>SXGQ01691341.1_pt1 | contig 22700 bp, 18 predicted proteins | sample 3178371 | NCBI WGS metagenome assembly SXGQ01 (sample SAMN11356859, study PRJNA531348) | freshwater metagenome | isolation source: freshwater sample F1-20 | place: China: Fuxian Lake, Yuxi | collected 2017-12-25 | reverse complement strand
CATGTCGGCCATCGAGCAGCCGGCGGCCATGTCGGGGAGCACGACCGTCACCCGGCGCTCACCGCGCGCGGTCACCTTCTCCGGCCGGTTGACGAGGATGTCGGCCGTCTCGGCCATGAAATGGACGCCGCAGAAGGCGATCGCCTCGCAGTCGGACCGTCCGGCAGCTGCCGCGGAGAGCTGGTAGCTGTCCCCCTGCAGGTCGGCGTGGGCGATGACACCGTCCTGCTGGTAGTGATGGCCGAGGATCATCAGGCGATCACCCATCCGACGGCGAACCGCCTCGATCCGCTCGGCGAGCAGCCGATCGTCGAGGCCACGGTAGGCGGCGAGCGGGGCGGCCAGCGGGATGTCGGCGACGGCGGTTGCCATGGGCATACGGTCGGGGAGGGAGCGTGGTGGGACCGCTGGAATCGCGGCGTGAGAGTATACGGGGCCGGTGCAGCAGTGGTGCGCGCCGCTATACTGGGGCCGATCCGATCTATCCCACCCCGCGAGGACGGCAGGCGACATGGCACGGAAAGTGGTGAATCGCAAGGAGCTGCGGGCCCAGGCTGACGCGGCCGAGGCCCGGGAGAAGGCGGGGGGCAAGAAGGAGAAGCCGGCCAAGGAGAAGGCCGCCAAGGAGACTGTGGCGAAGGAGCCGAAGAAGGCCGCCGCCAAGAAACCGACCCGCAAGAAGGTGGCCAAGGAAGCACGGCTGAAGGCCTATTGGGGCGTCTTCAACCCCGCCATGAAGCGGCTGGTGCTCTTCGAATACGCCGACAAGAAGGCGGCGGAGAAGAAGGCAGCCGACCTGACCGCGTCGTCCCGTGCCCAGCACTTCATCCAATTGGTGAAGGAAGCGATCGCGGAGTGAGCCGGCTTGCCTGGGCCGGTGCCGGGTGGCCCAGCCCTGAGCAACCCAGCCCTGAGCAACCCAGCCCTGAGCAACCCAGCCCTGAGCAACCCGGCGCTGGGCGAGCCACTGCCCTGATTGATCGCAGCCCTGATTGATCGCAGCCCTGATTGATCGCAGCCCTGATTGATCGCAGCCCTGATTGATCGCAGCCCCGATTGATCGCAGCCCTGATCGCACGGCTCCCTGGAGCAGGTCACACCTGCCAGGGGCTCTGCCAGTCGCCCCAGGCGGCGAGGTAGCGGGTCAGCCCCGGGCTCGTCGCCGCCTTGGATTCGATCCATTCTCGTGCATGGTCGATGAGCTTCTGCTCACCCGCCAGATCGAGGTCCCCGGCGAGGACCCGTGAGCGGAGGAAGATGAAGTAGGTGTCGAGCACGTCGCCGCGGCAGTAATCGTGGATCTCGGTGGCCCGGCCCGCATCCCACAGGTCCTGGACCATGTGGCCGGCGACGTCGATCTTCCCCGGTTTGCCGATCAGATTGGCCGCCAGCGACAGCCCACCGACGAACCGGGAGGCGCCGCTGTTGGTGAGCCACTCGTGGAGATCGAGGTGGGCGGAGGTGTTGTAGCGGTTGCGTGGCTGGTCGAAGCTCTTGCGATCCTCGGCGAACCAATCCGCCAATTCGATCCCGTAGCGGAAGGCGCAGAGCTCCAACAGCGGCAGGTCGAACCCGCGGCCGTTGAACGTCACCAGGCGTGGGCGGCCGTAGCGCTCCCAGCCATCCCAGAACAAGCGCACGATCTCGTGCGGGCGTGATTGCTCCTCGTCGAGGGCCACGAGGTCGAGGAGACGGTAATCGGTCGCCACCCGGGCGATGACGAGCGACACCGGGAGTTGGAACGTGTAGGGGATGAAGTCCTTGCCATTCTCGGCGAGCAGTTCCGCCCGGTAGCGGCGGATCGCCTCGGCGCCGGGGAGATTGTCGCCGGGATAGCGCAGCCGCGACACGAGCGCCCCATCGGCCACGCTCTCGATGTCGAAGACAAAACAGGCGGTGTCGCGCCGGCTCACGGCAGGCATTTCCGGGACCTCGTTTCAGCGCCGTGCGAGCGCATGCCCCAGCGGCAGCCAGGCCCCGTCGGCCCGGCTCGAGGCCACCGATTGTTCGATGAACTGCATCCCCTCGACGCCGTCGTGGATGTTGGGATAGACGGTGTCGGTCCGCTCGAACGGCTGGCCGGTCGCCGCCAGCGCCATGTCGTCGAACGCGGCGCGGTAGACATTGGCGAAGGCCTCGAAGAATGCCTCGGGGTGCCCCGAGGGGAGCCGGCATGCCGCCCGCCCGGCGTCGTTCATGAACGGGGCGTTGGGATCGCGAGTGTAGACCGCGAGGGGGTGCCCGTTGCGGCGCACGAAGAGCTTGTTGGGCTCCTCCTGGTGCCACTCGAGGCTCGCCTTGGTGCCGTCGACCTGGATCCGCAGGTCGTTTTCCCGACCGTGGCTGATCTGGGAGGCGGTCACGGTGCCGAGGGCGCCGTTGGCATACCGGATCACGGCATGGCCGTAGTCGTCGAGGGCGCGCTGCGGTTCGAAGACCTTGAGGGTGCAGCTGATTTTCTCCGGCAGCAATCCGCTGATGTAGCGACCGAGGTTGTAGGCATGCGTGCCGATGTCGCCGAAGGAACCGGCCGCACCGCTCTTCGTCGGATCGGTCCGCCAGGCCGCCTGCTTCTGCCCCTCCGCCTCGAGGCGCGTCCGCAGCCAACCCTGGATGTATTCGGCACGGATCGCCTGGATCTCGCCGAGCTCGCCCGCCAGAACCATCTGCCGCGCCTGCCGGACGAGCGGATAGCCGGTGTAGTTGTGCGACACCGCGAACACCACCCTGCTCGACCGCACCACGCTGGCGAGCGCTTCGGCCTCGGCGAGGGTGAGCGTCAGCGGCTTGTCGCAGACGACATGGAACCCCGCCTCGACCGCCGCCTTGGCCACGGGGAAGTGCATGTGATTGGGGGTGGCGATCGACACGAAATCGATCCGCCGGTCGGCCGGCAGGGCCTTCTCCATCTCGAACAGCTCCTGGTAGGAGCCATACGCGCGGGCGGGTTCGATGTCGTAATCGGCGGCGCTCGCCTGCGCCCGGGCCGGATCGCTCGACAGCGCACCGGCCACGAGGGCCGCGCGGTTGTCGAGCACGGCGGCGGTGACATGCACCCGCCCGATGAACGATCCCTGACCACCCCCGACGAGCGCCATCCGGAGTTTCCTGCCCAACGCGCCGTTGGTCGCCATGACCGTTGATCTCCTCAGAGGCTCAGGGGGGTGGCCGTGCCTGGATCGCGCGAGCGGTGCCGCGCCGGCGGCCCGATCGGTGGATCCCCCGCGGCGATCCCGGACCGGGGTGCCAGCCGTGCGCCAAAGTCGCCGGAATGTAGCACATCGCACCGCGGCAGCCAGTCGCCGCCGGTTGCAGCCGCCCCGGGGCCCACCTACCATGCGACCTGGGTGCGGAGAGGGTGGCGGTACCCGGCCAGCGGTCGGCGTCGGGCGCCCGGGCAGCGCACTCCAACGTTCGCTCCGAAAGTGTGGCGGCACGATGGGATTCGCGGATCGCGCCTACAACCGATCCTCGCCACCGGGGTTCATGACCGAGTGGACCGCGGTCACCACGCTGATCGTGATCACCGTCGGCATCTGGCTGGCGAATCTGCTGCTCTTCGATGTCGTGCCGGTGAATGCCATCCTCGCCCTGCCGGGCGATCTGCCGCGCCGCCCGTGGGAAGTGTGGAAGCTGTTCACCTACGGCTTCGCCCACGATTCAGGCACTATCTGGCATGTCGTGATGAACATGCTGGCGATCTTCTTCTTCGGCCGCGAGGTCGAGGACATCATCGGGCGCGCGGAGTTTTTCCGGTTCTACGTGGCCGCGATCGTCGCCGCCGGCCTGGCATGGCTCACCAGCGCCCAGCTGTTCACTCCGCTGCAGGCCGGTTCGCTGTCGCTCGTGGGCGCGAGCGGCGCGGTGATGGCGGTGATGGCGGTCTTCATCTGGCACTATCCGCAGATGGAGCTGCTCCTCTTCGGGCTCCTGCCGATGCCCGCCTGGTCGCTCGGGCTTCTCTATCTCGGGTGGGACGCCTATGCCGCGTATGCGGGTGGCGACCGCGTGGCCCACGTCGCCCACATCGGCGGCGCCGCCTTCGGCCTCTGCTATGCGTGGCGGGCCTGGAACATCGGCGACATGATCGCCAAACCGGGTTGGTGGCGGCCGCGGATGCGGGTCGTGAGATACGACGACCAGGGGGGCGATCCACCGTCGCGGACTGCCGCGTCCTCGAGCCGCCCGCGCGTGTCCGCCGAGGACGAGCATCTGCAGGAGGCCGTCGACCGGATCCTCGAGAAGATCAGCCGGTCGGGTGAATCGAGCCTCACGGCGGGGGAACGCTCGACCCTCACCGAGGCGAGCCGCCGGCTCCGGGAGCGGAACCGGTCCTGAGAGCCGGGGACTGCTGCCCGGCAGCCTGCGTCTGCTGCCCGGCAGAAATGGCTCCACCGGCGGGAACCACCGTGCCGGTCGCGCCCGGGAGGGTGCCCGACACCGGCTGGACGCCACTGGATGGCCCCTGCACCGTAGTTCCGGCGGCCTGCACCGCCGGACCGGCCGCCAGCGCCCCGAGCCGGAGTCGATCGATCGCCGTTACCAGCTCTCGGTAACGCAGGTCGTCCACCTGTCCGCGGACCACTCCCTGGGCATGGCCCCGGGTGTCGATGAGCAGGACGTTGGGCACGCCGTTCTCCATCCCGAAGCGCTGCGGCATGACACCGGTGAAATCGAGCCACACCGGCACGTGGGGCGATTCCTTGCGCACCTGGGCACGGACCACCGGATGGATGGCCCGGGGAATCTCCGGGAGGCACGCCACCGCCACGGCATGCACGTCGGGCGGGGCACGATCGGCAGGCCACCCGGGCAGGCCGACCACCGGCTGCCGTCCCCATTCAGGCCCCTCGACCTTGGCGGCGGTGGGATGGAAGTGGACATGCAACCGACGGCCGAGATCGTGGCTCGCCTCGGCACCGTTCCGCTCGGCGAACACCAGCACCACGACGTCACCGACGAGCGCGGCGGTGTCGCGGCGGTTGCGGAACTGATCCTCCAGGCTCACCGCCACGGGCCGGGAAGGGGGCTCGGCCGCCGTGGCGAGCAGCCCGGGCAGGACACACGCCAGGCCGACCAGCGCCACCGGCACCGTTCCGACCGGTCGATGCACGCGTGCGGACGGGGGGATGGTGGTCATGACGGCTCCGGGCTCGGGGGGTCGCGGGGTAGCTACCGCGCGGGGGATGAGGGACACAAGGCAGGTTTGCCGTGACGGGCGGGTCGGCATCAGACGTCGGTGGCCTCCGCCGTCTCCCCGGCCGGGAGCGGATCGGCAGCGCGGCCACGGAGGATGACGAACAGCGCCGGCAGGAGCACGAGCGACGAGAGGGTGCAGGCGGTGACGCCGAGGGTGAGGAGCCGGCCGAGGCTCTCGAGCCCGCGGTGGCTGGCCACCATCAACGCCCCGAAGCCGAGGATCGTCGTCAGCGCGTCGACCAGCACCGAATTGGCGGTCGAGGCGCTGATCATGTAGGGACCGGGCCGTTCGAGGGCGTCGTGGACGATGTGCACGCCGTAATCGACGGCGATCCCGAGGATCAGGGGGATCCCGATGAGGTTGGCCGGGTTGAGGTCGATGCCCACCAGGCCCATCAGCCCGAGTGTCTGCACCATGCCCAGCGCCAATGGCACCGCGGCGAGCAGTGCGTGACCGATGTGGCGGAAATCGAGCCACAGCACCGCGAGGATCACGACCAGGGCGTAGAGCGCGGCCTGCTCGTAGCTCCGCTTCATCTCCAGCGACGCCTCGTAGGCCTGGATGGGGTGGCCGGTGGTGCGCTGATCGACGCCGCGCACGTCGTGAACGAACCGCTCGAGGGCGTGGAAATTCCAGATGTCGCCGCGGCCGTAGATCTTGAGCAGATGCCGGCCGGTGGAACCCACGAACCGGTTCACGAGGTTGGCCGGCAGGTCGCCGAGCGACGGGGGGGTGGGATCGGCGACCGCCGCCAGGGCGTGCAACCGGCTGACGAGATCACCGGCCGACCATTGCTGGAAGGTGGCCAGCGCCTGGTAGCACTCCGCCGGCCCCATCCGCCGCAGCGTGTCGCGCGTCCGCTCCAGATACCACGCTGTCCGCAGCGCGCCCGGCTGCCGCGCCGCCTCGGCCTGCGCCCAGGCGAGCGTCTCCCCCAAGTGCTCCACGCGGTCGATGGGGATCTCCGGCGGACGTTCCGGCAGCGTCGCCAGGCGCCCGCGGATCCGCGCGATCAAGGGTCCTTTCAGATCCTCGTCGCCGGGGAGCAGCGAGGCGATCTCGTCGACCCGCTCCACGCTCGGCAGGGCCAGCAGCCGTGCCTTGCGCTCGAGGAGCTGTTCTCGCGAGTCGGCGATCGAGAGGGCATACCACACGCTCTGGTCGCACTCGTCGAGGAGTTTCTTCTCCACGGCGACGCTCTCCAGCCCTTCGGGCTGCATATTGAGCAGGTTGTGGTCGTATTCGAGGTCGTGCAGCCCCGAGGCCACCGCGAGGGTGCAGGCCACCACCGCGAGGGCCACGAACCGCGGCTGACGCAGCAGCGGCGCGATCCAGGTGTGCACCGGCACCGGCTCGGGGATCGTCCGGCCCAGCGGGCTGCGATCGACGATCGCGAGCACGGCCGGGAGGACGAGCAGTTCGGCGGCCGCGCAGAGGAGGATGCCGCCGCCGGCGATCAATCCCAGCTCCGCGACCCCCACGAAGCTCGTCAGCGCGGCCGAGAAGAAGGCGACGGCGGTCGTCACCGCCCCGGTGAGGATGCCGGGCCCGACGGCACCACTGGTCTCGATCAGGGCCGCCGCACAGTCGAGCCCCTGGCGTCGCGATTCGAGGTACCGGCCGACGTAGTAGGTGCCGTAGTCGATCCCGACGCCGATCATCGTCACGGTGAACGTGACACTGAGGATGTTGAGATGGCCCACGGTGGCCGTCGCCCAGGCGAAGGCCCAGGCCATGCCGATGCAGAGGACCCCGTTGGCCAGCAGCGCGTGGCGGATCCCGCCGAAGCCGGCGATGATCACCACGATCACCGCCGCCATCGACAGGGCGCTGGCCCAGACCATCGAGTGCTGGCTCGACCGCATCTCGTCGTCTTCCATCACCGGCAGCCCGGTGAGGCCGATGGAGACGTCGGGATGGCGGGCGGCGACGAGGCGGATCAACCGCCGCAGCTCGTCGGTGGCCGCCGACGCGCCGGCAAAGCCGCCCGATTGCTTCGACAGCCTGAGGAGCACGAAGCCGAGGCGGCCGTCCTTCGCGAGCAGATGCTGGCTGCCGAGGTCATGGAGGGTGGAGAGCGAGGCGGGCATGCCCGGCCATGGTGACGGGGTTTCACCGCGCCGCGGCTCGCCGCCTGCCAGGCCCGATTCCAGCCCGTCGAGCAGGCTCTCCACGTAGCGCTCGAGCGCTGCCGCGGGGGGGTCTTCTCCCGGGGGCGTGGCCGTTCCGGTGAGCGCCAGTTGGCTCGCGAGGCCTCCGACCATCGTGCCCACGCGGAGCTGGGACCACCCGCCGTCGAGGATCGGCTGGGCACGCTCGAGGAACCGGTCGATCGCCTCGAGGTCGGCCGCCGGCAGGTAGTGCAGACCCTTGGAACGGATCTGCGAGAGATCCACCTGGTGGAGAACGGCGCTGAACAGGGTGCCGTCCCGGGCGACCTCGTCGGACACCTCCTCGAGCACGCGGATCACCGTGGCGCGGCTCGGCCCCTCGACGACGACGACCGCATCCTCGTGCTCACCGAACTCGCTGACGTATTCCGTCCACAGCCGGGCGTAGTCGCTGCCGGGATCGAGCAGGTCGGTGCGGTTGACTTTGTAGCCGAGGGACCGCGCGGACCAGAGGCCGGCAGCCACGGCGGAGACGACCGCCACCAGCAGCACGAGGCCCCCGGCACGAAGGCAGAGGTGCGTCCACGCCACCAGCGCGCGGCCGAGGTACCCGGTGGGCCGCCCGCGGGCGGCAGTGTCTTGTGGCATACGACAACCCAGCGATCGAAACGGTCGGGGGGGCGATCGTAGGGAACCTGCGGGACAGGGCCAAACCCAGTTTCAGTCGCCCCGGTGGCCCGCGGGGAATGGGCAAGCAGGCTGTGGACAAACAGCCTGCTGCACCTCACGGATGAGGTGCCGGGAGCGCAGCTCCCGTGAAAAGCGCAGCTTTTCAATTGGCCAAAGGCCAGGGATGGACTTTGGCCACGGGCTGCCAGCAGCGGCCACGAACCGCCGCGGAATGATTGGTCCGTGCAGCGGCGGCGCGCCGAAAAACCATCCGTGGATACGGCCGTCCGGCACGCCGCCGTGGACCAGGGGTGAGGGGCAATGGGGGCAGGATCGGTGATCGCGCGGCTCTCGCCGTTCCGGGACGTCGCCATGGGGCCCTGCCCGGACGTCGTCCACTTGGAGGACCGGGCTCGTCGCGGGACCAGCGCCGGCGGCGGTGCCCATCAACGGGCCCCCGTGCTGCTGGCCCGCGTGCTGCTGGCGCTGGCGGTCGTGGGGTCGCATCCGACCGGAATGGTCGGGGCGGCAGCCCCGGACGACCCCGGGTGGTTCGCACCCGATGGCGGATCCTCCAGCCGGCAGTCACGCCGCGACGCGCTCGCACGGCTCCCCCTCGACCGGCTGGCGCCGGCCCAGCGGAAGCAGGTCGAGACCTGCATCCGCAGCCACACCCTCTACCGCCGGTTGCCCCAGACGGAGATCGACTGCGATCCCGCGCTGTTGCACTTCGCCCTCGATAAACCCGAGGTGATCGTCGACATCTGGCGGGCCCTCGGAATCAGCCAGCTCGCGCTCGATCCCGCCGGGGAGGCGCAGTGGCGCCTGTCCGACGGCTACGGTACCGTCGGGGTGCTCCGCCTTCTCCACGCACAGCGGCAGGGTGACGGCGGACTGCTCGTCTTCCACGGCCGCGGTGGCTACTCCGGGCCACTCTCCCCCCGGCCGTTGTCGGGGGGCTGCGTGATCCTCGTTCGGCACCAGCCGCTGACCGACGCGGGGGTCACCCCGGCCCGCCACCGGCTCACCGTCGATGCCTTTGTCGACGTCGATGGGATCGGATTCGAACTCGTGACCCGCACCCTGCAGCCCCTCGTCGTCCGCTGCGCGGCGGCGAACCTGCGCGAGATCGGCCTGTTCATGGAGACGCTCTCCACGACCGCGATCGACAACCCAGCCGGCATCGAGCGACTCGCCGGCCGCCTGCCGCGCACACCGGACGAGGATCGCCGGACACTGGCCCGGATCGCCCGCCGCGCGGCGGCCGCCGCCGGCACTCCCGCGGCTGCGGACGACGCCGATGGGGTCCCGACCCGATTGGCAGCGCGATGGCTCCCTCCGGAACACGCCACCGAGACGCGGTAGCGGCCCACCAGCCTGACAGCGCGGGGGCTCCCTCCGGAACACGCCACCGAGACGCGGTAGCGAGACACGGCAGCGGCCAGGGAGACACGCCGCCCCCCCGGCGAGGCGATCAGCGCCGGGTGCCGCCGTCCTCGGTGGGGGTGGCGGCAAGGCGTGGACGGATCTCGGAGGCGACGAGGTACGGCCGCTTGTACTCCGGCATGTAGCCGCGTGAACCACGGACGGTGATCTGCTGGCCCACCATCGGGGCGAGGTTCACGCCGGGCTGCGGAGTCACGAACATGATCACGGCGTTGTTGGCATCGACGATCGCCCAGCGTGGCGCATCGGGCCGACGCGACACCACCGTGGCGAGGCGGCCGGTCGATTCGGTGACGTCGCCCGGTGTCCAGGTGGGCTGACCGTCGGCCGGAGCACCGCCGGGGAGCACGCCCGGCCGGATCGGCCGCGACCCCAGCCCGGAGAGACTCGACCACATGCCGCCGATTCGCAGCGGCGCCGCGGCCTCGGGCACGGGTGCGGCGAGGGCCTGTTGCCGGGATTGGATCGCCTCGAACCGGGCGAGCCGCGCGTCGATGGCCTCGACCCGCAGCCGATCCGATGGTGCCGACGATCGCGCCGCCGCAAGGCGGAGCCGCTCGCGGAGCATCGCCAGATTCCAGGTCTCGGGCGGGCCGGTCACCGCCACCGACAGGGCGAGGTCGATGTCGGCCAATTCATCACCCGTGGCCGCGGTCTCGGGCGCACTCACCGCCCGCGGCGCCGCCCCCTCGATCACGCCCGTGCCGAGCGGCAGCCACCCGGCGAGGAGCCGGCGCGCATCGGGAATGCTGCCGAGCATCGCCGGTGCCTCGGCGGGCGGCCCGGGGTCGGGAAGCGGTGCGCGGGCCTGTGCCATCACCGCGGCGACCGACTCGCCGGCCTCGCTGATCGCGGCCCGCGCGGCCTCGGCGGCGACGGCCGCGGACAGTCGCGCCGGTTCCACGCCGGGGGGCGACTCGAGGTCGGCAAGCCGCGCCCAGCGAAACTCCCCCGCTGGCGGTGCGATCCGCACCCAGGTGCCGGCATGGCGCCCACGCTCGATCCGCTCATGACCCAGCACCTGCACCCGTTCGCCCGCCTCGAGCCGCACCTGGGCCACGTGACGGAGTTCGTTGATCTGGGAACCGACACGCGACAGCGCTCCGTCGGCGATCACCACCCCCACCTTCGCCGCGCCGAAGTCGCCCCCGGCAGCCGGCGGTTCGTGCCGCAGATCATCGCCACGCACCCAACTGAAGCTCCCCTCGACGGGACGCACCGCGACGTGGCCCGCGGGATCGATGGCCCAGACCTCGACGGTGTCTCCCTGGAGGAGCCGTTCGGTCGGGTAGTAGTCGTCGCCCGGTCCGGAGCGCAGATACGTGTGGTCGGCCAGCACCCGCACGGTGGCAGGCAGTCCAGTCGCCGGCAGTCCGGTCGCCGGTATCTCGGCCGCGCGCCCGATCGTCGTGGCGGCGACGAGACACGCGATCCACAGCAGCCAACACCCCAGCCGTCTGCCGCACTTCTCGGCGCGGGGCCAGCGCACGGGCCGGGCACGCTGCAGGTCGAACATCCGCGATTGCCCCATCCGTGGGCCCCATCCGTGGGTACGTGGTGCGTGATCGCCGACCGGAAAAACGAGCGCGTAGACGAGGCTTGGGCGACCTCGTCTACGCGCAGCGGGACGATCGTCGAAACGATCGCCCCAAGGTCTTGTAGACCAGCGGCCGGCGCGGCTCAAGACACGGATCGAGGATTCTCACGGCCACGATCGGGGCCTCCCCTGCCGGGGCCACGACCCACCAGTAAGAGGGGATTCATCAGGGCGACCGGGGCAAATCCGGAGGGCTGCGTTCTCCGGGAAGGGGCCAGGCATGCCCTGCATGCTCCGCCAGCGCCAGCACGAGTGCCTGCGTACCCAGCCGTTCCATCCCCCTGTCGGCCAGGGAACGGTAGAGCGACTCCGCCAGTTCCAGCCCCGGCAGCCGCAGCGACATCCGCCGGCACTCCTCCAGGGCGAGCCTCATGTCCTTGATGAAATGCTCGACGAGGAAGCCGGGACCGAGATCGCCGCGGAGGATGCGCGGCGCGAGGTTGGCGAGCGACCAGCTGCCGGCCGCCCCGCCGCCGATCGCCGTCAGCGTGGTCTCGAGACCGAGCCCGGCGCGGTGGGCGAACAGCAGCGCCTCGCACATGCCGATCATGCCCGACGCGATGGCGATCTGGTTGACCAGCTTCGTGCGCTGGCCGCTGCCCGGCGGTCCGCAGTCCACCACCCGGCCTGCCACCGCCGACCAGCACACCTCGAGCGCCTGCCGCGCCCTCGGATCACCACCGACCATCACCGTGAGCGTGCCCTCACGGGCACCGCGGTCGCCACCGGAAACCGGTGCGTCGAGACTCCAGGCGCCACGGCCGACGGCGGCGGCAGCGAGCCGTTCCGCCAACTCCGGGCTGCTGGTGGTGTGATCGATGAGGAGGGTTCCGGGCGCGAGGCCATCGAGCACGCCGTCGGTCCCGAACACCACCTGCTCCACGTCGGCCGGATGGCCCACCATGATGAACGTCGCCGCCGCACCGCGGGCGGCGGCCGCCGGGGTGGCGGCCCACTCGGCACCGGCCGCGATCAACCGCCGGGCCTTCTCGGGCGAACGGGTGTGGACGGTGAGACGGTGGCCGGCAGCGAGCAGGCGGGCGGCCATCGCCCCACCCATGATCCCGGTCCCGATCCAGCCGAGACGATCGACACTGATGCGGATCGGATGCGGAGCGCTGCCTGCTCCGGGGACCGCGCATGGATCAGTCATCTGGGCTTCCCCGCACGGTGGAGACCGACCCCTCACCAGCGGGCGACCGGCCGATCGAGAATCTCGCGGAGGAGGATCATGCGCCGCAGCGTGGCCGGGTCGCGCAGTGCCGCCACCAGTTCGGCGGCGATCGGGGTCGGCGCCTGGTCAGCGGCCGGCGGTCCCGGTCGGGGAACAGGCGCCCCCGGCAGGGGGGCGCGACCCGCGCCACCGAAACTCTCCTCCATGTGCCGGGCCACGTCGGTCGGCCGCGTGCCGAGTGCACCGACAGGACCCCCGGTCCCCTTCGCCACCGCTCCGGGGTGCACCTCGGTCGGCGATCCGGCCGGCCGGCTGCCCCGACCCGACGACGTCGTCGACGCCGGCTTCGATGGCTGGGGGGAAGGGCTGCGACGGCCAGGGTCGACGGGGCGCGACGGGGCGGCCGACTGCGGCAGCCCCGGCTGCGGAACCGTGGGACCGCGGCGGCCGGCGAGAAAATCTTCGATCTGCCGGGCAAGTTCCTCGCGCGGATCGGCCGGCCCGGCCGGCTTGCCCCCGGCGGGACGCGGCGGGCGTTGCTGCCCCATCGCCGGCGGTAGCGGCGCCGGGGCGGCGCGGCGCGCGAGTTCGCGCTGCAGGTCGCGGGGAGCGGCCGGGGGCTTGGCGGCGGGGCCGGCCAGTCCACGGATCACCGCCGCCAGGCGCGACAGGATCCAACCCGCCGCGACCAGAAGCGGAATGAGGTATTCCAGCAGGTCGCCCAGATCGATCGCGGCCACCATCGGCTCCGGCATCTCCTCCTCCTTCCGCGCCGCCGTCTCAGCCGGCGGCCGCCGGCTGAGCAACGGGGGTTCCGGTGCCGGCGATCGACCGCCGCATGTCGGTGTCGGCCTGCAGGTTCCGCAGCTTGTAGTAATCGACGATGCCGAGGCCGCCGGAGAGCAGCGAATCGGCGATCGCCCGCGGTACCTCGGCCTCGGCTTCCACGAGTGCCGCCCGACTCTCCTCGATGCCGGCGACCATCTCCTGTTCCTTGGCGACCGCCATCGCCCGGCGTCCCTCGGCATTGGCCCGGGCCACCCGGGTGTCGGCCTCGGCCTGATCGGCCTGCAGCCGGGCACCGATATTGGCGCCGACGTCGATGTCGGCGATGTCGATCGAGACGATCTCGAAGGCCGTGTTGGCGTCGAGGCGTCGCGCCAGCACCGTCTTCGAGATCACGTCGGGATTCTCGAGCACGTCGGTGTGCTTCTCCGCCGAGCCGATCGCCGACACGATCCCCTCGCCGACGCGGGCGATGATCGTCTCCTCGGTGGCACCGCCGATGAGTTGGTTGAGATTCGTGCGGACGGTGACCCGCGCCCGGACCTTGAGTTGGATGCCGTTCTTGGCGACGGAGTCAAGCGAGTCGCGCCCACTGTTCTTGCCTGGGCAGTCGATCACCTTCGGATAGACGCTCGTCTGCACCGCCTCGCGGACGTTGCGACCAGCGAGATCAATGGCGGTCGCCAGCTTCCAATCGAGTTCGGTGATCCGCGCCTTGTTGGCGGCGATCAAGGCCTGCACCACCAGCGGCACGCGCCCACCGGCCAGGTAATGCCCCTCGAGCGCCTGGCGGGTGATGCCGGTGGAATCACCGAGACCGGCCTGCACCGCCATGATCTTGCTGCGGACGATGACCGTGGGGTTGACCTTCTTGAAACTCATCGCCACGAGGTCGAACAGGCCGATCCCGGCACCCGACGCGTAGGACTGCACCCAGAGCCGCAGGTACCGCGTCAACAGAAGGGCGACCAGCAGCAGTGCGAAGACGCACAGGCCGAGCATGACGAGGGGCACGAGCCGCATCAGGGAACTCCGAAAACCAGGGCGGGGCCGGAAACCGTGGGCCTGGGGCGGCTGGCACCCCCCGGAACAAGCCTTGATCCGCCATCGCCGGCAGTCAAGCGCCGGGAGAGCGGAAATGATCGAACTCGAACGTCTCGAGCGTGCTCGACAGCCGTTCGCCGGGCGGGACCGCCGTCGATTCACCGGCCCCGGGGTCTGCCGCGGGGGGTGACGCCGCCCGCGGGGCCGCCGCCGCGGGCGCCAGCGGCCGCACGATCACCGCCAGCCCTTGCACGCCGACCACCTGGACGTCGGTTCCCGGGGCGATGGGACCGGCTTCGCTCATCGCCTCCAGGTCCTCCCCCCCGATGGCCACCGTGCCCCAGGGGAGCAGGTCGCTCACCACCCGTCCGACCGCGCCGATGAGGTCGCGGCGCCGTTTCCGTTCCTCGGCCCGCGGCATCACGTCGATCCCCTCCGGCGGCGGCGGCAACACGCGCCTGCCGAGGGAGGTCTCCGGAAACCAGCGGAAGGCCAACCCGAGGAGCACCGGCACCGTCACCACCACCACCGCAAGCACCGTCCCACCGGCCACCGCGCCGATCTGGAGGAAGGCGGTGGCCACCGCGGCGATGATCGCCATGATGCTGACGAAACCGAGCACGCCCCCGGAGGGGACGAACACCTCCAGCACCATCACCGACAGCCCGAGGGCCAAGAGCAGCAACACCCATACCACCGGGCTCATGGGGCGTCGGCCCGCACGATGATGCGGCTCCCCCGGAGGGCGATCACGGAAACCGTCACCCCCGGTTCGATCAGCGGCCCGTCGCTGGCCACGTCAACCAACTGCCCGTCGATCATCGCCTTCCCGGCGGGTGCCAATCTGGTGGTGGTGGTGCCGCTGCTCCCCGGTTGCGGCAGCCCGAGACCGGCGTCGGCAGGGATGGCGGCGGTGGCCTCTTCGGCGAGCGCCCGCCGCAATCCGGGCACGAAGGGCAGCCAGCGCCGCATCATCACCCCGAGCACGGCCACTCCGACGGCGGCACCGATGAGGCCCAGGAGCGACCACTCCAGTTGCCGGATCTGGTAGTCGTTGGCCGGAAGGACGAAATCCTGGCTGGCCAGCACGAGCGCCGCGACCATCAACAGCCCCCCCCCGAGCCCGAGGACACCGAGCCCGGGGAGCACGAAGATCTCGATCGCCACGCAGAACAGTCCGACGATGAACAGCATCACCTCGAGCGAGCCACTCGTTCCACGGAGGTGCTGGCCCCAGAAATAGACCACGAACGCGACGGTGGCGACGAAGCCCCCGAGGCCGATGCCGGGGGTCTGCAGTTCGAAGACCAGCGCCGCTCCGCCGATGAGCAGGAGCAACCAAGCCACCTCCGGCCTCGCCAGGGCCTCGAGCAAGGCCTCCGCCCAGCCCGGCTGGGCAACGCGCAGCGGCGCGTCGATCCCGTAGGCCTGCGCCAGCCCGTCGAGTCCGTCCACCACGTGCCCCGCCAACCCATAGGCCTCCGCCTCCGCCGCCGAGAGCTGCACCGGACCGGTGGCGACCGCAGGCCCGAGTTGCCAACCCGCGCGATCGTCACGCCCCGCGAGTTCCTCGGCCGAGAAAAACTCCACGCGCCCGGTGGCCGGTTGGCTGGCCCGGTGCACCACCAGCCCGGGTCGAACGAGCGCCACCGGCAGCGACCACGACCGTTCCCGAACGGCAGCCACCCCACGCTCCCACGACGCGGTGATCGCCTCCCCCCGACGGGCATCGATGACCGACGAACCGGGGCCGCCGATCACCGCCCGCGGTGCCATCACCAGATCGTCGCAGGCGAGCGCCACCAGCCCCGCATCTCCCCGGGCCTCGGTGGCGACATAGGCCACCGTCCGCAGCCGCGTCGGATCGAGCGCCGCCAGCCAACCCGCCAGCACGAGGCTCTGGTCGGGCTCCCCACCGCGGCTCTCGATCCGCAGGCAGATGAAGGTGACCCCCTCCGCCATCAGCCGTTGGATCCGCCGCTCGGTTCGCGCCACCGTCTCGGCGGTGATCGGCCCCTCGATGGTCACCTCGGCGGCCTTCCAACCCTCCGTGCCCAGCGGATCCACGAGCAGGGCCCGCTCGTCGATCCCGAGCCCCCGCGCCAGTTCGGCGGGAGACTGCGCGAGCAGCGTGGCCAGCCCCATCGCCCGCGCGCGGCGGCCGCCAACCGCCAGTGGCGCCGGCCCCACTTCCTCCACCGCCAGCACGGCTGTCTTCTCCCGCAACGCCGGGAGATCATCCGCGGCGATGTACTGATCGCCATCGTCGGTCGATGCCCGGAGCAACCGGGCGGTGGGATCGACGAGCGCCACCGCCAGCGCTTTGGGCACCGTGCGGTGGTGGGCGGCGATCTGCGCGTATGCGGCACGCATCACATCGTCGACCCGCGCACCGTCGACCGGCCCTCCCGCCGTGGTGCCCGCCGGACCGATCGTCGCGTCCGGCCCGACGACGATCTGCTCGCAGGCCAGCGCCACCAGCACCGCATGGCCACGCACACCCAGGGGAAGGTAGGCGACGGTCTTCACATCGGCCAGGCTCGGATCGCAGAGGAACCGGGCCAACTCCCAGGCGCGGCCCGGGTCGCTGACATCCCCTTCATCCCCGGGGGCGAACTCGACCACGAGCACCGGGCGTTGGCCGGGTAGCGGCCGCAGTCGGCCGACCTGCCGTTGAATGGCGGCGATGACCTGTTTGTCGCGCGTGCCGGTGATCGGGAGCCGGAGCACCACCTTCGCCACCGGCGGGGAGGCGCCGTCGGTCGCTCGGGCATCGGCCGGCGCGGCTGCCCCCTCGCCGGAAGGCGCGTCGGCTTCGGCAGCCGCCGCGACGGGATCGGCGGCGCGAATCTGGCGGGACCCTCCGCCCGCGGAAAGAGAAGCCGCGGCGACCATCAACAACCCGACCAGCAGCGGCCACGTGCCGAGCGCCCCGCTCCCGTGCGGACTCGATCCGCGCCGCCATGGTTCACTGTGCCATCGCCGCATGGCTGGCCTCGGGGGGTGACGACACCTGACGATTCTAGGTGGCGCTCGCCGGGAGTCAAAAAAACGATCGATCGTGTAGGATCGCGGCATGAGCACGAACGACCTGCACGACGCCTGGCCACGCGAACGCGCGGAGCTGATCGCCCTGATCGAGGCGCGGGCCCTGCGGCGCGGGACGTTCCGGCTCGCCAGCGGACGTGAGGCGAGCTTCTACCTCGACGCCAAGCAGGTGGTGCTCGATGCCCGCGGGGCGATGCTCGTGGGGCGGGGGATCCTCGCCCGACTTTCGGCCTGCGGCCCGCTGCCGCAGGCGATCGGCGGACTGGCGATCGGTGCCGACCCGATCACCGCCGCGGTGGTCACGATGGCCGGGGTGGGGGGGCTGCCGCTCCGTGGATTCATGGTGCGGAAGGAACCCAAGGACCATGGCACCCAACGGTTCATCGAGGGTCCGGTGAGTCCCGGCGAACGGGTGGTGATCGTCGAGGACGTCACCACGACCGGAGGGTCGGCACTCACGGCCATCGACCGGGCCCGCGATTACGGCCTCGTCGTCGAACGGGTGGTGACTGTCATCGACCGGTTGGCCGGTGCCACCGCCGCCTTCGCGGCCCGGGGCATCGCCCTGGAGTCGCTGGTCACGATCCGGGACCTGGGGATCGATCCCGAGCAGCCGTGAAGGCGTTCCCTGGTGCCGCCGGGCAACGCCGGCTTGCCCACGGGACAGGGCCGGTCGTAGGCTCGCTGACAGAGTCATCGTGCCCATCCCCGGAGGCATCACGCCGTGCCTCGGCCCGTCGACACACCCCCCCCTCGATCGGTCGCCGCGCCGGGCGCCCGCGCGTCGACACCCGCCATCCCTTTCCAGGCCCTTGGCGACCGCGGCCGATGGCAGCCCGGGGTCACCGGCCCACTGCTGCTGGCGGCAGCCGTGGCCCTCGCCGCGTTTCCGGGCCGCGTGGCGTGCGCAACGGGCCCGCAGGCGAACGCGACGGTTGCCGAGTTGATCGCCCGACTCGGCGCCGAGGACTTCCACGACCGGGAGTCGGCGGCGGCCAGCCTGCGCGCGATCGGGCCGGCGGCGATCGACGACCTGCTCGCCGCCGCGGAAACGAGTGACGACCTCGAGGTGTCGCTGCGGGCGCGCTGGCTGGTGGACACGATTCCACTCGACATGCCCCACGATCCGCCGGCCGTCGTCAACCTTCTCTCGACCTACAAGAAAGGCAAACTCACCGATCGCATCGTCGTCTTGCAGCGGCTGATCCAACTCGATGACGACGCGGGCATCGAGGCCGTGGCACGGATCGTGCGACTCGACCGCTCGACCAGTTGTTCCCGCGCCGCCGCCGCGCTGCTCGCGCGCGAATGGTATCCGGACGATCCCGGCTTCGGGGGGATGATCCCCCGGATCCGCACCGGCCTGGGGGCCAGCAGCCGGCCGACGGCGGCCCTGCTGCGTGGCCTGATCGACGCGCTCGCCCCCGACGCGGCGCGACGGCAGCTGGGGCTCGATGCCGCCGCAGCCGCCCATGCCGCGCTGGCGAGGTCGGCGGAGGCTGTCGCCGGGAGGCGCGTCGTGGCCGCGGACGACGTCGAGGATCGCCCGGTCGATCTCGAGGCGGGCACCAGCGAGGAGACACAGCGGATCTTCGACCGCGCGCGGGTCAGGCTCCTCGTCGCGGCAGGACGGCGCGACGAGGCGATCGCCGCCGCCGGGCCGCTCGTCAGCACGCCGCTGGCCGACCGGGGCCTCACGCCGCAGCGGGCGGCGATGCACGCGGCCGACACGCTGGCGTGGTGCGTCGAGCAGGGGCTCCCGGAGGTGGTCGATGCCCTGAAGGCGATCCCACCCGCTCCCTGGCTGAGAGACCAACCCCTGCTCGGCCTGGCGATGGCTCATGCCGAGCGTGCCCGCGGCCGTGCCGAGATCGCCACCACCCTCGCCGAGCAGACCCTCGAAGCGATCATCGCCGCGGGGCACGACCGCCTCCCGATCGCGACGCGGCTGGCCCGCTGGGGATGTGCGGACTGGGCCACCCGGGTCTACGACAGCATCGTCGACGACCCGGGGCAGTCGTTGGTCGAACGGATCTTCGCGGCGATCCTCTATTCGGAGTTCCTCCACGATCAGGGGCGCGACGGCGACGCTGCCCGCCGCCTCGGCGAGATCCTCGAGCGCCGCGACGGTCAGACCGACGTCGACGACGTGCTCCGCCGGCTGTCGCGTGACCAGCGCACGGTGCGCTCGCGGAAGCTGTACTTCGAGTCCTGCGTCGCCGATGCACGGGGCGACACGGCCGAGCGGCGCCGGCTGGTGGAGGAATCGCTGGCTTCCCAGGGGAAGGACGTCGATTCGCTGATCGCCCTCTACCGGCTCACCGACAACACGCCTGCCCAGCTCGCGGAGGCCGTGGAGCGCGTCGAGGAGGCGCTGCGCCAGATCGACAACGAGATCCAGGCCACGCCCGACGATGCCAACGGCTACAACGAATACGCCTGGCTGGTGAGCAACACCGAAGGGGATCTGGAGAAGGCGACCCGCTACTCGCGGATCTCGCTCGACAAGTCGTTCGACAACTCGAGCTACCTCGACACCCTGGCCCACTGCCGGGCCGCCGGCGGCGACTACGACGGCGCCGTCCGTTGGCAGACGCGCGCCCAGCGGCAGGAGCCGGGGAGCCTCACCATCCGCCGCAACCTCGACCGCTTCCGCCGCATGGCCACGACGCGCGGTGCTCCGTAGCGGTCCGGCCCACCAGCCCCGCCACCGCCCCCCTGCCGGACAACCGCCTCACCGGCGCCGCGCTCCGGTCGCCAACCCCGGAGAAGCCGCAGGAAATTGCCCGTGGCCGGGCCGGGCGCCCCCTTTCTCCACGGACCTTTCCCATGCATCCCGTCCAGCTGTCCGATACCACGCTGTGGGTCCACGAGGCCGGCGCCGGCCCGCCACTCCTGCTGCTCCATGGCTTCCCCTTCGATCACCGGATGTGGTCGGGGCAGGAGCCCCTGGCGCGGCGGATGCGCCTGCTCGTCCCGGATCAGCGCGGGTTCGGTCGGAGTGGCGGGGCATTGCCAGCCTCGATCGAGCAGCTGGCCGACGACGCGGCGGCGGTGATCAGGGCACGCAGCGCCGGCGTGCCGGCGGTCGTCTGCGGCCTGTCGATGGGGGGCTATGTGGCCCAGCACCTCGCGGCGCGGCACCCGGAACTGGTCGCCGCCCTGGTGCTCGTCGACACCAAACTCGAGGCCGACACCGCCGATGCCCGGACGGCCCGCCACGATCTGGCCAACCGGGTCGAACGGGTCGGGCAGGCGGTCCTCGCCGAGGCGATGCTGCCGCGGCTCCTCGCCCCGTCCCCTGCGGCCCGGCGGATGCCGCGCCGCCCGGCCATCGAGGAGACCATCCGCAGCACGATCCTCGCGACCCCGGTCCCGACGATCACCGCCGCACTGGCCGCGCTTGCCGCCCGGCCCGACATGACGACGGCGCTCGGCCGGTTGACGGTTCCGACGCTGCTGGTGGTCGGAGCCGAGGATGCGATCACGCCACCGGAGTGCCTCGAGCGCGCGGCGGCGGTGATCCCCGGATCACGGCTGTGCGTGCTCGCCGACTGCGGCCACATGGCGCCGCTGGAGGATCCGGCGGCGTTCAACGCAGCGCTGACGGACTTCCTGGCCGGAATCCACCCGGAACACCCGGTCTGAAGCCCGGACCGCCGGGTCGCGGTGGGCCCGGAGGCGGTTCCGCCGGACCTCCGCCGCCACCGCCCGGGGGCGCCCCGTTGCCTCCGGCCGGCCCGGGCGCTTCCCCCGGCGGCCGCTGGCCGCCGAAGCCACGGCGCGAATCCCACTCGCGCGGGCCCCGGAATTGAAAACGGGCGTAAAAGCGGTCGAGTGATTCGAGCCGCTCCTCTGCCGGGAGATCGACGACATCACTGCGCTCGGCGGGATCGCGCATCGACACGTACTGGTGCCAGACGGCGGCGGCGCCGAGCAGCCGTTCGCGTTCGGCGGCGTTGTCGTTGCTGGTGTCGGCGAGGAACCGGGCCAATTGGAGCACGTCGTATCGTGCCACCTCCGACAGCGTCATGAACTCGCTCACACGATCGGCGAGCCGCCGCCGATCATCGGCCGGCGCCGCTTCCACCTCGGCGCGCCGTCGGGCGAGGACATCGGCCGGAAGGTCCCGTCCCACCGGCTCCGCCTGCAGTCCGACGATGGCCGCCTCGAGTTCGGCGGGCACGGGAAGGTCGGCGGTCTTGTCTCCCACGGCCTTTTCCCCGACGGCTTTTTCCCCCACGGCCTTCTCGGCAGCCCCTTTTTCCACCGGCTGATCGCCCGTGCGGCCACCCTCGGGAGCGGGATCCGCGCCCCGTGAGTCGCCCGACCTGCCGTCGCCGGGCCGGCTGAAGGGGCCGAAGCGCCGCACCGGGGGAAAGTTGCGGCTGGCGACAGCGGTCAGGAACTCGACCGATCCTGCCTCGCGGAGCGCGGCGATGTGGCGGATCACGGGGAGGTATTCGAGGGCCCTGACGTCGGGATCGGGGGCGGTGTTCCTCCCGGCGAAGATGCCGATCCCCAGCCCACCGATGATCGCCAGCCCCGGCATCCACCAGCCCCGCACCAGCCGTCCACGAGCGGTGCGTTGCTCCCCCGCGCCGCGGACGGCGACGGCGGCCATCTCCACCGTGGTGGCGGTCAGCGCGGGCGAAGCCGCCGACCGCGGCAGCACGTCGAGCATGTCCCACACCCCGGCCAGCGCCTGCTCCGGCGACGCGGCCGTCTCGTCGGCGGCGACCGACCGCTCGTTGCCCCGCCCCATCCGCCCGCTATCGGTGCTCATCGCAGCCCCTCCCGCTCGTAGGGTTCCAGGGCGATCCGCAATTGATCGCGGGCGCGGAACAGGAGCGACTTCACCGCCGGCACGGTGAGGCCCATCGCGGTGGCGATCTCCTCGTAGGAACAGTGTTCGAATTTTGCCAGCAGGAGCGCCATCCGCTGGTTGTCGCCGAGCCTGGCGATCGCCTCCTGGACGACGTTCTGGAGCTCGCTCCGGTCGGCCTGCCGCGCCGGGCGCTGGCCACTGGCGGCGACGGCGAGCTGATCGAGGCCGATCTCCCCCTGCGATGCAGACGCCGAAACCGGCACCCCCTTCTCCAGACGACGGTAGGCACGCTGCCGGAGGTCACTGGCGACGTTGTTGGCGATCGTGTGGATCCAGGTCGAGAACCGCGCGGTCGGTTGATAGCCGGCGCGTGCCCGGTAGACCCGGAGAAACACTTCCTGCGCCAGATCCTCGGCGGTCGAGTGATCGCCGGTGTGGTGGCGGAAGAGGGTGACGAGCCGGTCCTGCCAGAGGGCGACGAGCTCCTCGAAGGCCTCGGCGTCGTCCGCCTTCACCCGCAGCATGAGCTCCGCGGACGGATCGGCGGTCGGTGCCATCTGACCCCTCGCTCAACCGCATCCGTCGCAGTTCACTGGCCGGCCACGGTCGGGTGACCAGACGCCGATGGGCGACCGCACCCAGCCGTCCATCTGTCTGCCAGCGGTCAACCGTCAGCGGGCGGGCCGAATCCCTCTCGACCGGCAGCCGGTCCGCTGCACTGCCGCCCCTGCGACAATCAAACCGGCGACAATCAAACCGGCGACAATCAAACTCGCGACAATCAGGCAGGAGGACGT
>SXGQ01896143.1_pt1 | contig 22702 bp, 23 predicted proteins | sample 3178371 | NCBI WGS metagenome assembly SXGQ01 (sample SAMN11356859, study PRJNA531348) | freshwater metagenome | isolation source: freshwater sample F1-20 | place: China: Fuxian Lake, Yuxi | collected 2017-12-25 | reverse complement strand
GTTCACCAAATACATGGATACCGGTACGTGCTCCTTGCGGAGCAGATTGAGGAACGGGTCTTGTAGCTGTTGCCCTTTGTTGCTCATGATGGCTTGGCCTGTAGTTGTAGTAAGGAAGAGGGAACGTCCTCGGGACTGTAGCCGAAAACGCCTGGTCGTGCCCCGCTGCCCACTACGCTGACCCGGCAGCGCAATTTCAGGCGCCTCGCATCCGGGATAAAGCCTGAGAGAGGCGGCTGATCAGCCCCGCTGCGCATAAGGATTCGCACCGGTCCTGAACTCGATCCGAAGCGGAGTTCCCTGAAGACCGAATGCGGAACGAACGGTGGATTCGAGGTAACGCCGGTAGGTGTCAGGGATGCGGTCTAGTGACGTACCGTGTATGACCACAATAGGGGGGTTTTGCCCGCCCTGGTGCGCGTAACGAAGCTTGGGGCGGATCGGGCCGCGACGCGGCGGCGCCTGCTGTTCGACCGCATCGCGGAGCACCCGCGTGAGACGCGGCGTGGACAGACGCGCGTAGGCCGCAGCGTGCGCAGCATCGACCGAGCGCATGACGGCTCCGACCCCGGCGCCCTTGAGTGCCGAAATGAAATGAAGTTTCGCAAAACTTAGGAAATGCATGCGCCGGTCGAGTTCGATCTTGAGCCGGTCGCGCTGCGCGGGCGAGGCGGCATCCCACTTGTTGACGGCGATCACGAGAGCCCTGCCCGCCTCGAGCACATGCCCCGCAATCACCGAATCTTGATCCGATACCGGATCCGTGGCATCCAGCAGCAGAACGCAGACGTTGGCGTCTTCGATCGCCTGAAGCGTCTTCACCGCCGAGAACTTCTCGACCATGTCGTCCACCCGTCCCCGGCGCCGCAGCCCTGCCGTATCGACCAGAGTGTAGGGCCGCCCGCCTCGCTCGAAATCAATAGCCACCGCGTCGCGCGTCGTACCGGGCTGATCAAAGGCGATCAGCCGCTCCTCGCCTAGCAGGGTATTGATCAGGGTTGACTTGCCGACATTAGGCCGCCCGACCACCGCGACACGAACGGTATGAACTATTGGGGGCTCGGTAGCCTCTTCGTCAGCCTCGGGATCCGCTTCAAAATCAGCGTCAATATCGGTATTGCTCTCACCCACCTCGCCGGCGCCCGTGGAGTCGGTTTGCGGTGTAGAACGGGCAGCCACCGCAGCGTCAAATGCAGCGAGCGCTTCATCGACCAGATCCGAAATGCCGTCGCCATGCGAGGCCGATACCGCCAGGGGAGTGCCTAGTCCCAACTCGTGGAATTCGGCAGCGACGATTTCGCGACGCATGCCCTCGGTCTTGTTGACCGCTACCAGCACGTTGTGGGCAGTACGACGTAACTCGACGCCAATCTGCAGGTCGTGCGGCGTCAAACCCTCGCGCCCGTCGACCAGAAAAATCACACCGTCCGCTTCAAGGACCGCCTGGCGTGTCTGACGCGCCATCTCGACTGCGATCCCTTCGCGGGCAACAGGCTCAAAGCCGCCACTATCGATCACGATGAATTCGCGCTCGCCAACCCGGCCGCGACCGTATTGCCGATCACGTGTAAGCCCCGGAACATCAGCGACCAGAGCGGTACGCGAACGCGTGAACCGATTGAACAGGGTGGATTTGCCTACGTTGGGCCGGCCGACCAGAGCGATAACCGGAAGCCGTGCCACGGCTACTCGAAGGCGATCGCGTGAAGAGCGCCACCCATGGTCTGCACCAGTGCGATGGACTCGAAGCGGATCGCGGCGCCCGATAGCGGCCGACCAAGGTCGATTCGGGCGAGTAGTGCGCCGTCGTCGCGGCGAAGCAGGTGAACCACGCCCTGGCTGTCACCCACCAGCACATGAGCGGGCGCGAGCAATGGGGCTGATAGCCCGCGACCAGCGAGCTTTTCCTGCCGCCAGAAACTGGAACCGCTGCGCGAAAAAAGGTGCACATGACCCTTGTCGTCACACGCCGCGAGCGCTCGTTCGTCGACCGCAACACCAGCGGCGCTCACCATGTCACGCGACCACAGCGTCCTCCCCGTTCCGATATCGAGGCAGGCAACCCTCCCCTGGAAGGCCGCCGCACAGAGATCGTTACCCGCCAGAACCGGCATGCCCGCCACGTCAGCGATCCGTTCGATTTCGTTGGATCCGCGAGGGACAGAGACCGCCGCCTCCCAGCGCTGCGCGCCCGAATCGGTAGCCACCGCCAGCATTCGTCCGCCCGGTAAACCGACATAGACCTGCGCGGCGTCCATCGCGAGTCCGCCGGTCTGGCGAAGCACCAGCGACGGTGCCTGTCGCTGAAAGCTCCAGCGGCGTCCACCGTTGCCAGCATCAAACGCTGTGACCCGATTGTCGCTGCCGCGTACGACAACGATACCGTGGCCGACTGCCGGAATCGTGACGACTTCCGCACCCACAGCGGCCGCCCAGCGCTGTTTGCCATCGGGACCCAACGCGATCAATGCACCATCGCGCGCGGCAACCACACCGATTTGTCCATCGGTTCCGATACCACCGACCAACGCCCGCCCGACATCCACCCGCCAGTCGGCGCCGCCCGTTTTTGGGTCGAGCCTTGCCACCGAACCCGAGGGCGTGGCCACCCACGCCTTACCACCGGCAAGCGCCGGTTGAAAGCCAGGGGCGCCCGCAAACGACGCATCCCAGACCTGACGAATCGATCCGCCGCCCTCAACCGGCGGCAGATCGGGGATTTTTACCCGGCCCGACGTGAAGATCGCAAGGCCTCCACAACCCGAAAGCGGCGCGGCCGCGAACATCGCGGCGGTCAGCAGCGAACGCCGGCCGATCACTGCGGGAAACTGGGCGACAACATGAGCCGGGTGGCGTGGTTGCATGGGCATTCCCTTAACCCTCCGCGGGGCCAAGCGCATCAAGCTTCAACTGCACCAGACCGCGCATCGGACTTGATGGACCCAGCCGATCAAGCGCCTGGCGATAAGCCGCACGCGCCTCGGCGGGTTTGTCCTGAGCGACAAGCAGATCACCGCGACGATCGTCATAGAGCGCCTGATAGCGATCAGGCGCTTTGGCAGAAAGCAGAGACAGAGCCTGGTCATAAGCCTTGTCGTCGATCATGAGGCCCGCCAGTCGCACCCGTGCGACATGACGGAATTCTTCGTCTTTGGCGTGATCAATCGCCCATTGAAGCGGTACTCGGGCCGATTTGGTGTCGCCGGCCTCGACATAGGCGCGAGCCGCGAGCAGCGCAGCCATCTGGCCGTAAGCAGTGGACGAGTAACGTTCAAAGAGCGTTCCCGCCGTTTCGCGGACCTTGGCCACGTCCTTGGCTGCTACCGCTTTCCTCAGTCCGTCCCAGGCGAGCGACGCCTCGGCGGCCTGCTGCTGCTGATACCAACCCCAGCCACGCCAGCCCGCCACAGCAAGCAGCACGACAGTGAGCGCGGTCATCAGCGCATTGCCGTACTTCTTCCAGAGGGCCTTGAGGCTTTCAAGCTGTTCCTGTTCTTCGAGGTTGTACGCCATCAGTGAAACTTCCTGCGCTCAGTGAATCTGTCTATCATCGGGATCGTCCTGACGATCGGGTTCGTCAAAATCGAGGTCGTCATCGGCATCAGTCAGTAGCGCATCAATGACGCTGTCGGGAAGCGTTTCCAGCGGAACCGACTGCTGACGTCCCGATCCCGTGGCCGCATCCTCGTCACGCAACCACTTGAGCCCGGCCTCACCCCGCGCGAGTTCATCGGGACCCAGCACCACCGCGAATTGTGCGCCACTCGCATCGGCGCGCCGAAATTGCGACTTGAAGCTGCCACCGCCCGCGTGCATCAGGACATCGATGCCGGCGTCGCGCAGCCGCTCTGCGGTATGCAGTGCCGCGGCAAGGGTTTCTTCGCCCGAGTGGACAACATAAATGTCGCATTGCCCCGACTCGGTCTCTACCGACTGTTCGCGCATCAGTTCGAGAATACGCTCAACCCCGAGCGCGAAACCGATTCCAGGGGCGGGCTTACCCCCCAGCATACCGACCAGCGGATCGTAGCGCCCGCCGCCGCAAACGGTGAGCAGACTGCCACCGATGGGGGCCACCCACTCGAACACCGTGAGGTTGTAGTAGTCGAGCCCGCGCACCAGTCGTGGGTTCACGCGATGCGGAATATTCTGCGAATCGAGCAGACGCCGGAGCTTGTCGAAATGCTGGCGCGAGGCATCGCCCAGGTGGTCCATCAGCTTGGGAGCCGCTTCGATCATGCCCTGCATCGCCGGGTTTTTCGAATCAAGAATGCGTAGCGGGTTTGCATGCAGGCGGCGCCGCGCATCGTCGTCGAGCAGATCGTGGTGAGCTTCAAAGTGGGCGATCAGCGCATCGCGATGCGCACGTCGCTCCTCGGGCTGCCCCAACGAATTGAGTTCCAGCGAGATACCCATCAGATCGAGATCATCCCAGAGACGCTGGCAGAGCAAAATCATTTCAGCGTCAGCATCGGGTCCAGGCAGACCCAGGGCTTCTGCACCCACCTGATGAAACTGGCGGTAGCGCCCCTTTTGCGGCCGCTCGTGCCGGAACATGGGTCCGGTGTACCACATGCGCTGCGGTCCCTCGTGCAGCAGGTTGTGCTGAATCACTGCACGGACTACCCCGGCGGTGTTCTCAGGGCGCAGGGTGAGCGAATCACCATTGAGTGAATCAACGAAGGAATACATTTCCTTCTCGACAATATCGGTCATCTCGCCAATACCGCGAACAAACAGGCGGGTAGGCTCGACGATGGGCGTACGGATTCTCCGATAGCCATAGGAGCGCATGCTCGAGGCTACCGATTCCTCAAACCGACGCCACAAGGGCTCATCGGCGGGCAATACATCGTTCATGCCCTTGACCGCCTGCAGTCTGTCGCTCAAACCCCGCTCCTCCGAAAATCACGCGAACTGCCTGGCACGGCAGACGCGGTTGATTGGTGCTGACCCTGCCCAGTAGCGGGCCTCACGCGTGTTCCACGAGTTGCGCGGAACCGTAGCGGCGCTGCACATAGTTTTCAACGATCGCCTGAAATTCCTCAGCGATCCGCTCACCCTTCAGCGTAACAGTACGCTCGCCGTCAACGAACACCGGCGCCACCGGCGCCTCGTCCGCCCCTGGCAGCGAAATGCCGATATCGGCGTGCCGGCTTTCGCCGGGCCCGTTCACCACGCAACCCATCACCGCCACCTGCATGGATTCAACCCCAGGGTAGCGACTGCGCCAGATGGGCATTTGCTCACGCAGAAAACTCTGAATGCTGGAGGCAAGCTCCTGGAAAAATGTGCTGCTGGTGCGACCGCACCCGGGGCAGGCCACCACCAGGGGCGCAAACGCACGCATTCCCATGGTCTGAAGAATTTCCTGAGCGACCACCACCTCGCGAGTGCGATCACCACCCGGCTCGGGCGTGAGCGACACGCGAATGGTGTCGCCGATTCCCTCCTGAAGCAGCACCCCGATGCCAGCGGTGGAGGCAACAATGCCCTTGCTGCCCATCCCGGCCTCCGTGAGGCCCAGATGAAGCGGGTAGTCGCAGCGCGCAGCGAGCGATCGGTACACGGCCACCAGATCCTGAACATTGGAGACCTTGGCAGACAGTGTGATGGCATTTCCCGGCAGCCCGAGCGATTCAGCCCGCGCAGCGCTCTCCAGCGCCGAGGTGACCAGCGCCTCACGCATCACGCTCTGCGCGTCCCAGGGATTGGACCGCGCAGCGTTGGTATCCATCAGTCTTGCCAGCAGATCCTGATCCAGGCTGCCCCAATTGACACCGATCCGCACCGGCTTCTCATAGCGGCACGCCACCTCGATCATCTGCGCGAAATTGTCATCGCGGCGCCGGCCTGCCCCGACATTGCCCGGGTTGATGCGGTATTTAGAAAGCGCCTGCGCGCACCCGGGAACCTGCTGGAGCAGTTTGTGCCCGTTGTAGTGAAAGTCGCCCACGAGCGGCACATGGACGCCCATCCGGTCTAGCTGATCACGGATGGCGGGCACCGCCTCAGCGGCGGCCGGCGTGTTGACCGTGATGCGGACCAGCTCGGACCCGGCCCTCGCCAGATCTTTAACCTGGATGGCGGTTGCGATGGCATCGGTCGTGTCGGTATTAGTCATCGACTGAACAACGACCGGTGCGCCGCCACCCATCACCACCGAATGATCGTGCCAGCGAACGGTCATGGCACGCGCCTGCCGACGCTTAAGCGGCCCGACCGACATGGGAGCATCGTTCATTATCGCCTCACTCGATCCGGAACCGTGCAATGCCCTGCCGCATGTGCGGGGCGAGGTCGATCGGCACCCCTCTCCAGGTCACAGCAACGCCACCCGCGTTGCCTATGATGAGCGACAAAGGTAACTCGCCGCTCAACTCGCGAACAGTGCCGGACGGCTGGGTTCCAGTGATCAGGACCGCACCCGACGCATCCCTCACTTCAATCCATGAATCCGCCGGGAAACGCATGACCAGGGGATTGAGCGGCGCGGCGAAACCCGCTGCGCCCATAGCGCCCGACGCGCGCGGCACGGTAATCGAAGCGGGCCAAGGCAGCGGAGCGGCAGGGGTGGAAGCCGAGGCAGCGCCCTGCGCTGCTACCGGAGCGGGGGGCGCCGCGACGCTGGGTACAGGCAAAACCGGCGGGGGATTGCCAACCTGCTGAGCGGCCGCCTGCCCCGATGGCGCGGGCGCAGTCGGCGATGGCGGGGTTGATGGGGCAGGCGTGGCGGTCGCCGCAGGCGCCGGCATCGCAGCAGGGGCGGTGCCCGTGCTTGCGGGCGCTCCCGGCACAGTGGTTGACGAATTTGCCGAGCCAGCGATTGCGCCGGCATTGAGCGCACTGGCGCCTGCAGCGGAGCGCGTACCCGGCTGCGCTACCGACCCGCTGACCTGCTGCAACGCGTCGGACCGCACCGAGTTACCTGCCGTGCTCGCCACTGCGCCCGCCTCGGCAGGCTGCGATGCGCGCTCGCCTGCCGGGCCCGAAGTTGTTACCTCGGAGGCCGACGCCTTGAGATTGCGGTTCAGGAGGGTCGCCCCACCGCCATAGAAAAACGCCAACGCAATCACCCCCACCACCAGAAGAAGCATCCATACCCATCGGCTGCCTGAACCATTGCCGCCAAAACCGAGCGCCCCCTCTCGCGGCAGCGGCCGATTAAGCTCCGAATCGGGCTTGAGCACATCGGTGCCTGGCAACTCGGATTCGATTGCCTCGAGGAGCGGCGCGACCTCAACTTCAAGCAGCCGACCATAGGAACGGAGGCTGGAACGGATGAACGCGCGTCCGGGGAGCGACGCCCAGTCGCCAGTTTCGAGTGCAGCGATCTGCCGCGGTGCGAGTCTCAGGCGTGACGACACCAAAGAGGCACTGAAGCCTCTGGCATCACGCAGCTTGACCAGTTCGGCAAGCGAGGAGATGGTGAGGACGGATCCACGCACGTCGCCGCCCGCATCCGATCCCGGCGTGGCGGCTCCGGCAATATCGTTTGAGCTCATTGCGCCTCCGCAAGCGGAATGACCCGCCGACTGATGCGGTCGTGTACCCCGGTTCGGTCGCGGACTTCGCCCGCCAACTGCCCGCATGCTGCATCGATATCGTCGCCCCGGGTACGCCGGATCGTGGTGACCCGGCCGCCATCAGAGAGGCGCTGGGCGAAACGCCGCACGCGCTCCGCAGGCGACTTGCGCAAGCCCGAGCCAGGGAACGGATTAAAGGGAATCAGATTGAATTTGCACGGCACCCGACGTACGCGCTCCAGAAGCTGTTCGACATGCTCATCGGAATCATTCACACCATCAAGCATGACGTATTCAAACGTGATGAAATCGCGCGGTGCTCGATCGAGATACCGAAGGCAGCTGTCTAACAGTTCGTCAATAGGGTACTTGCGGTTGATGGGCACGAGCTGGTCGCGCAATTTGTCATCGGGCGCATGCAGCGAGACGGCAAGCGCCACCGGACAATCGAGTCGCAGCCGATCAATCATGGGCACAACGCCCGAGGTGGACACGGTCACCCTGCGTCGCGACAGCCCGTAAGCGTGGTCATCGAGCATGACGCGTAGCGCCGCCAAGGTGGCTTCGTAGTTCTGCAGCGGCTCGCCCATCCCCATGAAAACAACATTGCTGATCAGCCGCGAGCGCGGCTCGGCTACGTCACCCTCGTCATCGAGGTCATCTGAGGCCAAAGGAATTCGCCCATGCACACCATCCCGCTCGATCGCCCGAAGCGCAAGCCAGAGCTGGCCCACGATTTCATGGGATGACAGATTGCGAGAGAAGCCCTGGTGCCCGGTGGAGCAGAATCGGCAATGTACAGCGCACCCCACCTGCGTGGACACGCAGAGCGTACCGCGAGAGGTTTCCGGGATGAAGACCGTTTCGATCGCGTTACCGCCGCCCACGTCGAGCAGCCATTTGCGCGTGCCATCAGCCGAAACATGGTCACGGAGCACCGGCGGCGTGGCCACCTGCGCACGTTCCGACAGCAACTCGCGAAAATCGCGAGCGAGGTCGGTCATTTGAGAGAAATCGGATTGGCCTCGCTGGTGAACCCAGCGCAGCAACTGCTTCGCCCGAAAGGGCTTTTGGCCCCACTGCCCGCAGACGGCGGTCAGGGCATCCGGAGACAGGCCCAGGATTTCGACCCGCGACTGCATGGCGGCCCCCTCATCGTCCCGGGACGACCGCGAAGGCGGCCCGGGCAAGAAGAAGCGAACCGGCCTGAATCATGACCTCAGCGCGTATGAATTTCGAGGCCGGGGAAAAAGAAAGCGATCTCGTTCCGGGCGGTTTCCTCACCATCCGAGCCATGCACTGCGTTGGCATCGATGCTATCGGCGAAATCGGCGCGAATGGTGCCCGCTGCCGCTTTCCTGGGATCGGTCGCACCCATCAGGTCGCGGTTGCGGGCAATGGCGCCCTCACCTTCCAGCACCTGAATCATGACCGGACCGGACACCATGAAATCGACCAGATCCTTGAAAAACGGACGCTGCCGATGAACGCCGTAGAAAGCTTCGGCCTGGGCCCGGGACAGCTGAGTCATCCGGGCAGCGATGACCTTGAGGCCAGCGTTCTCGAACCGGCTGTAAATCTGACCCATCACGTTTTTCGCGACGGCATCGGGTTTGATGATCGAAAGAGTGCGCTCAACCGCCATGTTGGCTCCAGGAATTCTTTTAAATGAACGACTTGCGATGCATTGTTGCGACAGGTTGATGTTTTTCGCTTGCAATTCGCAGAACCAGAGATACTATCATAGGCGCGTTCAAGCTCCAGGGCGAAGCAGGGCCAACAGCCTGGCGCTTAATCCCTGTGAGGCAAACGCTGGTTGATTACCCTGCCCGCCCTGCGGCTTCCCTTGAAAATCGGGGAAGCGGCGCGCACATAATGGCTGTCTTTATTCGGAGGTCTCTGCCATGCAATACGGTGACAACACGTTCGGAAGCAGTCCGTCGGTTCTGGTCGACGTTGCCGCCCGAAACCGGGTCCTGCGTAATACATATGCGCTGCTTGCGCTGTCCATGGTCCCAACCGTTCTTGGCGCCTGGATTGGCGTGCGAACCGGCTTCAGCTTCTTCGCGGGTAGCCCCTTCATCGGCCTGCTGGTCTTCCTGGCGGTCGCATTCGGCTTCTTCTTTGCGATCGATCGCTTCAAGAACAGCGGCATCGGTGTCCTGCTGCTTCTTGGTTTCACATTCTTCATGGGGCTCATGCTGTCGCGCCTCATCGGGCACGTGCTGGGCATGGCCAATGGCGCGCAGCTCATCATGACGGCGTTCGGTGGCACCGCAGCCATCTTCGGCGTCATGGCCACCGTCGCCACTGTCTCCAAGCGCGACTTCAGCGGCCTCGGCAAGTGGTTGTTCGTGGGCTTTCTGGTCATTCTGGTGGCCGCCATTGCCAACATCTGGCTGCAGATGCCGGCACTGATGCTCACCATTTCCGCCCTGGCGGTGTTGATCTTTTCTGCGTTCATCCTGGTTGACCTGCAGCGTGTGGTCAACGGCGGCGAAACCAACTACGTCACGGCAACGCTCTCGATCTACCTGAGCGTTTACAACGTATTCAGCAACCTGCTTGCCATTCTGGGCATCGTGGGTGGCGATCGCGACTGACCATCGCCTGCAAACCGGCATTGCGCTCCGCGCGAAGCGCAGCCAGAAAGGCCACGTTTATGCGTGGCCTTTTTTAATTTTGGGCTCAGGTACGGTCAAAAACCGCGATCGATTCCACGTGTGAGGTGTGGGGGAACATGTTCACCGCACCCGCGGCCAACAGCCGGTAGCCCCCGAGATTCACCAGAACGCCGGCGTCACGCGCCAGGGTGGCAGGGTTACAGGACACGTAGACGATCCGCCTGGGCCGGTGGCGGGTGTCCTCCGCCGTCTGCGCGGCAATCGCCTTACATACCTCGAGCGCCCCCTCTCGCGGCGGGTCGATCAGCACGCGGTCGAAATCCCCCAGCGCGCGCCACTGCTCTGGATCCATGTCGAACAGATTTCGGGCTACAAACCGAGTGCGATCGGCAAGCCCGTTCAGCAAAGCGTTATCGGCCGCACGGGCCACCAGCGTTGGGCTTCCTTCCACCCCCAGCACCGTCGCCGCCCGCCGCGCAAGCGGAAGGCTGAAATTGCCCAGGCCACAGAAAAGATCGGCAACATGGTCGCCTGGCGCTGGTGCAAGTAACGCCAGCGCGCGCCGCACCAGCACTTCGTTGATCGCGTGATTGACCTGGGTGAAGTCGGTGGGCCGGTACGGCATGACAACGTTGAACTCAGGAAGCGGATAGGCGAGCGATGAGCCTCCATCCCCCCCCCGATCATCACAAAGCAGTTCGATGGAGTCGGGTCCGGCGGGTTGCAGCCACATCTCAACCGCTTCAGCCGCCGCAAACTGCCGTAGCCGGGCTCGATCATCTTCGGTGAGCGCCTGCAGCACTCTGAGCACGAGCGCAATGCATGGGCGCGGTCCTGCGGTGTCGCCCACCGCCACCTCGATCTGGGGCAGCCGGTCACGCAGGCTGAGCTCCGACACGAGTTGGCGCAAGGGCAGCAGCAGTTCAGCCACCCGCGGGTGCAGCACATGACACTCGCGCATATCGGCGACGTAGCTCGAACCGCGTTCGTGAAATCCGACCAGGACCCCACCCTTTTTCGGGACATGGCGAACCGACAGGCGCGCCCGGTAACGATAGCCCCACGTCGGCCCGGCGATCGGGCGGAGCATGGTGTCGGGCGCGACGTTTCCGAGATGGTGAAGCTGATCTTCTAACGCACGCTGCTTCACCGCGATCTGGGCAAGCGGATCGAGATGCTGCATTGAACAGCCGCCACACACGCCAAAGTGGGCGCAGCGCGGCCTCACTCGCTGACTGCTCTCGCGGAGCACGGTAACCGTGTCGGCCGTGTCGAACCTGGGCTTACGCCGCTTGAGCACTGCGCGAACACGCTCGCCCGGAAGTCCGCCCGAGACGAATACCACCTTACCGTCAGCATGCGCCACGCCCTGCGCTTCCAGATCGAGCGATTCGATCTCGAGATCGATCAGGACCGGATCGGCCGCGCGGGCGTCCCGCCTCATTGCGGCCATGCCGCGAGAAATTGCTGCCAGTGCTCGTGCTCGGGGGCGAGCCCCGCTAACGCCCCACGTGTGAGCGCGATTTCCTCCTGGTAACGCTCGAGTGACCAGTGCCCTCGGAGCAACTGGAACCGACAGTACAGCAGCCACGTATTGGCGACATCGGTTTCGCAATAGTTACGGATCTCGGCGATGTGTCCCGCCTGCCACGCCGGCCAGACCTGCGACCCATCCATACCCAGCTTGCCAGGGAATCCACACAGGCGCGCCAGTTCGTCGAGCGGGGCACTTGCCCGCCCGTTGTAGAGGGCAAGCAGATCCATGAGATCGAGATGGCGGCTGTGATAGCGGCTGAGATAGTTGTTGTACTTAAAGTCGCGGTCATCGTCTCCCTGATCCCAGTAGCGCGAAGCTTGAACCTGGTTGACGAGCGCCCGATAGTGAAGCACCTGCAGATCAAAGCCGCCGCCGTTCCAGGAGACGAGTTGCGGCGTCTGCCGATCAATCAGTCGGAAAAACTGTTGAATCTGCCGGGCTTCGCTCTCGTCCGACTGGCCCAGGCAACGTACCTGAACCCCACGTTCATCGCGTAGCAGACAGCCGATCGCCACCACCCGATGCAGGTGCAGCGGCAGAAAGTCGCTCCCGCCGGTGCGCTCGCGACGACGCGCGAAGGCCTGCTCCGCAACGTCGGCATCGGGGAGTGCCGCGTCGAAACCCCAGGCGGCGCGCAACCCGGCGATATCAGGAATGGTTTCGATATCGAAGACGAGAACCGGCGTCATGGGGTTCCGGGCACACGGCCGGAGGGTTTTTACTGCCCGGGACGGGAAGGCAGATATTTGGACGGATCGACCGGACGCCCTTCCCGCCGGATCTCGAACCGCAGCTTGGGCCGATCGGCGTCGCTATCGCCGATTTCAGCGATCTTCTGACCTCGTGTGACCTGATCGCCTTCGCGAACAACCAGCGACCGATTGTGCGCGTAGACCGAGAGCAGATCGTTTTCGTGCTTGACGATGATGAGGTTGCCGTAACCCCGCGGGCCCACTCCGCTGAAAATCACTCTGCCTTCGGCCACCGCGTAGACCGGATCACCCGGCTGCCCTTCAATCGCAATGCCCATGTTGCGCGGCTCGGAAAACCCTTCAAGCAAGCGCCCCGATGCCGGCCAGGTGAACCGCTGGGGCTCGGTTGCCGCCGCAGACGGCGCGGCGGAAGCGAGCGGACCCGGAACGGTAGCGGCTGCAGCGCCAGCAGGCGCGGCGGCGGTTGGCGGCGATGTCGTGACCGACGACGTGGAAGGCGCGGCGGAAGTCGGGTTGGCAGGGGCCCCCCCTGCGACCGGCGGACGAGTGGAGGTGGCTGCCGGTGCGTCTGCGCGCTGGGCCGCGCCACTGGCGTCCGAACGCACCACGGACGGCACCGAGTCGCCCGCTGGATCGAGCGCCCCGGCGGGGCGAACCGGCTCAAGCGGCGTGACCTTGACCGGCGAGGCCTGCGCAGCCGGCGCGCGCGAGGCGGCACCAGGCTGGCCGGACGCGGGCGAAGCGGCGCCAGGCACGCCAGCCCGGTTGGAGGGTACCGCAGGCGCGGATGCAGAGGGAGCAGGCCGCGCTGGGGGCGTTGAAGCTGGCCGCGGTGCACTTGCCGAAGCGGTCCCCGCCGAGCCTGATCCCGACGGCGGCGCCGACGATCGATTTTCGACTGGCGCGGGCCGTGGCGCCGCGCAGCCGGCGAGCAGCGCGGCGAGTGCCAACGCGGCAAGCCGGGCCATGGCGGGCAGTGGCTTCGTGCGTAATTGCCCGGCGGTCTGGGTTTTCAAATCCGTGGTGTAAGGCGTCATGGGGTACGTTGGCGACACTGGCTTGCGCGAGGAACTGACGATAATAGACGCGGAACGAAGCTTACGCCGTGCCGTCCCGCAACGGCACAAATCGTACCGCATCAAGCACGGTCAGCTGCCAGCGATCAGATCCGTTTCGCTCAACCAGGTGGAGCGCCTGTCCCTTTCCTCCCGAAACCGGCGCAATCAGGCGCCCTCCGATCTGCATCTGCTGAAGCCAGGCCTCGGGAATGCTTTCACCCGCGGCGGCGGCAATCACCAGATCATAGGGTGCGGCCTGGGGTACGCCCAGCTGGCCGTCACCAAAGACGAGGCGCAGATTCGCAATACGCAGGCTTCGAAGGTTGGTTCGCGCCTGCTCATGCAAACCCCGGATGCGTTCGATGGACACCACCTCGCCAAACAGACCAGCGAGTACAGCTGCCTGATATCCACAGCCCGTTCCGATTTCGAGCACGCGGGCAGCGGACCGCGCTGTTCCTTCAAGGGGAGCCGCTAAAAGCTCGATCATACGGGCGACCGTAAATGGCCGAGAGATGGTCTGCGCGTGGCCGATGGGGAGCGCCACGTCCTCGTAGGCACGGCTCGACAAAGCCGGTTCGACAAAGCGGTGCCGGGGAACGTTGCGCATGACCTCGAGCACGCCGGGATCGCGAACCCCCGCTCGCCGCAGTCCCCCTACCATGGCAAGCCGAACCGCTTCTGAGACCAGACCGGGTTCAGCCAGTTCGGCCCCAGCCGGGCGCGTGTCAACCGGCCGCTCGGCGGAATCGGGCTGCGACACCCGGCGGCGGCTTCGATTGGGTGCCGACGGTCGCGGAATGGCCGCCTGATCCATCCAGCGCGCCATTTTGCTCAAAGCACTCTCCCGTCAGGCCACGAGGGCGCTGATGCGAACAGCGAACCCGCCCAGCTTCAAGCCGATGCTAACCATCCGCCCACCCGTTCGAGGCGACCGTGGCCGGTCAGGTCGACTTCCAGCGGCGTGACCGACACCTCGCCCGACTCGACAGCATGAAAATCGGTTCCAGGGCCAGCGTCACGGGCCGATCCGGGAGGGCCGATCCACCAGATCGGCTCATCACGCGGGTTGCGCCCGGGGATGGCTGGCTCGGCGAAGTGGCGCTTGCCAAGCCGCGTGGTTCGGATGGGCCCGAGTTTGTCTTCGGGTAACGATGGGATGTTGACGTTCAAAAGCATCGGCGCGTCGGGAGGCGATTCGACCCAGCGGCGCACGATGCGGTCGACGATGCTGCCCGCTGCCTCGAGGTAGGCGAAACCCTTCTGCGCAATCGAAAACGCAATAGCGGGTACCCCCAGCTGGAGACCTTCCATGGCCGCCGCGACGGTGCCCGAGTAAATGGTGTCGTCACCCATGTTGGCGCCGTCGTTCAGGCCGCTCAGTACCAGGTCAGGACGCCACCCCAGCATGCCAGTGATGGCAATATGGACACAGTCGGTGGGCGTGCCGTTTACGTACATGAAGCCGCTAGGCGCTGTACGGACGGTGAGCGGTCGATCGAGCGTGAGCGAATTTGAGGCTCCGCTTCGGTCCTGATCCGGCGCAACCACCACCGCCTGACCATAACGTGAGGCCACCTTCGCGAGCATCGCGATTCCCGGCGACAGATAACCGTCGTCATTGCTGATCAGAATTTTCATCTTTCGATTCTATCGAAACCGCCTGAATTGCCTGGATTGACCCCTGTCGGTCGCATGTTCATACTGCGCCGGCCACCTTATGCACTCTCAAAATGAGCCAACGCGACTATTACGGATTCGATACGCTGTCCCTGCACGCTGGCGCAGCCCCAGACAGTGACACCGGCGCACGCGCCACGCCCATCTATCTGTCGGCGTCGTTCGTGTTTCGCGACTCCGATCACGCGGCCGCCCTCTTCAACATGGAGCAGGCCGGTCACGTTTATTCGCGGATCAGCAATCCCACCGTGGCGGTGCTCGAGGAGCGGATCGCTGCGCTCGAGGCGGGGGTGGGTGCAATCGCCACGGCCAGTGGTCAGGCAGCGCTGCATCTGGCCATCGCCACCCTCGCCGGGGCGGGCTCGCACATCGTCGCCTCAAGCGCCCTTTACGGCGGATCCCACAATCTGCTCCATTACACGCTTGCGCGATTCGGTATCGAAACCACCTTTGTCAATCCGAGACACCTTGACGAATGGCGCGCAGCGATCCGACCGCAGACCCGGCTGCTGTTTGCCGAAACGCTGGGCAACCCCGGTCTGGACGTGCTCGATATTGCCTCCGTTTCGGAGATCGCCCACGCACAGGGCATTCCGCTGCTGGTCGACTCCACGTTCACAACTCCCTGGCTTCTTCGCCCATTCGAGCACGGCGCCGACCTGCTGTTTCACTCGGCCACCAAGTTTCTCTGCGGCCATGGCACGGTGATTGGCGGACTGCTGGTGGATTCAGGCCGCTTCAACTGGGATGCGTCAGGACGGTTTCCTGAACTCACCGCGCCGTACGAGGGCTTTCACGGCATGGTGTTCGCCGAAGAATCCAGCGTAGCGCCCTTTCTTCTTCGCGCGCGCCGCGAGGGGCTGCGCGATTTCGGCGCCTGTTTAAGCCCGATGAATGCGTTCCAGATCCTGCAGGGGATCGAGACTCTGTCCGTTCGCATGCAGCGCCATGTTTCAAACGCGGTCCGGATCGCCCACTTTCTCACCGAGCATCCGATGGTGGCGAAGGTGTCTTACCCGGCACTGCCCACACACCCCGACCATGCGCTTGCCGCGCGGCTGATGCCCCGGGGCTGCGGCGCGGTCTTCAGCTTCGACCTCAAGGGCGATCGCGCAGCCGGACGGCGTTTCGTCGAGGCACTCAGGCTGTTCTCGCATCTGGCCAATGTGGGCGACGCACGCTCGCTTGTCATTCATCCCGCCTCCACCACCCATTTCCGGATGGACGCCAACGCCCTTGCGTCCGCCGGCATCAGCGAAGGAACCCTGCGTCTGTCGATCGGGCTGGAGGACGCCGACGATCTGATCACCGACCTCAAGGCCGCCTTTCGCGCAGCCGAGCGCGGCTGAGGAGGATTCAACCATCATGCAAGTCACGATCGACGGCCTTCAGTCCTACGCCTACACCGGTGGCCGATCACTGAGCGGCCACCGACCTGCGGTCATGTTCATCCACGGCGCCCAGCACGACCACAGCGTCTGGATCCTGCAGTCGCGCTATCTCGCGCACCACGGCTTCGATGTGCTCGCGGTTGACCTGCCAGGTCACGGGCGAAGCGCTGGCGCACCGCTTCCCTCCATCGAACGCATGGCGGACTGGGTCGCTGCAATGGCTCGCGCCTGTGGCATTGGACCGGCGCTGCTTTGCGGGCACAGCATGGGATCCCTGGTGGCATTGCAGTGTGCGGCCAGTCACCCCGACGTCGCGGCAGGCATTGCGCTGGTGGCGTCTGCCGCCCCAATGAAGGTGTCAGAGGCGCTCCTCGAGGCCGCTCGTACCGACGAACCGCGCGCATTCGACATGATCAACGCCTGGTCGCACGCCACCATCAACGCGCGCCCGGGGTGTCCCGGGCCTGGGTTTTCAATCTTCGTCCAGAACCGACGACTGATGGAACGCCAGCCGAAAGGGGTGCTCCTCAACGATTTTTCCGCCTGCAACGCCTTTGACCAGGCTTTCGAAGCAGCACGCAAGTTGGCCTGCCCCGCATTACTGATTTTGGGCGGCCGAGACATGATGACCCCGCCCAAGGCCGCCAAGGCACTCGCCACTGCCCTGACCGAGTCCGCCCGCGCGCAGCATCTGCCTGCGCCGCAAATCACCGAGGTGCCTGGCTGTGGTCATGCGTTGATGAGCGAACGCCCGGACGTGCTTCTTGAAGCGCTGCATCGATTCACCCGCACGCTGCGATTCACACCCGCCGTTCAGCCGGCGAGCGCCTGACCTAAAGGCTGGTCCAGCCTGTCCCCCTGCCAGGCCGCAGCCCCGCCCGACTGGCCGGCCCACCACAGGTCGTCAAATAACGGTCGCAGCGTGAGCGCTTTCGGGGAATTAGCCCAGGCCCAGCGCTCGGACCAGACGGCGGACGCACCCACTCGCCTTCCGCGTCCCTCGACCTGAGTCAGGCCGGGCGTCGATGGATGCCCCGCCAGATGCACCAACCGAATGACATACCCGAGGCGCTCCAGCATCTCGGCAGCCTGCTCGGCGCGCTGAGCGTTGTTCCCGAAGTGCTCGGCGAGACTGCGCGCAGCCAGTGCGACGACCTGCGAATTGCCAGCGGAATGCTCACCGGAGACAACCTGGAGCAGCGCTCGCAGCACCGTGATCCCATCGTTAAACCGACTGCCTGGCGAATCATCACGCGTGGGCTCATCAAGCGGCGCCGACCAGTGTCGAAGACTCGCTGCGAGGAGCGCGCCCGCCAGCACTGCCGCCCAGGCGAGAAACAACCAGATCAGAAGGAGCGGTAACGCCGCAAATGCGCCGTACACCACCTCATAAGTGGGCAACTGGCGAACGCTCCACCCGAGGCCACGCTGCAGCAGTACCAACAGCAGGCCCGACAGCACGGCCCCCACCAGCGCATGAAGCGGAACCACGCGTACCGCCGGGAGCAGCAAAAACATGAGCCACAGCCCCACCGCCCCCAGCAGCCAGGGAAGGGCTGCGAACCAGATCGACTGCACCCAGATTTGCTCGACGCCACGGGTCAGTTCGGCGATGACGTGGCCATTCAGAGCCAGCACCGCCGCAAGCGCGATTGGCGCAAGCGTGAGGAGCGCCCAATAAAGTCCGATCCGGTGCGGCAGGGAACGGCGCCTCCCGGTGCTCCAGATCGCATTCATCGTGGTCTCAATCACCCGAAGTGCTGTGACCGCGGTCATGAAGAACAGAATGCCGCCCACGAGCGAAAGGCGACTCGCCCGCCCCGCGAACTCCTCGAGGTAGCCCATCACGGTCTCGCTGAACGCCTCCGGAAAGAGATTGCGCAGCAGAAAATCTTGAACGCTCTCCTGCAGTCGCTCGAATACCGGCAGCGCGGACAGCACGGACAAGGCGATCGATAGCACCGGAACCGCCGCAAACAGGGACAGAAATGCGAGGCTGGCAGCAGTCTGCTGCAGGCGAAGGCGTCGCGCCCGTCGGAGCATATCGACCACCAGGCGCCGGGCCCGCTCGCGAAACGTAGCGTGGTGTGCGTCCTGTTCAAGCATGGATGACCCTCGAGCGACCGTCGACAACCTGCGCGCGGATGGACCGCCATCGCCAAGCGCGGGCCACCCACGCGGTCGGTAACCGGCGGCGCGACAAGGTCATCGCGGGCTCGCCTTTATAATCCGCAGCGTGCCGTCCACGATCACTCTCAAACGTCTCGTCGTCAGCTGCTTTGTCGCGCTGATCCTCCTTGGCCTCGCCTGGGAGTTATGGCTTGCGCCGTTGCGACCGGGCGCGTGGCTCCTCTCTCTCAAAGTCATTCCTCTGGCGCTCGCCCTGCCCGCATTGCATGCGGGCCGTGTGCGCGTCTTCCAATGGTGGTCGATGATCGTCATGATCTATCTGATGGAGGGGTTAGTGCGCGCCGCAAGTGACCCTGGACTGGGTGCGGTGCTTGGCGCCATTGAGGCCAGCTTCGCGGCCATCGCTTTTCTCGCCATCCTGGCCTACGTGCGCAGCATTCGGGCGAGCGCCTGATCGAGCGTAGCCGCGCCATACTGCGCCAGCGTCGCGCTGTCGCTCAGTGTTCGCCGCCAGGCACGCGCGCCAGGCAACCCGTTGAAAAGCCCCATCACATGCCTCAGCACCGCGCGCGCCGACACGCCTTCAAGCACCTGCGCAGCGAGAAACGGACGGATCGCCTCGAGCGCCTGTACCCGATCATCGATCGGATCGGCAGCGCCGTAGAAGCGAGAATCGACGCGCGCCAGCAGCCAGGGGTCATCGCAGGCCGCACGTCCCAGCATGACGCCGTCGACATGATCGAGGTGTCGGAGCGCCTCCTCATGACTGCGTAACCCCCCGTTGATCACGATCGTGAGCGAAGGAAAGTCACGCTTGAGCCGATAAACGGTTTCGTAGCGAAGGGGCGGGATTTCGCGGTTCTCCTTAGGGCTCAGTCCCCTCAGCCAGGCGTTTCGCGCATGCACGATGAATACGTTGCAACCGGCCTGTGCCACCCGATCAACAAAGCGCACGACAAAATCATACGACTCATCCCGGTCAAGGCCGATCCGGTGCTTGACTGTGACGGGCACCTTCACCGCCTCGCGCATTGCGCGCACGCAGTCGGCAACCAGATCGGGCTCAGCCATCAGGCAGGCACCAAACGCTCCACGTTGCACGCGTTCACTGGGGCAGCCACAGTTGAGGTTGATTTCGTCGTATCCCGCTTGCTCACCCCAGGCCGCCGAGCGCGCGAGATCGTCGGGTTCAGATCCGCCGATCTGCAACGCGACCGGATGCTCACCCGGGTCGAATCTGAGCAATCGTTCACGCTGCCCGTGAATCAGCGCACCGGTGGTGATCATCTCGGTGTATAGGCGCGCCCGCCGAGTAAACGCACGATGCACGTATCGGCAGAACCGATCCGTGAAATCCATCATTGGTGCTACGCAGAAACGCCAATCATCATTCATCCGGCGTACTTTACTTCGTCAATCAATAACCAACATCCTTCAAGGAGAACGACATGCACCTTTCGAACTCCCTCATGCATCGTCCGGCCAAACGCTTTCTGCTCGTCGATGACCATCCGATCATGAGCGATGCACTGCGCTACACCCTGGAAACCGTCGCCCCCGACTCCAAAGTTGAATTCGCGGCAAGCTACGGCGAAGCCCGCCGGCTTCTCGCTGAAGGCAACCGCATCGACTGCATTCTGCTCGATCTCGGGCTCCCCGATAGCGATGGCTACGACGCCCTGCAGGGCCTGCGGCTGCTGCGCCCCGACACGCCGGTGGTGGTTCTATCAGCCGACGGTGAACGCGACACCATCATGCGCTGCCTCAATCTGGGCGCGCAGGGCTTCATCCCCAAAACCGTTCACCATGACGTGCTTCGCTATGCGCTGCAAATGGTGGCAGCGGGCCATATGTATGTGCCCAAGGAGGTGGTCACGAACACAGGCTGGACCCCGGCTAACGCCCTGTCTCGCGTGCAACCCGCGCGCGCCACTTCACGTGATCCGCGAAGCCTCGGCCTCACCGGCCGCCAGTGTGACGTGCTGCGCCTGATTCTCAGGGGCCTGCCCAATAAGCTCATCTGCCGTGAACTCGATCTTGCCGAAGGCACCGTCAAGATTCATGTCAGCGCGGTACTGCGCGCGCTCGGCGCGCGTAACCGAACCCAGGCGGTCATCGCAGCCAATCAGCTTGGACTCAAGCTAGCAACCGAACCTGTTTGATCGGCCCCTCATCTCCCACGCCATCCAACGGGTCCCGGCAGGCTGTCGAACCAGCCGTCGGGACCCTTTTTTATCAGTGCTCTGGTTTAGGAAAGAAGACAATGTCCAGGCGAGACGCGGCGAGCGCGCCCGGTCAGCGCTTCGCGTTGGGGAAGAACAGCGCTTCGCCGCCGATCCGGTAGTCAGCGATCGCCTGCTGGCCTTCCGCCGATAGGATCCAGTCTGTGAAGGCCTGCGCCTGCCTGAGCTTCACATGCGGGTGACGGGCGGGGTGCACGACGATCACGCCGTATGGGTTGAGCAGGCGCTCGTCTCCCTCCACCAGCACCTTTAACTCGCCACGGTTCCGGAAATTCAGCCAGGTCCCCCGATCGGCGAGCGCGTAGGCGTTCATCGACGACGCAATGTTAAGCAGGGGCCCCATGCCTGAGCCAGTCTCGCGATACCAGCCACCGGTTGAGGCTTTAGGGTCGATGCCTGCGTCTTTCCAGAACCGAAGTTCAGCGGCATGGGTACCGCTACGGTCGCCTCGGGATAGAAACGGGTGCCGCCCCTGCGCGATCTGGCCCAGCGCCCGGACCACATCACGAACTCCCGCCAGGCGGGCGGGGTCCGATGCGGGACCGATCACGATGAAGTCGTTGTACATCACATCATGCCGGGCGAGCCCCAAGCCGTCGGCAACAAACTTTTCCTCGGCCACTTTGTCATGGACGAACAGCAGATCGGCGTCACCGCGGGTGGCTACCGCAATCGCCTGCCCGGTTCCCAGGGCGACAACCCGCACCTGAATGCCCGTCTTCGCGAAGAATCGTGGCAGCAGATGCGTAAAGAGCCCGGACTGCTCGGTGGAAGTGGTGGACGCCATCACGATGTGGCTCAAATCAGCCGACTCGGTCGCCCTTGTCGGCTTCTGAGCAGATGCCGGCATCGAGCCGCCCAGCGTGGCGAGAACCAGCGCGACCGTCATCAAACCGCGCGCTGCGCAAAATGGAGCACGTGGATTCATCGCCGGGTTTCGCATGCGTCAGTCAAGCAACTCTCCGGCCATAAAGCGCGCACCGATTGCCGTGTCGGGCGCGGTAAAGAAGCGATGCGCGGGGCTGAACTCGATCACCTCACCACGATGCATGAAGACGATCTGGTCAGCCAAGCGACGCGCTTGCGCCAGGTCGTGTGTACTCATGACAAACCCGGTGCCGGCGGCCGACCAATCGCAGAGCAGCCGCTCAATGGCTGCGGTGGCCCCCGGGTCCAGGTGAGCGGTGGGTTCATCCAGCAGCAGACACGCGGGCTCTGCAGCCATCACCCGCGCGATCGCAAGGCGCTGTTGTTCACCTCCAGACAGGCGCCGCGCTGGCCGAGACTCAAGCGCAGTCAGCCCCACCCGCTCAAGCACACGCCGGGCCCGCGGTTCGCGCTCGGTACGGGCAACGCCTCGCACCGCCAGTGCGTGGGTCACGTTTCCAAGTACCGAACGGGCCAACATCACTGGCCGCTGAAGAACAAAACCCAACTCATGGGCGCCGACCGGGCGCTCGATGGGCCCCGCTTGTAGGATACCGACCGACCCCTGGTCCGGAACCAGCATGCCGTGGATGAGTTGCAGGAGCGTGCTCTTCCCCGCGCCGTTCGGTCCAAGCACGATTGTTCGCCCCGCGAGGGGCAGCACCAGCGTGGCGGGCTTGACGATGGGCCGGCCGCCTGCCGCGAAGCCCAGCGCATTCACGGCGAGCGAGTGCGGAAACTCAGCCGATCGCTGCATGGGTACGAACCCGTAGCCACTGTGCACAGGCGTTCACCGCCAGCACGATCGCAATCAGAATGAAACCCAGTGACAGCGCCAAGGCGAGGTCGCCTTTGCTGGTCTCCAGCGCGATC
>SXGQ01786997.1_pt1 | contig 22705 bp, 19 predicted proteins | sample 3178371 | NCBI WGS metagenome assembly SXGQ01 (sample SAMN11356859, study PRJNA531348) | freshwater metagenome | isolation source: freshwater sample F1-20 | place: China: Fuxian Lake, Yuxi | collected 2017-12-25 | reverse complement strand
GTGCAGGACCCCAGGGGGATCATCGAATGGACGAGCGACAGATCCTTTGCCCCAAGGCGGTGGATGTACCGCAGCATCTCATGCTCCGAATGGTAGCGATTGAAAACTTCGTGGGTCAGGTAGGTGCTGGTGCGGGACAGGTTCGCAGGGAAGCTGGTGGTGACGCTCCGGCTTAAGCCCTTTATCTCAAAGGGTAGCTGATCGTGGCCGGTAAAAATTTGAAACAGGCATTTGATTTCTTCTTCCGAGCTCACTTCGTCCAGCGCAATTCCGATGGAATGGTCCTCGCGTGAACGAAGGTTAATGCAGGCCATACTGGCTCTGGCCAAAATAAGACTGGCCTGCGCCTTCGTCAGCCGGACTAGAACCGTATCGAAGTAGGCTTCTGTTCCGACATCGAACCCGAGTGTCCGTAAGCCTTCCGCCAGCACCACCGCTAGGCCATGCACCCGCTCGGCAATCTTCCGCAAACCTTCCGGCCCATGGTAGATCGCATACATGCTGGCCATGACGGCTAAGAGCACCTGCGCCGTGCAGATGTTGCTTGTGGCATTCTCACGCCGGATATGCTGCTCGCGCGTCTGGAGGGACAGGCGGCTGGCTGGCTTTCCCGTGGCATCCCTGGAGACGCCGACGATACGCCCCGGCATCTGCCGTTTGAACGATTCCGCGGTCGAAAGAAAGGCAGCGTGGGGGCCACCGAATCCGAGCGGGACTCCGAATCGCTGGGTGGACCCGATGGCGATGTCGGCCCCGAACTCTCCTGGTGAACGTAAGAGGGTCAAGGCTAAGAGGTCCGTGGCCACCACCACAAGCACTCCGGCCGCATGAGCCCTTGTCACCAGTTCACTGTAATCCATGACAGAGCCGTCTGTGGCAGGGTATTGGAGAAGGAGACCGGCCAACTGCGGATTAGAGAAGCCGAGGGTTTGCGTTTGCCCCACATGCAGCGTGATGCCCAGCGGCTCCGCTCGCGTTTGCATCACCGCAATGGTCTGCGGATGGCAATTGTGCGACACGAAAAACTCTTTTCGTTCGCTGCCGGCTGAACGGGCAATGGCGAGACACATGGCCATCGCTTCCGCTGCTGCCGTGGCTTCATCTAGGAGTGAGGCGTTGGCGAGGGGCAAGCCGGTGAGGTCGGTTACCAGTGTTTGAAAATTCACCAGGGCTTCCAGGCGGCCCTGGGCAATCTCCGACTGGTAGGGCGTGTATTGGGTGTACCAGGCGGGGTTTTCGAAAATGTTGCGTTGGATCACGCCGGGCGTGACGCTATCGTAATAGCCCATGCCGAGCAATGAACGGCAGAGGGTGTTTTGCGCGGCGATGGAGCGGATTTCTTTCAGCACGGCCTGCTCGCCGCGGTGGAGTGGCAGATCCAGGTCTTTTTGCCGCCGAATGTCGGAGGGCACGGTCGCGGCCGTCAACGCTTCCAGTGACTGTAAGCCGAGCGTCCCCAGCATCTCGCCGACATCCGCGTCGGTGGGACCAAGATGGCGATGGAGAAAGGTGTCGGTCGGGCTGAGAAAGTCCGGGGTAGCCATAGCGTTCGTTTTGTCCTTCGGGTAGGTGTCGTTGGTCGAGAACTCGCTCTATCGACTGATCCGTTTGCGGCCCGCAGAGTACCATGTTCGCCACCTCTTCTCCAGAGGCTGCGAGAGACCTCCCAGACTTGCCTTTGGACGGAGAGTCACGTATGAGTGCAGACTATAAGCGGGAGGCTAAAACGGTCTGTCGGCTTCGGTCTCGCATTGTTCAGGCCCCTGACCCATGCGCCTGTACCGGTCACGCACTTTCCGCCAACCTGATGGCAGGCGATTAGTCTGCAGAGGTCTGGTATAATCCCCCAACGAAAACCATGCGCATTCTAGCCATTGAAGACGAAACGAAAGTCGGCTCTTTTATCAAGCGCGCGCTTGAAGAGGAGAGTTACGCCGTCGATCTTTGCGAGGACGGAGCGAAGGGGCTGGAGCTGGCCTTCGCCACCAACTACGACCTGGTGATCGTCGATTTGATGGTGCCGACGTTGCCTGGCCTGGAGATCGTCAAGGGGATTCGCCAGGCGAAGATTCAAACTCCCATCCTGATTCTGACAGCTCAATCGCAAGTCGATCAACGGGTTAAGGGCCTTGATGCGGGAGCGGACGATTATCTCACGAAGCCCTTCGCGATTGATGAATTGCTCGCCCGCATCCGCGCCTTGCTACGCCGCGGCGCCACCGAGAGTCCCGGCGTGATTCAGATCGATGATTTGCTACTGAACCCGGCCACGCGCGAAGTGACCAGGGGCGACCAGCGGATCGATCTCACTTTGAAGGAGTATGCCCTGCTTGAATACCTGATGCGCCATACGGGCCGTGTGCTGACCAGGCCCATGATCTCCGAGCATGTGTGGAATCAGGACTTCGACACCTTTACCAATGTCATCGACGTGTATGTAAACTACCTTCGCAACAAGATCGATCGGGGCCGCGTCAAGAAACTGATCCACACGGTCCGGGGTAGCGGTTACATGTTGAGAGCCGACTGATGCCGCTTCGCGTCCGGCTCACCCTCTGGTACGGCACAGCTCTCGCGTTGATCCTCATCATTTTTTCAACGGTCCTCTATGTGATGACTGCGCGCAGTCTGCGCGATGCGGTCGATCAATCGCTGGAGGGAACCGCCGCCGCCGCTGTGCGGGCCCTGGAAGAGCGCGGGTTCCTTCCTCTCGTTGACGAAGGCGAACTGATGTCGCAGTTCCCCGAGCTGGCGCGCATCGATAAATTCTTTCAGATCTTCAGTCCCTCCGGCACGATTACGATTCGCTCGCCGAACGTCAAACAACATGAGCTGCCGCTAAGCCGGCGGGCCCTGGAAGTCGCCTATTCTGGCCATAGCCTATTCGAGTCGGCGCAATACCCCAAGGAGCCGCCGCTCCGCCTCATTTCCGTCCCCATCGTCTATCGAGGCAGTCTGCTCTATATCATCCAAGTCGGCACCACGATGGACTCTGTCGAACATACCTTGAACCGCCTGCTCCTGGTGTTGTTGGTGAGTATGCCGGTTGCGCTGGCTGTGTCGCTGGCCGGAGGCTGGTTCATGGCAGGCCGGGCGCTTCGTCCGGTCGATGCAATCACGCTGGCCGCGCAACGGATTGCCGAAGGAGATTTGACGCAACGACTGACGGCGCCTGCTTCAGCCGACGAAATTGGACGACTGACCAATACGTTCAACGACATGATCGACCGGCTTGAAACGTCGTTCCGGCAGATCCGCCAGTTCAGTAGCGATGTCTCGCATGAGATGCGTACGCCGCTCACGGTGATGCGAGGGGAAACCGAATTGGCGCTACGGCGTCCGCGCGAAAACGAAGATTACAAAGCGGTTATGGAGAGCAATCTCGAAGAGATCGATCGCATGACGCGCATTGTGGATGAGCTGCTCTTCCTTTCCCGGGCCGACATGGGCGAGGTGAAGATGGAGCATCTGACGGTCCCACTGGACTGGCTCATCGAAGATGTCCAGCGACAGGCCTCATTACTGGGGCAGGAGCAGAACATTCAGGTTGCACTCATAAGCAATGTGCCGGCGGTGGTATCGGGCGATGAACTAAGATTGCGAGAACTCTTTCTGAATCTCGTCGATAACGCGATTAAATATTCCCGTTTCGGCGGCACAGTTGAGATGGCCTTGACGATCGAGCAGGGCCAGGCCCGTCTCTCGGTGACCGATCATGGCATTGGGATCGCGGAAGAGGATTGGCCTCAGATCTTCGACCGGTTCTACCGCACCGATAATGCGCGAGCCCATACGAAGAAGGGTACGGGTTTGGGCCTGGCGATTTGTTCCTGGATTGCTGAATCGCACCATGGCCGTATTGAGGTCCAGAGCCAGGTTGGCGAAGGTTCGACCTTTACGGTGTGGCTCCCCTTGGTCCCCACTGCTTAGCGACTTTTAATCTCTTCCTAATCCTCCTCTCATTGCGGACTGCTAGGCTACCACCATGTGAGCCTCGTCACCGGTATGCGCCTCGGTTGGTCTATCGCAAGGAGGAAATCATGAGACAGCCTGTTCGTCAGACTATTCAACGTGCCATTGCGGTCGCGGCGCTGAGCACCCTTCTGATCTGGGGGGGGCAATCACTTGCTCCGTCTCATGCCTCGAACTCTGCTGCATCGATCGCGGCGCCGGTGACCTTGCCGATGAATGCCGCTCCCTCGAATGGATTTACGGAGGTCGCAAAAGCGGTCACGCCGGCCGTGGTGAATATTACGACTGTGGCGGTCGAGGAGGCGGCTGATAGCCGGGGCGGACAAGCTGAGTTGCGGGAGCGGATGGAGGAGTTTTTCGGCGGACCGGGGAGACCATTCGGCCCTCGCGGGTTTCGTGGGCCGCAGGGTCCTGGTCCCAGTGAGCCACGGGAACATCGTGGTGGCGGGCAGGGCTCCGGCGTCATTGTTTCGCCAGACGGGTATATTTTGACTAACAACCATGTGATCGAGGGAGCGCGCACGGTCACGATTACGTTACCGGACAAGCGGGAGTTCGTAGGCAAGATTATGGGGGCCGATCCCAAGACGGATCTGGCCGTCGTCAAGATTGATGGGCAGAACCTTCCGACTGTTTCCTGGGGCGATGCCACGAAATTACAAGTCGGCGAATATGTGTTGGCGGTGGGTAATCCCTTTGGCCTGAACTCTACTGTCACCCTCGGCATTGTGAGCGCATTGGGCCGAGGCCGCATGGGCATCACTCAGTACGAAGACTTCATTCAAACAGACGCGGCGATCAATCCTGGAAATTCAGGCGGTGCCCTGGTCAATACCAAAGGCGAATTGGTGGGGATCAATACGGCGATCTTTTCCCAAACCGGCGGCTATCAGGGAGTGGGCTTCGCCGTTCCGACCAGCATGAGCAAGCCCATCTATGAAAGTTTGGTGAAGAACGGCAAGGTCGTACGAGGGTTCCTTGGAGTTTCGATTCAGGATCTCAATCAGGATTTGGCCAAATCGTTCGGCCTCAAAGACGCGAAGGGCGCTCTAATTAGCGACGTAAAGGATGACGGCCCCGCGAGTCAGGGAGGCCTGAAGCAAGGCGATATCATCACGGCCTATCAGGGCGTGCTGGTCGAAGACGCGGTCACGCTTCAGCGGCAGGTAACGAAAACAGCAGTGGGCGCGAAGGTGACAATCCGAGTAATCCGCGAGGGCCACGAGAAGAACCTTGCGGTGATTGTCGGTGAACAGCCGGGCAGCACAAAGATTGCCAAGGCTGAAACTGGCGAGGCAGACTATGCCTTTGCTGGGGTGGCGGTTCAGGAGCTGGATCAAAATACGGCGAAGGAACTCGGAGTCAAGGGCCAGGGCGTCGTAGTGACAGCGGTCGAGCCGGATAGCGGCCTGGAGAAGGCCGGGGTAATGAAGGGGGATGTGATCCGGGAAATCAACCGCCAACCGGTCAAGTCGGTGAAGGAGTTTGAGAAGGTTTCGTCCAGATTGAAAAAAGGCGAGAATGCCTTAATTTTGATCGATCGGCGCGGGAGCGCTCTTTTCCTCAGCGCGAAAATCTAGTAATCACTGTGGCGATGGGGCAGCCGAGCGGCTGCTCCATCGTGTATGTTCTCGTTTTTTTGATTCAGGCAAGGCCATCAGCAGGATTCGCAAAAAGTTCCACCAGCAAGGCCGCAGCGAGTGAAGATCTGAGGCGTGCGCGGAGGGTACGGCGAGGGTCTGAACGATGCGAGAGCGAAGCTAGAGCACTTTCAGGATGCGGCTAATCGAAGACGACGGTTTTTCTGCCATAGACCAAGACGCGTCGTTCGACGTGGCGGCGCACAGCGCGGGCCAGCACGACCTCTTCCAGGTCACGCCCTTTCCGCACTAAATCATCGACGGTATCCCGGTGGCCCACTCGCATGACGTCCTGCTCGATGATCGGTCCCTCGTCCAGATCTTCCGTCGCATAGTGCGCCGTGGCGCCGATGATTTTTACGCCACGGTCATAGGCCTGCCGATAGGGATTGGCTCCTATGAAGGCCGGCAAAAATGAGTGATGGATATTGATAACCGGGCAGCCGACTTGTGAAAGAAAGTTGGCGCTGAGGATTTGCATGTACCGGGCCATAACAACTAGCTCAATGCGATGCTCTCTCAATAGGGAGAGCACTTGCTGCTCCTGCTGAGGTTTGGTCTCTTTAGTCACGGGACACACGGAGAAGGGAATCTTGAACAGCTCGGCCCAGCCAACGCAGGTGTCGTGATTGGAAATAATCACAGGAACATCGATGTGGAGCTCGTCTCGTTTATGCCGCTGGAGCAGGTCTGCCAGGCAGTGATCCTGTTTCGAGACCAACATCGCGACTCTCGTTCGTCGGATTGAGTGGCGGACTTCATAGCGCATCTCGAAGGCCTTCGCAACAGGAGCGAAGGCCGCAGCGATGTCATCGGGCGGAATCTGCAAGCCCTCGGTGGCAAACTCCATACGCATCAGAAACTCGTTTGTCTCTTCATCCGTATGGTGTTCCGAGTCGAGAATGTTCCCGCCGAAGTCGTGGATGAAGCCGGAGACCCGAGCGACTATGCCCCGACGATCTTCGCAGTGAATCAGGAGGACGATTGATTCTTTTCGTTGTGCCATCCTGTCCCTTGCCGGCGGTCTTTCCCAACTACCCGTTACGGAACGATGTGGCCGACCAGATCGTACAGCGCCGCGTCGGTGATCTCGACTTTGACGATGTCGCCTGCCGAGGCCGAGCCGTCATTGATGTAGACGACCCCGTCGATCTCCGGAGCTAGCCCTGCATGGCGTCCCTCTAGCAGCCGCTCCGTTTCTTCTGAGACCCCTTCGACCAAGACTTCCATCACGGAGCCGATCAGGGCCTGGCCTTTGGCCGCTGCAATTTCTTCCTGGATGGCCAGGATTTCATTTCGTCGTTCGTCCATGACTGATCGCTCCACTTTTTCATCGAGCCCAACTGCCGGCGTGTCTTCTTCGTCTGAATATAAAAACACCGCCACCCGGTCGAATTCGGCCTCTGCTACATAGTTTCTCAGCTCCTCGAACTCCTGCGTTGTTTCTCCCGGGAACCCCACGATGAAAGCCGTGCGGAAGGTGACGCCGGGAATGCGAGTCCTGATTCGGTCGACGAGAGATGTAATGGCAGCCCGATCGCCTAACCGGTGCATCCGTTTGAGCATCCGGTCATTGATGTGCTGCAGGGGCATATCAACATACTTGGCGATCTTTTCTTCTCCGGCATAGAGATCCAGCAACTCGTCCGAGACCTGTTGCGGATAGAGATAGAAGGGCCGGATCCAGTGCAAATCCTTTACCTTCACCAGTTCGCGAAGCAGCGTGGTGAGGCCTTGGCGCAGGCCAAGATCGACGCCGTAGTTGACCGTGTCCTGGGAGATGAGGTTGATTTCTTTCACGCCTTCCGAAGCGAGGCGCTTGGCTTCCGCCACGATCGATTCCACCAGGCGGCTTTTCTGTTTGCCTCGCATCAGGGGGATGGCGCAGAAGGCGCAATTGCGATTGCAGCCCTCGGCGATTTTCACATAGGCGCTATGGGACTTTCCGAGACGGAGTCGCGGCGCATCCGCATCGTAGAGGTAAGGAGGTTCGCTGATCCAGAGTCTCTGTTGCCGTTTCTTTGGCGCCAGTAGATTTCGGCAAATCTCCGCAATCTTCCCAAACTCGCCTGTACCCACCACGCCGTCCAATTCCGGTAATTGCTTGAGGAGGTCACCTTGATACCGTTGGGCCAAACAGCCTGCGGCAATCAAGACGCGGCAGGACCCCGATTTTTTCAGCTTGCCATGGGCGATAATCGTATCGATTGATTCCTGCTTGGCTTCTTCGATGAAGCCGCAGGTATTGATAATGACGACCTCAGCCTTTTTCGGATCGTCGGTCAGGGCAAATCCATCAGTGACTAAGGTCCCCAGCATGATTTCTGAGTCGACCTGGTTCTTTGAGCAACCCAGGTTCACAAAGCCGATCGTGGTATTCTTTTTGCTCGGGCGAGCGGGCGTGATCAATCGTGTAGCCATGCCGGGCAGTTTACGGGAGGGCTGAAAAGCCTGTCAATCAACAGGCTCTTGCAGGTTGTCGGACGATTCCCCTACAGTGGGCAGATGATTCGCACCTTTCAGGGCATCAAACCCACGGTTTCCACTTCCTGTTTTATCGAGGAGACCGGCATCGTCATCGGCGATGTTGTGCTGGGCGAGCAATGTAGCGTCTGGTTTCATGCCGTCATTCGCGGGGACGTGCATTATATCCGGATCGGCGACCGGACCAATGTGCAGGACCTCTGTATGTTGCATGTCACCCACGATACCCATCCCCTGATTATCGGCAACGAGGTGACCATCGGCCATGGGGTCATCCTCCATGGCTGCACGATCAAGGACCGCGTGTTGATCGGCATGGGCGCCATCATCATGGACGGAGCGGTGATCGGAGAAGATTCCGTCGTGGGTGCAGGGGCTCTGATTACGGAGGGGACCGTCTTCCCACTCAAGAGCCTGGTCCTTGGGTCGCCGGCGAAGGTCAAGCGGTCTGTGACGGCTGAAGAGCTCGCCTGGATTAAGGAGTCGGCGGAGAACTACGTGAGGTACGCGAGTCAGTATATGGGCAATACGTCAAAGGCAAAGCCAGGCTTTAAAATCTAGGACCAGTCAGTCCCCCTCCCCAATGTGAATGAAGCAGATTGGATCTCCCACCAGGGCTGTTTGGTAATAGCGTCTCCCCACTCGATAGGCTACTCCATGCTGGTGGCACCATTCTGCAATCCAGATGACTTCTTCTGTCGTGGTCGTGACGAGGCCGGGCCTCTCGAGCTTCCCCATGCAGCGGGCCACGAGCGCCCGCACAATGCGGCGCTCTTTGTCGAACTGCAGGGGATTGAGCGTGAGGGGATTGCCCTGTCCATAGGAGAGAGGCGAGAGATTCGGGAATCGCTCAGGATCGTTTAATACGCTGACCACCCAGAGATGATCGAAACGGCCCTTCGCTTTAGCCGCATCGCCCGCATGGAACGTGATGGGAATTGCCCGGCAGGCATGGTTGAGCGCTGTGACCTCGGCTTTCCGGAGATTGTGGGGTTTGACCGCCCGGCCCAGCTCCACCGTTTCCATAACCAACGGGGGCAGCTCCGCCACTCCAGCCCCGATGTAGAGACTGCGACCATTTCGCTTTAGCTTCTTCTTCAGCAGGACGGCGACCTGGATCCCGAGCCGGATGCAGGGGCCCCGCTTCGCTCGCCAGAACTCATCGCCTCCCTCATAGCAGTAGACCGGCCCAAGCGCGCCATAGTCGAGCTGGCCGTATGTCTCAGTTATGAGACGACTGGTTGCAGGGGCAAGTTTCACGCGGCTCGTGCTCATGCCCGTACCCCCGCGATGTGAAGGGCGGCCTCGGTCACTGTCGTCGCCACGTTGGAGAGAAGAGATTCAAGGTGTCCAGACCGTTCGGATAAACCGATTATGAGGTGATTTCAGTTCCGATACCCTTGCGCGTGAACACTTCGAGGAGAATCGCATGGGGTATGCGGCCGTCGATGATATGGGCCTTGCCGACTCCGCCGCCGAGGGCATCCAGGCAAGCATGGACCTTGGGCAACATCCCTTCGCTGATCGTGCTTTTTCTCACCATCCGTTGCGTATCTTTGCGCGAGACCGTCGAGAGGTGGCGTCCATTCGCATCGCGAATGCCCTTGACATCGGTCATCATCACCAGTTTTTCCGCTTGCAGCGCCCCCGCTATCGCTCCGGCCACGAGGTCAGCATTGATGTTGTAGGTGTTGCCTTCACGGTCTGTGCCGATCGGTGCGATCACGGGAATGTAATTGTCCTGTTGGAGCTTCAGCACCAGCGTCGGGTCGATGGACTGAACTTCTCCCGCCAGGCCGAAATCTACTTCTCCTTCCCCGTCATCCAGATCCTTATCCAGAATGGTGGACCAGGCTTTGGCCGTGAGGGGGCGCGACAGGATGAGTCCGCCATCTTTCCCGCTCAACCCGACCGCGAGACCCCCATGGCGATTCAAGAGATCGACGATTTCCATGTTGATCTTGCCGGCCAAGACCATCTCCACGATTTCCATCGTGGCATCATCCGTGACCCGCACCCCATGGCGAAACTTGGCTTCCATGCCCAAGCGCTCGAGCATCTTGTCGATCTGGGGGCCTCCGCCATGCACGATTACCGGATTGAGTCCCACGTATTTCAAGAGCACGACATCCTGGGCGAATCGTTCTTTTAACAGCGTGTCGGTCATGGCATGGCCGCCATATTTAATCACGATGGTCTTGCCCTTGAACTTGCGTATGTAGGGCAAGGCTTCGATCAGCACGTCCGCTTTTTTAATCAGTTTGTTCATGCCTGACTCCCCTTGCGAGAAAAGTGCGACCTGCGCGTCGCTTCAATATATATCATGGTTTGCCGTCCTTGGTGGAACGTATGTTGGCGGCGCGGCCGGCTCTCGGGTGGGTCTTATCGTAGACGGCCAGGAGCTGGTCTGTCGCCAGGTGCGTGTATTTTTGTGTTGTGGCCAAAGACACATGCCCCAGCATCTCTTGAATCGATCGTAGATCAGCTCCCTCATCGAGGAGATGGGTGGCAAAAGAATGGCGCAGGGTATGGGGACTCACGGAGCCTCCGGCCAGCTGCTTCGAATAGCTGGCCACGATGCGAGCCACACTCCTGGCCGTCAACCGACCCCCTCGGAGATTCAAAAAGACGGGGGCTGCTGGCTGCTGATTGCTGGCTGATGGCTTCAACGATGCACGATAGTTGTGGATGGCCTTGAGGGCTACCGCCCCGACTGGGACGATCCGTTCCTTCCGGCTTTTTCCTCGCAGATGGACCAGTCCCTCGGACGCACGGAGGTCTTCGAGGTTGAGCCCCACGAGTTCGCTCACACGAGCCCCGGTCGAATAGAGCGTTTCCAATAAGGCGCAGTCCCGGAGGGCGGAGCCCGCTTGTCCGGCAGGAAAGTCCATCAGTGCTGCCGCGTCGTCCTTAGTCAAGACACGAGGTAGATGCTTGGGCTGTTTCGGCGTTCTGATGGTGTCGGCGGGATTGAGTCCCACCCGGCCTTTTCCCTGCAGGTAACGATAGAAGCTGCGAAGAGAGGCGAGCTTCCTGGCGATCGAGGAGCTTTTTTCCTGTTTGCGGTCCAGCCAATGGAGGTAGGCTCTGATGGACTCCGTCTTGACGGTCGCGGGATCGAGCTTGGGCAGTCCCGGCTGTTCTGCCTTCATGAAGGTGTGAAATTGGCGGAGGTCTGAACCGTAGTTGCGCACGGTTTCATGCGACGCATGCCGTTCCACTTCCAGGAAGGTCATGAAAGCTTGAATTGCGTCATCCATGCCGTCAGGTCCTCAAGCGCCCGTTGTCCGGTGAGCCGTCGTTTGCTCTCCTTGTCTCTCGTCGGGGTGGCAAGGGGAGGAAAGAGCCCGAAGTTCGTATTCATCGGCTGAAAGTGCCGGGGGCCTGTGGTCGTGATATATGTCGTGAGGCAGCCGTGGGCCGTACTCGGCGGCGGCGTGACCAAGGGCAATCCTGCCAGGCTGCGAGCGGCGTTGATGCCGGCCAGTCCTCCCATCGCGGCGGAATCCGTATAGCCCTCGACGCCGACCAATTGCCCCGCGAAGAAGAGGGTCCCACGCGCCTTGAACTGAAGCGTGTTGTAGAGCAGTTGCGGCGAATTGATGAAGGTGTTGCGATGCAGGCTGCCGTAGCGGAGGAACTCCGCCTCCTCCAGGCCAGGGATCATGCGAAATACCCGTTTCTGCTCGCCATAGGTTAGTTTAGTCTGAAACCCCACGAGGTTGTAACAGGAGCGATGAGCGTTTTCCGTCCGGAGCTGCACCACTGCGTAGGCGCGCTTCCCCGTCTTAGGATTGTCCAAACCCACCGGTTTCAATGGGCCGAATTGCATGGTCTGGCGGCCTCGTTCAGCCATTACCTCGATGGGGATGCAGCCTTCAAAGTAGGCGGCTTTTTCAAAGTCTTTTGGTTGCACCTTTTCCGCTGCCAGTAGCGCGGTGCAGAAGGTATTATAAGTTGCTTCATCCATGGGGCAATTAAGGTAGTCGTCTCCGCCTTTTCCGTATCGAGAGGCTAGGAATGCGACGTCCATATTGACGGAGTCGGCATCCACGATCGGCGAGATCGCATCGTAAAAATATAAATGCTTGGTCTGGGTCAATTGCGCGATGGCCTGAGACAGTTTGTCGGATGTCAGAGGCCCCGTCGCCAAAATACAGAGACAGTCCGTCGGGATTTCGGCCATCTCCGTGCGCAGAATGTGAATGTTCGGATGGCTTTCAAGCGCCTCGGTGATCTTGAGTGAGAACAGATCGCGATCGACAGCCAGGGCCGATCCAGCCGGCACCCGCACTTCGTCTGCCACCTTGATAATGAGCGAGTTGAGCCGGCGCATCTCTTCTTTCAAGATGCCGGGCGCATTCATCGGGTCCGTCGACCCGAGCGAATTGGAACAGACCAGCTCGGCTAAGCCGCCGGTCTTGTGGGCTTGCGTGGTTGAGTTGGGGCGCATTTCATAGAGCGTGACTTTCGCACCACGATTGGCTGCCTGCCATGCTGCTTCAGATCCGGCCAGACCCCCGCCAATAATCACAATGTCGTCGGGCATGTGAGTGGGACTCCGTGGGCAAAAGGTGAGCGGAGGGGCATTGTAGGAAACGTATTTTAGCGATGTCAAGGCGACGGCGCGCTGGGAATGGCTAGCGACGCATGGAAGCGGGAGCCTACTGATCGGATCGCCCGTGACGTCATCGTTCTCGGTTGATCCGATTTATGACCCCATGCTAGACTTCAAACTCTGTGGGCGATTAGCTCAGGGGTAGAGCGCTTCCTTCACACGGAAGAGGCCACTGGTTCGATACCAGTATCGCCCACCACTTCTTCATCCCCCGCCTCCGAACATACTGTTTTCATAGGGGTTGTTGGCAACGCTCTCACCTTGGATAGAGCCAGGGTGACTGGCTACACTTTATTGTGTTGCGCTATCGTGCGGTGTGAACCCTGCTGGACAAGTGAGGTTAGCTATGCGGCTAACAGCATGTGCCGCAGGAATATTCTTCCTGGTCACTACATCTGAAGATGCCGTGCGGGATGCGCAGCGTCAATATAATTTAGAGTAAGACGGTTTTCCGATTTGACGCCCGCTTCTCTCCGGAGAGGCAGGCGTGATCGTTTGTCGTTGGTAAAGGCGTTCACATTTCGTGTATCCTCCCCCCGTGAGTCGAACCCCCTGTGATATGAGAGCCTCTGGCACTGCGCCCCTTCGGCTATGGCTGGTCTGTGGGTTGGGGCTAAGCCTCTTGCTGAGCGCCTGCGAAACGGCAGCCCCTAAGCCGCCCCTTCCACCATCGGAAAGCGATCTTATTCTTCTGAAGTCCCCCACGATCTGTGTGGCAAAGCCCGACTTTGTTAAGGCCCATCTTGCTTCTGCGCTCAAGACGCAAGCCTGGGGCTCAGGCCAGGAGTTGATCCTCCCTGCCGACCGAAGCCCCTCTCACGGCGATGAATCTTATTTCTTCGATGAAGATGGACTGCTGGTTGGAGCGCTGTTCACTTTTTCGTCCGGCCTCAGTCTGGAGCCCTACCCGGTCCTGCGTGAGACCCTGACGTTGTTGAAGCCCACATTGGAGTTTTATCTCAACGTGGCGAATCTGTCTTCCAAGGCGAGCATGGCGTCGAGTACCCTTTATGCAACAGGCGATGAAAAATCTACGACGCAATATTTGGTCCTTAGCACGAACGAGCAGCCGGCATTGCTCCAGGCCTCGATCACGATCGACCCCTACGCGCAATTGTTCTCCCCCTATCGACGGGAATTTTTAGAACGGTTGCGCCGCCCAAGCAGCCAGAATCCAGGGCAACAGCTCGACAGTCAAGGCGCGGAGGACAAGGAGCCGTTCCTGTCGCTCCAGCAATTTGCACGAGGACAAACGGCTCAGTTGTCTTACTGTGGGCCCCAGAACTACGAGATCGCAGCCAATGCCTATCAGAAAGCGATCGCGAGCGGCTTTACGAGTAAGGTGTGGCAGGCCGAGGTGCACCACAAGCTGGGTTTGGCATGGGAAGGGAAGGGGCAGCACGAGAAGGCCAAGGGGGAGTTGCTACAGTCGCTGGCCATCAGGCCCAATACTCCGGAAATTCTGAACAACCTCGGCACGGTCTACGGCAAGTTGGGAGACAAGGCAAACGCGCTGGCCTCCTTCGAGAAGGCCGTTATCCTTCGGCCTAACTACACCATCGCCCGGTACAACTTGGCGGAAGCCATCGAATCCACGAGTCCCAGACGGGCCATTCTGGAATACGAGACCTATGTTGCCTTGGCCGAAGGTATCCCGGAGGAAACCAGCCGCATTGCTCTCGCCAAACAGCGAGTGAAGGTGCTCAAACAGTAGCGGGATGGCCCGGTGAGTTCCCTATGTTCACGCAACGCGCGGCTTGGAGAGCCCTCGCTGGACGCACGCAGTGGGGGACTCATCCGGGCCATCTAAGGGGGAGAGTGAACGGCAAGTTCTTTGAGTGTCCTGCGAGGGGACGCGGGAGAGTCTGACGTCTAGCGTCGGCTCTTTTCCTCTTGTTCTTCGAGTGTTTTGCAGTCGATACAGAGGGTGGTGACGGGACGGGCTTTGAGTCGTGGATAGGGAATCTCTTCTTCGCAGCGTTCGCAGATGCCGTAGATGCTCCGGTCCATTCGAGCCAGCGCTTCATCGATCTTCTTGACCAACCGTTGCTCGCGCTCGAGAATCCTCATCGAGCAGCGTTGCTCGGCTTCCGCCGACGCCTGGTCGCTGACATCAGGGAAGGTCTCCTGACTATTTGAACTGGTTAGGCCCTCGACCACTTCATTCAAAATGGTCCGGCGTTGCTCCTCTAGGTCGCAACGAATCGCGTGGTACTTTTCTTCAACGGCTGCGATTGTGGTACGGCGTGTGTGAGCGACAGGTGGTGTCGCTGTGGGGGCGGATGCAATGGGTTTGGCTGAAGAGCCTGCTTTCACCTAGCCACCTGGTTGAAGAGTAAAGTCATTCTACACGAGCGGACTATAACAGGGGCCTGGAGGGGGGTCAATGGGAGGTAATCGGCTCTAGGGTGCTGAAAAATATCGGTTGTACGGTGGGACGGCTAGAGGTCTCGGCGGCCTTCAATCGACTTCAGTAACGTCACGTCGTCGGCATACTCAATGTCCATCCCGACCGGGATACCATAGGCGATACGGGAGACTCTGGCGCCAAGGGGTTTCAGCTGGTTGGTTAAATAGATGGCGGTTGCCTCTCCCTCGATCGTCGGACTCGTCGCAAGGATCACTTCCTGAATGCCTCCGAGTTTCACCCGGTCGACCAATTCCTCGGCCCTGATATCGGACGGCCCGACGCCGTCCAGCGGAGATAAGGCGCCGAGCAACACATGGTATAGGCCCCGGTAGGCGCCGGCCCGTTCGATGGCATAGGTCGTGCTGGGTTCTTCCACCACTAGGATTCTTGTTTGGTCCCGCTTGGGGTCGAGGCAAAACTCGCAGAGCTCCCCTTCTGCAATGTTTCGGCATTGGCGGCAAAACGAGAGCCCGTCCTTCACGGCGCGAATAACGTCGGCCAAGCGGAGCGCCTCTTCGCGCTCGGATTTCAACACGTGGAAGGCCAATCGCTGCGCCGTCTTTTGTCCGATGCCGGGGAGACGGACTAATTCGCGCACCAACCGCGCGAGGAGTCCTTGCTGATCAACTGCCATAAGGTAATCGCCCGCTAAAATAATCCGGGGACATTCATGCCGCCGGTCACGGCTTTCATCTCATTCGCCATCATCTCGCGCGCCTTGTGGAGGGCGTCGTTCGATGCCGCCATGACCAGGTCCTGCACCATCTCTACGTCGCCGTTTTTCACGACTTCAGGATCGATGACGATGCTGAGCAATTGCATCGCGCCATTGGCCATGACGGTCACGCTGCCTCCGCCGGCTGTCCCGGTGACGGTCTTCACTGAAGCCTGTTCCTGTACCTTCGACATTTGCGCCTGCATCGCCTGCGCCTGCTTCAGAATATTTCCCATGTTCGCTAACGGGTTTTTCATTCTTCAATTTCCTTCTGGCTCGCTACCGGCCGGACCTCTGCGAGCTCTGCGCCGAATATCTCCAGCGCCTGCTTGACGACCGGATGCGCCCGCGCCCGCTCGAAGAGCACTTGTTTTTGTTCTTTTTCTTTTGACACCCTAAGCTCTGCCACCGTGTGCCCCTGGGGGTCCGCCTCGGTCAACTCGGCAACCCGCAGCCGAAGGGTTTGCCCGCTCAGTCGTTCACACATTGAGGTGAGCACCGCGATATTGTCGGGCTTTTCGATCATGCCACGGGCCACCGTCGCTTGTTTGGGAAAGCCAATCGTCACGACATGGCCGTCCACGCGGACGAGTCGCCCTATTTCCAGGAAGGGGGCGATATTGGGAAAGGCCCCAGCCACTTCTTCTTGAAGTTGCCCCCAATTAAGCGTGACCGCGGGACGGGCCGTGTCACTGGGGGCCGCAGGGACAGGTTTCGTTACGGTCCCCTCACTGCTGGCGAGGGGAGGCCGTGCAGGCGGAGGAGTCGAAAGGGGGTTCCGTGCTGAGGCGGCCGTTGCGAGCCCTGAAGGTCGGGTCGGCAGTGGCGCGGCTGGCATGGACGCCCTCGATTGTGGAGGCTTTGGCGCCGAGGGAGGGGGCGGACTATTTGCGCGAACGGGCTGCGCCGGTTTTTCTCCGCGAACAGGCGCTGGCAAGGGGCCTGGTGTTTGGCCCGGCGGCATCGCTTGGGCCGGCTTCTCGTTCGCGCGACGCAGTAACCGCGTGGCCCGCACCGCCGCCGTTTCAAGCACGAATCGGGGATGGGCGCTGAGCCGGAGCGCATCCTCTGCTTGCGTGAAAATCGCAAAGAGTTCTTGAAGCTGCTCCGGGGAGAAGGCTTTGGCGTCAGCCGCCATCTGCGCCAGGTCTTCGATGGTGGCTTCGATCAGGCCCTGCTGCTCTTGCGGCGAAGGCACGACCGACACCACCAGCATGTTGCGCAGATATTCGACGACCTCCGCACAGTAGGCGCGCAGATCGTGTCCCTGGTCCAGCAGGTGGGCCAGCACGCGCAGCGCCGCAGCGCTCTCTTGTGCAGTAAGGGCCTGAATCATGGCGCGCACCAATTCTTGCGGAACCGCCCCCAGCAATGCTTCCAGGTCCGTATGCACGATCGTCTTCCCGCCAAAGGCCACCGCCTGGTCGAGCAGGCTGAGTCCGTCGCGCATGCTGCCCTCGCTGGCCCGGGCGAGCGCCATCAGGCTTCGCTCCTCGATGACGATCTGGTCCTGATTGACCACATAACGCAGCCGTTCGACGATCTCGGCTCGCGCAATGCGCCGGAAGTTGTAATGCTGACAGCGGGATAGAATCGTCGCTGGAATTTTGTGGATCTCGGTGGTGGCGAAAATAAACACGACGTGTGGGGGTGGCTCTTCCAGGGTTTTCAGTAGCGCGTTGAAGGCTGAGTTCGACAGCATGTGGACTTCGTCGATGATGTAGATCCGGGACTTCCCGTGAAACGCGGCGAACTTGATGTTCTCGCGGATCTCGCGCACATCGTCCACGCTTGTGTTAGAGGCGCCGTCGATCTCCATGACGTCGACGGAGGTGCCTTGCGCAATTTCGAGGCAGTTGGAACAGGTACCGCAGGGTGTGCCGGTCTGCCCCTGCTCGCAGTTGAGCGCTTTGGCGAGGATTCGCGCCACTGTGGTTTTCCCCACGCCGCGGCTCCCGGAAAAGAGATAGGCTTGGGCGATTCGCTGCGTAGTGATGGAATTGACCAGCGTCTGCACGACATGCGGCTGTCCGATCACGCCGTCGAATGTGCTGGGCCGGTATTTTCTGGCGGAGACTTGGTAATCCATAAGGCGTTAGACGTGAAACGGTAGATGCGAAACGTTGAGAGACGTGATCCTGCGCGTTCGTATCGTCTTAGGTTTCATGCCTCACGGAATAAAGCTAAGTGGGGCCAGGTGATCCTGCGGCACCCAGAACTGACCGCTTACCGTTGCTTCCTTCCGGACCTGGCGGGGTTCACAGGGTTCTGTTGCACAGGGCCCAGCCCCGTATCCAAAGTCAAAAGTAGAAGGTGTGCAGGACGGAAACTTCCGTCTTTTAACTTTTTACTTTTGCCGTATTTTGTTTTGGCGGAGAGGGTGGGATTTGAACCCACGGTCCCATTGCTGGGACGCATGCTTTCCAAGCATGTCGATTCGACCACTCTCGCACCTCTCCACATCGATTTTTAGAAGGGGCATCTTAGCACGTGGTCTGGTGAGCGGCAAGGTGACAACCAGCGTGACTCGCTATGTCATTGCCCCTCCCCGGTTTCCGTACTGTACTGCGAGGAGTTCACAGGGAGCCATGAGAGTCTCCTGACATTTTGCGGCAAAGAGCAACTATCGAGAACCATAGATGAGATCGAGAACGTTAGGGCATTGGCGCTGTTGAGTGTGCTGTCTCCACGCCGGCTCTCGACCGGCCCGGAGCGCGCGCGCCTGATCAGGGACAAAAGATCATTGATTAACTGAACTGATCCCACGTATCGCATTGTTTGATCGACCAGAACACCGCTTCTTTGAGTTTTTTCAATGGTATGTTTTCCGGGTCGTGCAGAGTTTGGAGTTTCTTGTCGAGGTCGTAGAGGGGCTGAATCGATCGTTTGTCCGGAATTTTCCCCAAGGCCCAGGCCACTTCCGTGAGCACGAACCAGTCGGTTTTCGGATCTTTCAGCTTGGCCAGGAGCGGCAATACGACCGAGGCATCTCCGTGGAGTTGGCCGAGTTGGCCTAGCCCTTTGGCTGCGGCTGTTTGTACCTCGAGATCCTGGGACGTCGTCATAATCTCAATCAGTAGCGGAATGCCTTCTCGCCCGAGATTGCCCATCGCAGACAAGGCCTGTTTCGCTAAGTCTCTATCTTGGAGCGCTTGTTTCAGCCTCGGTAGGGCTTCATCTGCCTGCATTTCGCCAAGCAATGAAAAGATTTTGACTTTGCGAGCCTGGGTGGTGTCGGCAGAATCGAGCAGCGTCAATAGCCGCTCCGGCTGGCCCCACTCCGCCGTCAACAGCAGCGGAAACTCGTATTTCTCCAGTTCCTCTTGTAGTTTTCCGATCGCATAGGCTCCTGGCTCCCCGGCCTTCGTGGCTTGGGCTGCCACGACCGCATCGTCGAAGCCGGTGCGCACCTCCCGCTGCCATCTCACTTTTAGTTCCCCTAGGAGATAGGTCATCTGACAGGCAGGCCCTTTCCAGAGGCGCGACGGAGCATCGGGCAGATCTGCATCCCCGCCGGCCGCAGTGGTCCCTTCCCAGGTCTTCCGCTGTTCGCATTTCACCTTGAAGACTGCGTCGTGGGGCTTCGCGCGATCCTGAACCATTGTATAGCCCAACTCGCCCAGCCTCCGTGAGGCGAGGTCGGCAATTGGTCCTGCCCCAATGGCTCCTTTATCGGTTAGGGCCATGGCATCGACTAGAACCGTCTGGACTTTGGCGAGTTGCGCCTTCTGCTCGATCGTAAAATAATCGCGATAGGCCCAGGAAGGACTCGGTAGCAAGACCAGTAGGTAGGCCATAGGAAGGAGAACCGCTCGCATCGTGCACCTCCTTACTGAACAGGGATTCAGGGGAAGACATTGAATGTGCGGAGGAGAGGGAGTCTTGTGTTATCCCCCGCTCGTTCCACGAGCCCCGCCCTCACCTCGTGTCACTGTGCCACGCATACCGGGCTTGAGGCGATGGAGCAATCTCGTGGGCATTATACTCCCTATAAGATGAGGGTACTACCAAGCACTGACTTGCGAGAGGAGTCGTGCGTAGTTGGCCCATGGGGTTCAGTAGAAAGCCTGCAAAGTTCAGCTGTTCTCCGCGCCGGGGCTGACTACGTACTATGCGTCCTCTCCCCCAGGAGTATGGGTTGACAGTAGGAGGCATCCAACGGTACAAAAGACCCACGCTATTGAGTTATTTCGCTTATTTGCTCATCATGCTGGAGGCGACTTCAGCATATCCCACCCATGCGAGCGTGGCGAAACTGGCAGACGCGCGAGACTTAGGATCTCGTGGGTAACCGTGGGGGTTCAAGTCCCTCCGCTCGCACCAAACCATGGACGGCTGCGACGGCGCAGTGTCACCTGGTAGGCTTCTTACAAGATAAAGGGTAGTACCAGCTATGAAAATGGAAGTGATTGAATTAGGACCGATGAAACGCGCGCTCAAGATCGAGGTGCCAGCCGACGAGATCACGCAACGGTTTGCCCGTGCGTACGTGGAGTTGAACCGCCAGGTCAACATCCCGGGGTTTCGCCTGGGCAAGGCGCCCCAGGCCTTGCTGGAAAAACGCTATTCCAAATCCGTGGAAGAAGACGTGATCCGGAACCTCGTGCCGGACTATTACGATAAGGCCGTTCGCCAAGCGGGGATTGTGCCGGTTCTCGTCGAAATTCCTCCGCTGGAACGAGTCAAGATCAAGAAGGACGAGCCCTTCACCTTTACCGCGACTGTCGAGATCAAGCCGACCATCGAGTTGCGGGACTATAAGGCGCCGAGCCCTATCTCGCTCAAGCCTGACAAGCGCACCGTGACCGAGGAGCAGCTGGCTCGTGGGCTTGAAGTATTGCGCGAGCAGCAAGCCCGTTTAGAAGCGGCTCCGGCCGGTCACGTCATCGCGGAGGGGGACTATATCGTGCTGGACGTGCAGGGCACCCTCGACGGGGTGCCGCTGGATGGCACGAAGAAGGAAGGGCAGCTCCATAAGGTCGGATCGAACGTGTCCGTACTGGGCGTGGAGATCGATTCGCAGGTCATGGGCAAGAAAGAAGGCGACGTCGTCCAGATTTCCCAGCCCTATCCTGCCAGCCATCCCGATCCTCGTGTCGCAGGGAAAACGGTGGTGTTCAACGTGACGTTGAAGGCCGTCAAAGAAAAGAAGCTGCCGGTGCTAGACGACGAGTTCGCCAAAGACTGCGGCCCCTACACATCGCTCCAGGAAATCAAAGATAAGTTGCAGGGCGGGATGGAGCAGGCCCTGAAGCGAGAGATCGAAGATACCTACAAGGATACGATCATCAAGCGGCTGGCGGAGACCCACCACTTCGATCTTCCGGAAACCCTGGTAGAGCGCGAGCTGGAAGCCATCATTCGCCAGCACGTGCAGCAACAGCAACAGAAGAGCGGCAGCGAGGATGTGTTAAGCATGGAAGCGCTCACGGCTCTTCGTCAGGAGCATCGCGACGAGGCCGCGCGCCGGGTGAAGCTCAGCCTTGTCTTGGAAGCGATTGCCGAGAAAGAAGGGCTGACGGTCACGCAGGATGACCTGAACGCCGAAGTCATGCGGTTGGCGTCGGAGCTCAAGATGCCGGCGGCCGATCTCGTGAAGATGATTAAGTCGGGCGGGCAGGATTCCATCGATGAATTGCGCGCCAGGATTCTGGCGGACAAGGCTTTGGATTTTGTGTATCGCAATGCGGTGATTCAGGGATAAGAAGCGACCGGTGCCGGTCCTCCGGCACCTTAGCGTCAACAGGCTGTAAGCGGAAAGGAACGACGTGCATGCTGGTTCCCATTGTTATTGAAACGACGAACCGAGGCGAACGAGCCTACGATATCTATTCCCGGCTCCTCAAAGACCGGATCATTTTCTTGGGCGCGCCAATCGACGACGTGTTCGCCAACCTGATTATTGCCCAGCTGTTGTTCCTCGAAGCGGAAGATCCCGAGAAAGACATCAATCTCTACGTCAACTCGCCAGGAGGAAGCGTCACGGCAGGTTTGGGCATTTACGACACGATGCAATATGTGAAGGCCCCGATCAACACCATCTGCCTGGGCCAAGCCGCCAGTATGGGAGCGTTCTTGCTCACCGCCGGCACCAAGGGCAAGCGATTCGCCTTGCCGAATGCCAGAGTCATGATCCACCAGCCCATGGGCGGATTTTCCGGGCAGGCCACGGAAATCGACATTCATGCCAGAGAGATTTTGAAAATCCGCGAGCGGCTCAATGAGATCATGGCTAAGCACACGGGCCAGCCGTTGGAGAAGATCGCTCAGGATACGGAACGGGACTATTTCCTGTCGGCGGAAGAGGCCAAGCAGTATGGGCTCATCGACGAAGTCATCACGAGGCCTCCGAAGCTCCTCAAGGCTGTCAGTGGCGATGCAGGGAAAGACGCGGCGAAGGACAAGTAGCAGGGGGACGGATGGCTAAGCCGGATAAAATGGATCGACACCTTCGTTGTTCATTCTGCGGAAAGAACCGCGATGAAGTCCGCAAATTGATTGCCGGGCCTACGGTCTACATCTGTGACGAATGCGTCAACCTCTGCAACGACATCATTGCCGAGGATTGGGAAGAGGCCAAAGAGGAGATTTCATCGAAGCTCAAAAAGCCGGTAGAGATCAAGCACCACCTGGATCAATACGTCGTGGGGCAGGAGCGGGCCAAGCGAATCCTTGCGGTGGCCGTGCATAACCACTACAAGCGGATCTCGTCCAAGGACAAGGATACGGATGAGGTGCAGCTCCAGAAGGGCAACATTCTCATGTTGGGGCCGACGGGCACAGGCAAGACGTTGCTGGCGCAGACCCTGGCGAAGTATCTGGATGTTCCATTCACGCTGGCCGATGCCACTACGCTGACCGAAGCG
>SXGQ01735537.1_pt1 | contig 22705 bp, 42 predicted proteins | sample 3178371 | NCBI WGS metagenome assembly SXGQ01 (sample SAMN11356859, study PRJNA531348) | freshwater metagenome | isolation source: freshwater sample F1-20 | place: China: Fuxian Lake, Yuxi | collected 2017-12-25 | reverse complement strand
GATCCGAGTTCCCAGCCCGTATGCCCTCAATAACGCCTCGAATTTCTGAGTCTCTGTCGCCGGGGCATGTGGCGGGTCCATGTTTGCGCGTTGAACCGACAGTAAATTCGTCAGAGCGTCTTCGTAATAGTATTTGTTGTCGCCTCGAACGAAGCTCTTGATGTTTCGATCGATGTCGTCGTGACTCTTGTACAGTTCTGGCATTTTCTCTGCGTCCGTTTCACTGAAATCTGTCACGTTTGGAGGAACCCATAGATCCTGGTTCTCGTGATATGGTTTCCAACCGATAGCCCGAATCAGCTTGTGATTCATTATCCTGCAATAGTTCAGCGGCTCTTTACTTGGTTTACTTGTGTTCATGTTGTTCAATGAATAGTTTCAGTGCTGCCTTCAATCGATCGTATGTGATTGGGTCGAAGCTTTTTCGTAGCTCGTTATACAGCCCGACGATGCTTTTCGCGATTGCGTTGTCAGCACGCACCGCCAGCCTTCCTATTTCCATGCCGTGCTTTCTCAACAGCGGCAATTCGTTCGCCATGAATTCGTCCCGGGCAGATTGCCATGGGTGTGGTGCATCTTCAGATGTCTCGGTATGGGCAGGAATACGAAAGCCGGTAGCCGATTTATCGTATTCCTCCAGATACCCAGAGAGGGTTGTGTGCTTTGGATGTTTCACACCATACTCGCAATTGGGGCAGTCGGATTTGTAAAACCAGTCTGCTCCGGTTTCATATGCGCGTTGTAACTGGCTGGTGACTCGAAACAGAAACTCAATGCCCATTTCTTTCCGCCCCTGACGCCTGACGACAGCGCGAACTGTAACACAGTCACATAAGGTATCCCACGAAGGACGCGTCTCAATAGGTTTTAATTCTTCGTCAAACTCACTCATTTATCTGATAGTTGCTGTGGCTTGTCCTAGATGCACACCAATCTCGTTTTACGCCACTCGTCTCCCCATGGTAGTTTATCACCTTTGAATCTCCATTCCAGTCCGACAGCCTCTGCGCTCACAACTTCCAGGCGACTTGGACAGTGCGCGTGTCTTGCGGCATAGGCCAGCAAATCGTCCTTATCCTCGCTATGCCCTGCGTCAGCGAACAACTCCTTACCTGCCGGGAGATTCGTCGCCACAAGAGTAGGTTTGTCGCGTATTTCAGCTATCGTCTTTTTGACGGATAGAGGCCTTCTCTTCTTCGCTACACGCTCAACATGTCGTTCGAATTCTTGCTTATCCTCACGCGCAGCTTTCCACCCTGCTTCGAAATCGGAGTAACGCATGGCCTTGCGTCGAGCCGTCGGTAACGCCTTCCACGCCTCCCACGCGCAGTTGTTATTGGACACTCTGTGTGGTATCAGGTTCCGGAGATACAGACTTCGGCGGCAGCAGAGCACGGTCCATCCATTTGTCCATGTTGTCGATAAATCTCACAGCCGCCTCTCTGGACTTAAACTGCGGATAGATCGCACTTCTCTCTGTATCCCACATAATGTCTTTGTCGGCGCCGAACAAAGCCGTGTATACTTCTTCAATCTGGTGATGACTATCCAAAGGTTTGCCGGCAACGTCATCCAGATACGCTGTTACTTCGGCGCTGGGTAGCGTCCAATGCAGCGTCGTTCCTTGTGAATCCTTTAGATCCTCGGTGATCTCGTGATAGTCCCATAGCCAGTGACATCCCAGTCTTCTCGCAGCTATGATAATACGCAGCAACTTGCCACCGGCTTCGTCGAAACGTCGGATCAAGTTAACGGATAGACAATCCTGCGACCTCATGTAACCCATGAGAAATGTAATGTCCGCCAGTTGACACAATTTTGTATTCAGAATGTTCATTTCTTGTTTCTCTTCTTACGGTTTTCACTGCTGAAGATTTCATACCAGTCGTGAACTACCGGGTCCATTTCCATGACGGCCCTTACCCGACGCATGGCCTGTTCGTGCGCCGTATAAGTCAATTCGTGAAACGCCAGTTTGCCGGCACGGTAATCTCGTAATCCAGGCGGCTCACCGAATAGTTCGGTGTAATTCGCAATCCACTGTTCCCTTGCGAGCTGACGTCGTGCGTCTTTCTGTTGCTGTTGTTCTGACGCCCGATTGCGAGTCCGTGACGTGATCAGCTGCAGGCAATTGCTGCACTGCACCCCTTCGTCTACGAGAATTAGGTGCCCCGCGTTACACGGAACAGCCAGTCCTTCTTTTTTATGCCCTGCCATATTCTACGACGTCGTGTGTTCGATTTCCACAGACCATGTCGGCATGGATTTCTGGAATATACAGCCGCGTGGGGCACTCAAATCTTCCACGTTCAATTCCTCATCCCACCACACTCCATCCATTGTTCCAGCTTCCTGTGCCAGTAAAAACACCACCATGTGGCGCGTGAGCAGCAGCGGACAACTTTTCCCTTCGCGCCCGGTAATCATTGAATACCATTCGTTCAGCCTATCTGCAGGGATAAATGCCGTCTCCTTACTATATACGCCTCCTTCCAGTTCTTTTCGCGCTTCTTGTTCAGTCCTGAAAAGCGAGTAACGAGCGTAACCCAGCGGACGTCCGACATCATCCGAATACCATTCCACGCGATGTATTTCACCGCGCACCACGTAACCTACCGCCTCTGCCCATGCTTCTACCTTACGCCATAGATCCGATCGTATATCGTAGTATGACAGAAACACCCCGCAAGTCTTGGTGAGCCTCCAAGTCGAGCTGTCGCCGAGCCGAGCAATCCGCCTCCAGCTCTCCGGATGGTGCGACACTGCCAGACCGTTTCCTTCAAGCCCTGGAAAATTATAAGTAGGCATTGGCTTTCTTAGATCTCCAACATGCCATACTCTAGAAATCGAACGCACCGGTAACATTTCTTTAAAATACTTTGGTATCAATTGACTGTCTCCTTTTTATGTAACGACATAGTGACGGTTGAGATACGCAACACACCAGTCCATAGCCGTAGCCGTCGACCAGCAATGCGCCATTTGATTCGATGACAAGTCATCGATATCCTTTCCGGTCTGTGCGAATGTCAGTTTTTTGAACACGAGTGATCTCTCCCATGCCGGAAGCTGTCGAATCACCTCCATGATGTTGTCGGTGTTTCCGCTGAAATCCGTAATCCATCTACACAGCCGCTCACCCGTGTCTCTACAGAACTTCTTCTGTTCCCGCAGTTCTCTTGGAGACTGACGAAACGAATAGGCCGCGTTCAACACGTCCCACGACACTTCTGTCCAACCCGAGGCCAGCGCGACTTTCACGTTCACCTCGTGCGGATTCTCGGTCGGTTTACACAGCAAGCTACAGTCTGATGTATGGTGTGTCAGCGAACCGCAGTTCATGCATGCCTTCTCTCTTTGATCACTCATGGCTCTCTGTAGCTTTCAGCAACCGCGGTCCTTCCGTTTTCATGTCTACCCCGCCGGCTATGGCGCCTCGCAACAACTCCAGCTGAGCACTCATCGTTCGATATCTCGTCCGCACCTCCAGGATGGCTTCAAATACGCCCGCGTCATGTCTCGGTTTATCTCCGGTGATCCAGTAAACCAGATCCACAATAGCAGTGTTCGAGTCGTTCACAGCGTTCTTCCTTTCGTTGTTTATAATGGGGATATCCATTTTAGTGGTGACGTATTCGAGTATGTCAAATCTAGCCCGAGTTGGTCGTATTTGCGCTGCAGCTTAGTCACTGCGTTTCGCCATTTCACAAACACCCGTCGTTTACACGAATCCGGGTATCGACTCGCAATACGTCCCATGTTGACGAGAGCCCTGTTCAGTTTTCGTGAGGTCCGCTGTATGTGTCTTACAGTGTATATCATTTCTACGTTGTTCATTGCTTGACCCATGATTCTGGGTCTCCTGCTGGGATTACTCCCCAGAAACCTGTAGACATTCTTGGATTAAGCCCAATCGCACGTGTCGCCAGTTTCTGTGACAATCTGGCTTCCCTTATACTGTCCTTGATATTGGCATCTGTCGAGAAACCTACGGCCGTATACCTGTTCAGAACGAATGATGACAAGAATGCCGCACGTTCGACAACATCGTCGAGCAAGCGTTCAATCTCGCACATGTCACTTGAAGTGCACTTGTGAAAGTCATAATACAGCTTCAACATCCACAGCCAATCGTTCGGGGGCGATTTTAACAATGCATCTACCATCTTCACCGGATCTTTGGTGCCCGGTATTTTCGAATCTGACATATTTAGTGTTTGTATGGCGGCTGAAGCTCGGTCTTCCCATCCGGACTCCACAGCCTTCCGTTGTAGCTGATCTTAGCCAGCGTAACTCGGGTTTCTAATTCAACGATATGTGCATACGGGCAGTCTCGTGCTCCGTAGCCGTTTTCGTCCCTGTGAGTCTCCCACAGCGAGACGCACTCTTCGTAGTTTCCGGCACGTCCGATGACATCCCGGGTGGCTGCTATTACTTCGTACATAGTAATTCTGCTATTTGATGATCGCTCATCGGCATGTTTCCAGTTGTCTCGGACGAGTCCGGCGATTTCAATGCGTAAATGAACCCAGTCTTTACGCACAGACCTATTCTCGCGCCATCGCGCTCCAGATAGATCATGTCAATCGCGTCGAAATAGGTTGCCTCCTTGTCTGGATTCACCAGCATTACCTGATATTTGTGGACGAGGAATGGTGTGAACTTGCATTTCCTCAGTCTTTTCAGCCTGACGCGAGCATCTCTGCAAAAGTAAGCGATTCGTGCGCGTCGATTACGTACATACCGCCACGGCTGTGTGCAGGTCGCGTATACGCTACATATCGGTTCGCTACTCATTCGTATCCCTGTTCTTTTTGTGATTCAGCTGCCATTGTTGTCCTGTCATTGGGGCCGAACCAGACGAGTTACCGGTGCGTATGGATTTTCGCCAGCATAGCAGTCGACGAGCCCAGCGTAGTAGTCGTTTGATCATTTATTTGGACAGGCTGGATGTTGCAGGCCAAGACATCGCCAGCTTCGTAGAGTAATACCGTTACGCAGCTCGCAACACCAATTTACGCGAGCATCCAGCCTTATGGTGCCGTCCTTGTGTCGCATCCTAAGCCCGTATACGTGTGGACAACCTTTTGCTCGTCTTGGGATATTAGAATTGATCTTCACGTTTTAAGCGACGTATCCAATTTCATCTTTGAATTTTTTGATAATTGCCCGAGCACGATTGCATGGTCCGGTTTCGTCGTCGTCGGGGCCGAACGATTCCAGCTCATTCACAACTTCTTCGAACACCTTCAACAACTCTGCGTTACCGGTGCAATAATTCCTGGACGCATGGATTCAAATACCCACACCGGTCTATACCCGACTTCGTCCTTTACTGTACGAAGAACGAATCGCCGCTCACAGGTGTAGTAAAATGTCTCCCCGCTCTCCTTGTGTAAACCGCCGACATCCCATTTGGATTGGTCCTCGCGAATCCTGCAGTCCTTAATTGTGTCCGAATTCATGTTGTTTTATTACCCGCTCTCACAAGGAGCTTCTTGATGTTTTCCTTCAGTCTATCGTCGGCAGCTTTCAATTCGGCGTCGGACAGTATCGTCGTATATGCCCCGCAGTTCACGGCGGACAGTCTGGCGAACTCGGTACCCTCATCGAGCCACACGTGTCCTCCACGACAATGCGCACTTCCACAATGTAAAGTTCTTCTGCTCACGGTTCTTCCTTTGGTTCGATTAACGCAATCTTCGATACGATATCGACAAAATTGGCATGTATGGCGGCCCCACAAGCCGCGAGTTCTGCATTCACGTCCCCTCCAAAATCAGGCATCTCTTCAATACCGGGAACGTCGAACACAGCCACTACATCCCTGAACTCGCACAGCGGGAACTGGTCTGCAGGCAGAAGATACTGCTGTGTAATTCTAGGATCTCCATCGTGTTTCGCAAACAGAGCTATGTCCTGCGAACAGGTGGTGAATCGTATCGCCATTTTCTGGTAGTTTGGATGGTCCGCAATGACCAAGTCCCAGATACCCGGGATTTGTTGCGACACCATCACAAATATTTTCCATTGTCTCATAGTTACATGTTCCAAGCCCCGTCCATTTGACCAGGCGCTTCTCCAGCTTTAATTGCATCGCGAATCGATGACAAGGATTGTCCGTTCTGAAACGTGTGATTGATGTCCTTCTCCACCTCGCAGTATTCATCGAGCAACTCTGGATTTGCTTTTCCGGCGACCATCAATGCGCTCTTCGGGGCGAAGATGCAGAAGCAGCACGAAAGTCGTTTCATCCCCAACGTGTAGGCCGGGTGAAATGGGACGCCGCTAGCGTGTATGTCATCCCATACCTGCTGCTCGGTCCACTCGTGAATAGGCAACCAGTCCCATACTTCGCGTGTGCGTGTTGTGAGCCTGACGTTTCGGACATATGGCTTCTTGCTGGCACGGGCCGGCGACTCATCCGCACGAAACCCGAATACGTTCAACACGGCGCCCGGAGCTTCGCGTGACAGCTTTACGATCACACGTCCGCCTGGCCCGCGTTTGAAGTCCGAGGTGCAGTATCGGTTTTTGGAGTCAGGCCACTTTTTCCGCAGTCGCACATACTCCAGCAACGATTTCTCCTCGCCGTGCTTGTTACGATACTTGGTGACCTCTACGCGCAACCCGTAATGCGTAGCCTGCTCCTTTACGAGTTCCAACGTGTTCTGCCATTCCGAACGTCCGAGACACTGGTGTGATACGACAACGCGGTCCCTCGATACGCCCTGACGATCGCACTCATTAACGACCAATCGGAGAGCTGTCTGGGAGTCCTTGCCACCGGACGAATTAACCACGATCCATCGCCAGTCTCGCAAGGACATATCGGTCACCACCATCTTCGTGTTGGGGCTGCTGGTTTCGGTTTCCACATCGTGGGAGTGTAATACACATACATGGACCCGTCAGGAATAAACCACAAACGTCCGCTACGCTTTAATTCTTGAACCTTCCCTGCGCTATCCATTGTCAGGACAACTTCGCCTTCGGCTGGAAGTTCACGATCTGTTCGTTTCCAATCTTCTGTTGCGTGTGATCGGTTCATCGTGCGAAGTGGTAGATACCGACGAGAATCGCTCCGATGACGGTCTCGATGATCTTGCTGACGGGAATCCACTCGGCACGCCCCATCCGGCGCAACTTACGCTCAATGAAGCGGTCGATGATGACTCCGGTTATTCCGGCAATAAATATTTCGGTGGGTGTCATACTACTACCTCCGGCTCTGTTTCGTAACAATTGAAAATAGCACTCGTGACAGGCTCGCCGTCATAAGTTTCCCGCTCGATCTTCGCACGGGCCTCCTGTTCGTTTTCCGCTTCAACTGTTACCTGCACAAAACCTAGAATCTGAATGCTGGCAGTGTAGGTCATACGATGCTCGAGTCTTTTGTATATGTCATGGCCATGAGCTTATTTTGTAGTGGGTATCTCCTCGGCAGTAGGCTGCCAGTCGAAAGCGGCGCCGTGATCTCCAGAGTTCGCCCCGATGTGTTCTTTCCAATTTGCGCCTTTAGCCCTTATCACTGCAGCTTTGGCGTTTGGTGCTTCGATTTCCATTTCGACCTCGGTCGGTACATAACAGATACCGCGGACACGAAATCTGCGGAGCGTCTCAACCCGGGTAATTCTGCCAACGAAATACCAACCTGGACCATCCGGTCCAGTATCACGATACTCTCGGTATTTCTCAGAGTCGTCCGGGTCTATTTCGATTTTGCCTGTGTGGGCGCTGTCTAACAACCTCCGTTTCGCAGTCGACATGGACGTAACCGTTTCTGAAAAACCGTATCGATAGGAAACAATGAATGATTTCTTACTCATCTGTTGTTTTGATTTTATACTACGTCCATACGCCTGCATCAGTTCGACGAGCGACGCGTATCGCTACCATTCGCTGCGCAGCATGGATCGCGTGTCGCATTTCGGCATCGTCGTCTGTATGTTTCGATTCAAGTTTTAACCAGGCATTCCACGCATCCGTCAGTTTGTTCAGAACTTCATGTTCGTCCGACGTTAAGTTTGGTTTGGCGTGCGTCTCTGGCGTTATTCCTGGAAGGTCAGGAAGGGTGTGCCGGATGTTTACGATATGAGCACATACGGTCTGCCAAAACTGCAAACCTTCTGGAGAACTATCCCAACTGAAGGCACCCATGAGTATATCACGATCGTCTAAATACTCCCAGTTACAAGACAAGCACCTAAGCACCCAGCTACTATCGAAGTTTTTAACGGCCAGTTTCCTGTAGCGATCGTCCAATTCGATCTTACTTAGGCGATCCAGTATTTCATCTACTTTATCGGCATTCATTTAATCAGGCGGTGTATACACGCGCTTTCCGAGCCTCTCGGCTTCTCTGCGCATCGATTCGGTTCCTCGTCCACCCGGGAACAATACGACGGCATCCGCATATTCAGCCATCTGTCGGTTCCTGATTGGCCCCGCGGCGCGTCCGTGTGTTTGCCAGTCAGCTGGAAACCTTCGCACAGGAATGCCTCTTGAGCGTGCCCAATCTTCGCCGGCAGCATCGGCGCCGCTCGCACCTCCGCTCACCACTTCACGGATAGGAAGCGTATCCAGCCAGAGAATGTCCTTCTGTGTGAACTTATAATCACGTCCACCGGCTATAACCATGGACACCTTCGGAGCGACAGTGGGATGAATCTCTCTTGCACTTCCGCCGCAGCACGCATCAGCGCACAGCACCCTGCCGATAAGTTTACCGTTATGAACTTGGGTTGTAACCAAAGGCGTGGTTGTAACGTATCCGCAAATTTGACAACGATATGATTTTATTTCCATGCTTCGTAATGTTTCAAATACACGTTGCACCATTGCAATGGTGTAGCCATTTCTCTTCGACCGCCTGTAGCCACCCCCAGCTGGTATATAAACGAAGCGTAAGCAGCTTCAGGTAATCTGAGGATGTAAGACCTGACCACAGGAACGATCGCGTCGAGCGACACGGTGTAATTTGGCAGTATCTGTTCCTGCCCGTGCTCGTTGACACCGGGAAAGTGAACTCCAAGCTCCGAAATGAACCCCGTGCTCTTCCATCCGATACTTCTCGCGACCGCTACGTTGATGTCGTGTAGATTCATGTGAATACCTCGGGTTTGACCGTCTGAAGAAACGCGATCACACGATAGCGCGCCGGAGCAGATATGAGCTTCTGCTCATCGCTCGGTAAAATCGAGAAACCCCCACTCGTCGCACTGATTCCAAGAACTCTATACAGGTTGCACTGATAACGCCCCATTCGGTCTTCAGTCTCTGTTTTATCGTCTGTTGCGAGGCTCGCTTCCATCTCATTTATCAGACGTCGTGGGCTGTCGTCGGATGTGTAGTTTGGTAGGTCTTCTGTAAAGACCGGGTAATAGCCGTCCGGCGCTCTCCAGCAAGACGGTGAAGGGTCTCGCACTGGTGCTTCTTCAAACTTCCAGCCCAACCACTCACACACTGCGGTGTTGAGTTGCTCGTCCGTGAGATGGATTGTCATAGTGCGTAATTGTCCAGCACATGCGGTTTACTGGCCCCGATATGCTCGTGCTCCTCAATCCGTGCGTCGTGCAACGTCACTGCCGTAATGTGTGGTTCGAACCCCAGCTTATCGGTAAGGAGTTCATCCATTACCTTGATTGCCTGCCACGCTCCATCCGTTGTTGTACCTGTCATCAGTTCAAGACACGGAGCCCCGCGTTCGACCCCCTCCTTCGATATGGCAAATAAACTATCCGACGCAAATCGTCTTTTCGCTTCGACCATTTCGTCAGGACTCAACCAGAGTCTGAATTTGATTACTTTCGCAAAACTTCGTCTGCTCATGAATTTGATGTGTTATTTTGGCGGGGGTATCGGTCCTGTCCACTCACCGTAAAACGGGGCATCCGTCGGGCGCGCTGCCACAGAGCCTGAGTGCGTAGTCATACAATCACCGTCCCCGGTATCTGCCATGAGAAATTTAACCGGCGGGTCAAACCGTCTGCATGGCCATTACCTGTCGTGTAATCCAGTTCCGTTCTTTCGTAGGACGCCACCACCAGTATCCTGCTTTTGTTGGAGCAGGAGCGTTGGATACTTCGTATGATATTTCAGTGCTCATCTAGTTCACACAAAGCCAGTGTCTTTCCGGCGTTACCGTCCGTCGAATCTCCGTGATAGAAGCACATCCCGTCGGTAAGCCATATGTGACTCACTTTCCCGTCCGCGTGCGTCGTCTTTACACTCGGCTTCAGCGTAGGTGTCTCCAACGATCCGTTCCACGTCCATGCATTGGATTCGTCCCGACTGCCGTGCGTGATGACCGGCAGGCTGATTGGATCCTCATACCCGGGAGGTCTGAACCGCAGGTAATTAACGCCGTTTCTTTCTTCCAGTTGTGCTCTCATGTTTTGATTTGGATTTCTTTTCGCAAGCATCGATGAACGGTCTCACCGTGTCCCACCATTCGTCGACGCTTAGACCAAATTTACCGACCCAGGACCACCAGAACGCCTCCCCGTTGATGAGACCGACCTGAATCCAATTGTGTTCCTTGTCCCAGTCCTGAAACCACTTCGGCATGTATTCGGCGATGACACGTTTCCCTAGATTACAGCCCTGCCCCCACAACCCGTTCACAGAAATTTGCTTTTCTCGATTTACCATCGCAGCCGATGCTTTGAACGCCTTGGACAATTCCGCTTCGTATTTGGCTCTGTTTGGCCAGTCAGTGTGTTTGCTCGTTTCTGCAGGTCTCACTCTCCGCACAAAGTGTCCTGATTTTGACGAGCACTCTTTGTCGGCTTCTCTCAATTTTTCTCGAGCTTCTCTCCTAGTCTCGAATACGTATCTTGGAGGTGACATGGGATTGTAGTCTATAGCCGCACGGCAAAACACTCCCCATGGTTTGTCGCATTCTTTTTTTATGTAGCTCATATCTGTGTTTGAAATCCTCGCTTCGCCATCCTCAGAGCTTCAATCAAGCTGGGATGATGGTAATATACCGGACCTGTACCGTCCATTCGATTCATGGTGACAGTCCATTCGTCCGCATACGGATAACTGGCGTCCCCGCGCTGCAGCTTTAGATACTTCTGTGACTGTAACCACGACAGCAACGCCTCCATTTCGTTTTCGACGATCTCGTCGACGACACCGGGGGGCATGGGCGCACATTCGCTACCATCGCATGCATTAGCATTGGCCGCTTGCATCTGCCAGTTGCATGTCGGTTGCGGTGCGCACTTTTCCCTGAATTGTACACAACACCGTATGGCATTTTCCCGAGTCCAGTATCGATTAACTGTGTCGGCCCCATACTGCGTTGTCAGACTGTCCTTCCATGTTTCAGGTACTACGAAACCTTTGTCCGTCTCATGTGTCCACCCGCAATTCAGGATAAATCTGTCGAGCATGTATAGAGGGTGCCATATCGGTGCCAGTGACATCCCGTTTAAAATCCGGCTCATGCGTTTAGCCGCTTCCGCGACAGCTTCCGGCCCGCCGTAAAATGAACCGAACAGGAGCCTTCTGTCTAATTGGTCGTCACTCATAACCCGTGCGCCAGGCGCCCAGCACACTGCGGACAACCTTCGAAAGCATGAGACCAGCCGTGAACCCTACAGTTACGTGGAGCGTCACCGTCTCTGCACTTCGGACACGGAACACCCATACAGTCCCAGCCATGCCGTGTGCATGTGAAAAACCTACCGCCGAGTTCTTTCCATCCCGGATTCATCATACGATCGTATTCCTCTTGAGAGTCCGCGTGCGTCTTTACAGCGAGAGTGTCCCCATTCCATCCATACGCCATGAACCATCCGCTGTCTCTGAACGTGTTGATACGCTCACACGTTTTCAACCTCTCGGCCACTTCGTGTGTGAATCGCTCTGTCTTTACTGATCCTGCTGTAATTAGCATTTTGGTCTCTCTCCTCCTTGCCTGAAATAATAAAACCACGCCGGGTTCAGATACCACCAGCGTCCTTGATGTTTCAACCCTCCGCAATTGTTACATTCACGACCAGTCACGTCCATTTGTATCGGTGAATGACTGCATGCCTTTTGCGCGGAATGCTGAGGTGTCTGCGTGTAACGCGGGTCCGGCTGTAATTCTGGTGCGTTTGACATGCGGTTGTTACGCCGGAGGGCTCGCTGAATTGTCCTTTAGTCGGAACCATGAACGCGTATGGCTTGATAGTATCTTGTATCCCCCAACGAACTGGCCCAACACTATACCACGCTGGTCAACCACATGCGTGGTTCCGAGCCCATCGACGTAAACGTCACCGCACCGAACGCAGTCACCAGGTTTCAATGCAATCATACCAGGACGATCAGGAGACGGAGTCAATGCGCGTTCGATAGCTTCGTAAACACGCCGTATTCCCGGATAGGACACCGGTAGCATATCGATCAGCTCGTGTAACTCCGCCACAGTTTGGCGCCGTTGCATCTCCTCAGAGACGAGCTTGTCCAGATCCTCTATCGCTACTTTTCTTGCGTCGTCGGCCTGCGTGAAAATCTCGATTGCTGTTTTCAGTTCTGTCATTTCGGTATTTTTACATTGCCGGCGTTTCGAATAGCCGTCGTCAGTTTATCCCACACAGGTTTCCATGCGCTTTGTTCAAATGCAATGTCGCCCATGCCCTCAGTATGAGCTTCAACTTGCTCCAGTGCGACCGACAGTGCATCCAGCATCGCCGGGAACATGTTGGCTGCATGTTCGATGTAAATCGCATTCGCCTCCGCCTGTAATGCGTTATCCCCGTTCGCCTCGGCCGGTCGCTTATTAACGACAGGGGAGGTAGAATATACGGCCCAGCTGTGCGTGTCCGTATCGTCATCCTCCTTGAATACATACCCGCGACTGTCGCGTTTCCACGGGAGTGCTGTGATCAGTTGGAGCAGCTGCTCCATGTTGGATTTACCGCTCATCTTTATCTGACTCTGTGTTCGTAACATTACGTAGCTTCTTTACTACGGAATCGTAAGCTTTTGTGAGCCCGTCGAAACGTTCACTAAGCTCGTCGAAGTTTCTTTTTAGTTCGTCGCGCTCGGCCGAAGCTTCCCGGTAATCCGCATAGTTGGAGTGTGCCTGTCGCTTTTGAGCGTCTTCTCGGTCTTGTGAAGAAACAAGCAATCCCGTCAGATCTGTGACTCGTGCTTTAAGACGTTCTACTTCTGTAAGTAGTTCGTCGCGCTCGTCCATCATTCTGGACCCGTCCGCAATAGCCTTTCCACGCTGCTTCGCCGGCAGATCGCGCTCGGCCAAGAGTTTCATCATGGACTTACTGCGTTCTTTCAGGTCCGGACGATCCGTAAGCATGCGTTTCAGTTCTACCTGATTGTCGTGACTGGCCTTCCACCTAGTGGCTTCCGCCATCCAGTATTCGCAATTAGATACCGCTGCGTTGTGCTGGCGTTTGATATTCGCGTAATCCTCGTATCTTACGACTTTCCCGCCTTCATAGTCTGGAATGGATACGCAATATGCACCACCTTGGATTCTTATATCAAATGCCTTTGGGTCATCTTCCGATACATCAGAAGTAAAACAATCGAACTCATGCTCTGGATCGAACGGCGTTGTAATGAATCTTTCGTGACCATCGTCCACCCAAAACGACAAATGACGATCAGTGAGCGGATCCGGAAACAGTTGATTGCTTATTCTTCCTGCAACGACTACTTTGCAGAACCTCCATGATTCCTGCAACCCGCTTCCGCAGTCCAGTTGAATTGCATCCCCTGGCTTTACGTCTCTGGCTTTACGTTTGATTACTGGCATGGGTGATTGAAATTTGGTGTTGTGTTCTCTCGAAGCCATTGTGCATGAGCAGTCTGCGCAACAACCTCAGCAGCACCCCGCCTAGCAGTCAATTCAACAGCCCGCGCATGTAGCGCAGCCGCCTCCGCAGCCAATTCCGAAGCCTTACACGCAGACTCGGCATCAAGCCCCGTCGCGGCCCACGCAGCCTCAGCGGCCACCTCCGCAGGCAACTCGGCAGCCTCAACATACCTCCTAGCAGCCCATGCAGCGGCCCACGCAGCAGCCCGCGCAGAAGCCGCAGCAGCCCGCCTAGCAGCCCACGCAGCAGCCCTCGCAGCTTTTAACTCTTCAATCGTGGCTTCTCCATTAGCGAATCGCTCGACAACTTCAAGTGCTTTGATTGAGCGTGGGTCGTCCAACAAGTGTTGAACCTGTCGAGCTACCCAGACAGCAAACAATCGCAATTCCCTGGCCATCAGGACGCCTACGCGAGTCGCAATCCAGACAGTCCATTTCGGTCTTGCGGTTTCCCAGGCCTGCTGCATGGTTTTGCAGTTGTCTGTAGCCCAAATACGACCCTCAGCACACGCATGATGTGTACTGCAGAACTCTTCAATAGTCATTGTTTTCATTTCGATACCTCCGGGTTGTTGGATTCTCCAAGCACCTTCACTGCCTCGTAGTAGATGGCGCCGAACTCGACCATATCGCCGCGCATTAACCTGTCGTGATCGACATAAGCCTGCAGCGCCTCGATCATCCTCGGGAGCATGTTCACGGCGTGAGCGATAAGAGCCGCGTCGTATTTCGAATGAATTGTACCGATATGCCGAGTAGGCGCCAGATTCGATACTAGCCCGATGATGGGTCCGCGAGGATTATCCCGCGTCTCGACACTCCATTTTTCCGGCGTAGCTTTCCTCATTAGTTTTTGCAGCTTTGTCATTTCGATACCTCCGGGTTATTGACTTCGTTGAGTAACTCTTTCGCGATAAGATAGGCCTCATACCCGGGCATACCGGGATACAAGACACCGACACTTCCTTCAGTAATCTTCTCCAACGCCTGTATCAGCTTCGGGAGCATATTGACTGCGTGGATGATGAGGGCGGCGTTTGCTGGTTGGTTGTTCTGAACTGTCGCATAAACGTCCGCGACAGGCCATCCCTCGTGTTCGCCGCCAGCGGCGGAGTGAATGAAGTGCTTCACGACCAACTCACGTCCGTCATTGCACTTTACGCCCTGTGGCTCCAGATACAGCCACCACGGCAGCGGCGTTGCTTGTTCGATCATCTCTTGCAGATTCATGATTGCACCTTCGGGTTGTTGGCCTCAACAATAACAGCCGTGACGCGTCTGTATGCTGTCCTTCGTTCCAGCGTGTAACGCTCGTCATCTTTTCCGCCATATTCCATTAGGACCAATTGCGATTCTTCCAAGGCCTGTATCAGCTTCGGGAGCATGTTAACCGCGTGAACGAACAGTCGTTCGTTCACTTTCCGTTTACTCGCGTCCCGTTCGCTGAGCCCATGGATCCATGGGAGTGGCGTAGCCTCGGTCATAAGCTTTTTCAGTTCGGTTGCCTCGCCTGTCATGGACTCGCGAGTAAACCCGACCAAACGGTGTTTTTTGGCGACTCCGTCACCGCAGTTATCACAATGCAACTCCAATGTCGGATCGTCGGTATCCATCAAACTCCACCAAGCAACGTCCCCTACCGAATGAATGTTGCACGTCGGGCATACGAAGACCAGAAGACGCCCGTGCTTATCCGGTACGCAACTCATTCCTGCCCCTCCGCGGATTTCGACACTTCCGGGGTATGAGCTTCGGCGAGGACGGCGGCAGCCTTCTTGCTAATCACCCCGAACGACAAGCTGCTCTCGCTGTATGTCGTAGTGAGGCGCTCTATTTCTTCCAGCGCCTCCACCAGCTTCGGAAACATGGCGCAGGCATGTTCAATATTGGCTTGGATAGCCGGTGGAAGCCATTCCGTGTCATACTGCCGTCCGTCAACATCCACGTATCTCGTGCTGGACGGATCTCCGTTTGTGCCTTTGAATTTGAGGTTCATATTAGTAGCAATTTGCGAGTGGAAAGTCTCCCAACCACCACCCGTCCATGGTGAGCGTCACCATCACATCTTCAACCGAACTCTGATACCACAAGCATTCGGCTACTGCTCTCGCGTTACTCATGGAGTCTGCGTAGCTTGTGTATCCGTAAGTCGTCTCGCCGCGATGATTGCCTTCCCGGCATTTTCCTTGCGACGTACGATAGAATCGAACGTCAAACTGATGTCCTTTGTATAGGAGATTACGAAGCTGCGGTGTCATTGGTTTTCGGGGTATCCAGGCATTCCAGTTCGTGTTCCTCTGCGACCAGTTTGAAGTCACGTGCGTATTGATCTACACTGTCTAGAGTAATACCGAATCGTCTCCTCAGCATTTTGTTGTATTTCTGTACCGGGAATACGACGGTCTCTTGTTCGGCCAGAGCAATGATCGGATTCCATTCCGCGCACAAACGTTTCGCCGCTTCTCTATTCCCGGTCACCAGCAATATACGCTGACCGTCTCCTGCGAAACACCAGCCGTCGTCGGCATCATTAAACTGAATCTTGTAAGTCAGGATTACGATTGTCATTTAGTGAGCGTCGGGTTTTTCGCTTCGGCGATGATACGTCCAAGACCCTCGGCGAGAGAGTTCAGCGTAATGATACTGCAATCCTTCCCCTCTCGAAACGCCCGATACTCAGTCACAAACGCATCCGCGGTTCCAACAAGCTCCGGCAATACATTAGCCGCATGCACCATCAGCTTTACCGTCATGTCACGCTCTTGTAACGTAGGGTCTGCCGGCTCTGGCAAAAACACTACGTTGTTGTCACGATCCATGACCGCTGCGAAATCATCCTCACTATCCGGTTCGAACTTTAGCGGCAATGGCGCCGCCGATTCGATGAGTTTCTGTAAATTATTCATTCAATGTGTGGTCTGCCTTGTCTGTAAATCATATCGGCAATTTTCGTCGGAAAATATCCGTGTTCCGACATGTAGCGTCGGCGTGCGATCTCCAGTGTCGGCCATGAACTGCGTTTCCATTTCCATCGGAATAGTCCGAATATACCCGAACGACACCATACATCTCCGGGAGCATGAGCATCCGATTTGCGGAAACGATACAGGTTCTGATGGTGAATGAAGTAGACGTATTTAAGGGCGCTGACTTCGCTCATTCTTTAAATAGCCTGGCGAGATGATACGCCATACGTCTCATCACATCGGGATTTCTGTTCACCAAATCCCCTACACGAAACTCTGTCGATCGTTTCCGATCCTCCTTCCGTTCCATCCACACCTCAAACCCGTTTCGCCATAGGATTATACCGGGAGCTACTTCAAGCCCCTGTCCGTCTTTTGGTATATCGCAATTGACGACTCGATTGTACACGCGCTCTGCAAGAACGTCCTGCACGTTCCCGGCTACCTCCACCGTTATGCTCTGGCCGGAGCAATAGTCCGTGACGTCCATCTCCCACGTGCTGAGCGATGCTGCGAACTCGACTACACGGTCGATATCAACGCAGGCGTCCCTTACTGTGATCGTCAGATAAGACATCGACGAACCGGACTTCACCGTCGCCATCTTCGAGTTCAGTCCCAAATTCACCTTGAGCAAATTACGCAGTTGCTCAGGGGTCAATGGTTCGCTCTTTTTACGCGGAGGTAGCTGTACTACGTTCGACATTTCGCTTCAATCCCAACGCAGCCAGTTCCGTGTCGGACAACTTGGCCATAGCGGCTTTGGCAATATCTTCGATGGCCTGCGTCGTTCCGACGATACTTACCGGGGTGATGGACCTGAGCAGTAAATATCGCCCGTCCGGAGTTTTAATGGCGGCGTATGCAGTGGATGGGACTGCGTATCCTGCATGCCTGTTCTTTGCGGCTTGATCTGCCAATTCCTTGTCGAGATAGAACTCGCCATCACCCGTGTGGTGGTAGCCGTCGGATGACGCGGATTCGTAAATTGTGATGATTTCCATTTGATGTGTGATTGGGACACGTGTCCCGTAATTAAACCGAGCCCACCGGAACCGGTGTGACGGGTATTGGGTCTGGCCATTCCACTTCGTCGCTCATGGAAATTTTGCCGGACCTTACAGCCGCAATTGCTTCGGCTTCGTTTGCGAATACGTGACGCTTCTTTGCCGGCGCCACCTGCGCGCTGCCCAGCCCCATGATCTGCTCATGTTTAAGCTGAGGCATTGCCGACTCCGGATCCCGTGTCTTCAATACCATCTTCGAAGGCAGTAGTTTGTTACGAGCCTCGTCGACGGCGTCATCGGATATGGGCACGTGTACGTTGACGGTATCTCCGTCGAAATCCGCACCCAGCCCGGTCGTGACGTATGGATTCACCTGGATGGCGTCACCGTCGACCAGTTTCACGAATCCTGACAGGACGCTGTGTTTGTGCCACGCAGGGGCGCGTGAATAGATCACGGGGTTCTCCGGGATGATACGCTCCATGGCACGCTCTGCGATTGCTGTACGATTGCGAACAGCGCGAATCGCTTCCATCTGCGGCATCCCACTTTTTACGAGATGGCGAATGAGAACAGGCTGATATTGTTTCCACGCCATCTCACGCGGAAGTCCGATCTGGTCGATGTTCAGATCCGGATTCACGGAGATGACGCTGCGTCCGACCGCGTCCACCGGTTTGGCGATCATCTTCGATATCAGCCATGACTGCTTCGGACCTGAGCCGAGAATACGCTGAGCGAAGCCAGTGACGCCCCGTGCTCGCGTTTCTGCGTTCACAGGGTCGCCGTATCCCATCAATGCCTTCGCACTGTCGTATACGGTCTTCGTCGCTGAATGCGCGTGTTCATCCCCGAACGTCTTCGATAGTTCCTTCCGCTGACGCAACGCCTGCATCATATCCCGATACAGTTCGTTCTCGTCGCCCGGGATGAGAGTATCGCCGGCTACTGCATACGGTCGCATGATTGGGGGCAGGACCGGAATCTTGCTCAGCAGCAGGTCCGACGGCTTCAGCTCGTTGCGGTCCAGTCCCTCGATGATGTTCAACAGCTTCACGGCCGGCGCACGTCTGGTTTTCTTTCCGGTAGCGAGGTCGTCCTGTGCTTTCTTGCGCAGCGCCTGCATATCCAGATTCTTCAATCGATACACGATCGCAGCGAGCCCTGTCGTTGGAATGACCGGTTGCTGTGGTGTTGTAATGGCGACGTTTGCGGTTTTCTCCGTAATGTCGAACCCTTCATTGCCGAGGTCCTTCGAGACTGACTCGATCGGTTTCCGTCCGTACATCCGTTCAAGTCTGGATAGTTCGATACCGGCCAGCCACTCACGGACCTTCTGCTTTGCGTAATCCGACTTGTGTCCGCGGTTACAGTCTCCTTTGCAGTCTGGACAGTCCGAGTGGTCGATGTGGATCCAACGTACAGGATTGAAACCGTCGTAGATCAAGTCTCCGGATACCCATTCCGGGAATAGAGCTGCCCATGTGTAACCGCACGACTCCCAGTCGTTGGCTCCGACATACAGCTTGTAGTTGTTCGGGACTTTGCCGAGGTCGTCGACGCTCTCGAAGTTCTCCGGTCTCACGAACTTCTCCGCGGCCACCTTCTTCATGAACTCATCAAACTTCTGGCCTTTCAAAGGACGACTCGTGTCGCCGTTGAGAAGCCATTGCTTGAATTGATCGGCCGTGAGAAGCGTAACATCCCCACAGCCGTCCCAGCCTTCCTCGTAGTTGGCCAGATACGTTTCCTCGGCGTCTTTCGCATCGGTAACACCGAGGATGCATTTATGCTCATCGAATCGTTCGCCGGCATATTGGTCCACGACACCTACAAGCTGGGTATCCGGATGGTTGCCCACAAATACATCCACCTTGTCGTCGTCCGCTTCCGACCCGGGTGTGCTCGTGATGTAACCGTATGTGTTCTTCATCACGGTCTGCCACTCCGTTCCGTCTTTCGATTTACCGCGACGGATACTGCCCTTCGGGTTTTCGATTGCGATGTCGATGTTGTGCCAGGTGAACCGCCCCTTTTTGTAATTTCCGCATTCCTTCTGTGCGTCCGTGGGTTCGTCGTTGGTGGCTTTCAGGGCTTCCGCGTATTCCGATTGCTCAAAAGCGGTTTTGACAGTGTCCGGTGTATTCGCTTCGTTCGATACAATACCGGGAATGACGCGACGTCCCCAGTTGTGCAGGATCTCGTGGATATCCGGACGTCCTTCTTTCACTTTCTGCATCTGACGGATGTATCGACTCACGTCAGGGTGCAGCGTGTTATCAGGTTTGATCTCCTGCATGACCTGATCAAACTCTTCCGGAGACTCGATTCTCTTTCCTCGCGTTTTGAACATGTGCTCTTGCAATGCCGACAGGTAAGCACGCATCTCGGGGGCGTAGACGTCGTGCGCACTACCTTTCACACCCCATGGCAGTAACAACCCGGGCACTGGGGTTGTCTTGAAGAATGTGCCGTCGTCATAGAACGGAGGGCGAACCGCATCCTGTGCTGCCTCCAATGCCTTTTGGTCGAAATTGGAAACATCGTTGTCTATTTGCCCTGCATGCGTCGCTTCGTGCTGCATTATCAAAGGTGATTTGAATTTTGCAGCTTCCTCTTTCGTGAGGTTGAAATCAGCATTTGGGTCTGTTCCGAGGTCAAAGCTCTCGTTTGCGCTAAGCTCTATGCTTCGCGGGCTTGGCTTGAAGTGATCCATACCACCAGGAAACTTCGTGACCGGAACTGGCTTGGCCCATAGATTCATATCTCCGGGTAGGTTGTTTTGTTTGTTGTACTGGTGCGCTTTGGCGATCTCACTTGTCCAAGCGTCGCCATACACCTTCTGTTTGTAGAACCCCGGTGTAATCGTTCCGATATAGGTGTCGGCCGGCTTGGTCTTATCGGATTCCCTCTCGTTGTACAGGTTTCGATACTCTGGCTTAACCCCGGCGCGCAACGTCGCTATTTCAGCTTCGCTTCGTCTGACCGGACCACTCAAGCTGGGCGCATCGAATGGAGTAGAGAGCGCGGCCATATCCGGCTCTGGAGAAACCCATGACCTTTGATCGACAGATTTACGGATAGATGTTTTCTCTGGAGATGCTCGAAGAAAATCTGACGGACGCACGCTCCCCCAATTAGGTAGCCCAGGTTTAATTGGGGTGTATGGTTGCCCGGTTTCTTCTGTCGCACACTTCAGCACACCGGTATTCATCTCCACACCGCGGGCACGGTCATCAAGGAACACCGCCATCTCCGGTGTTTTCTGATTGGTGATCTTTTCGATCGGTATTCCGTGCTTCTTCAACCATGCCTCAATCGGCGGGATGTTGGCCGGGTCCGACGCACGGGCGGTGAACAGTACCGGTTCATACCCGTCCAACGCATATTGTTTCACCACCTGCAGCATTTCCTCGACAGGTTCTCCGATGTGATTCGGGTCAAACGGGATCGTGTCGTCATGCACTGCGAGTGTCCCGTCCAGATCGACTGCGACCTGTTTCCCTTTTCCGGGGAGCTGGCGTTTCTTTTTATTAGATGGCTTCTGGACTCCTTCGTAGAAATCCGAAAAAGGCGCAAGCTCCCCGCACGACATGCACTGTGACTCGTGTGATTTCTCATGCGCGCCGATAGGGTGTCGCGTGCCTGCGGTAGAACCGCAATGCGGGCATTTCGGCTTTCTCGCGTTCACGGATAGATGCGCCCACATGTCGGTGAGCTTTTTAGATGTCAGTGCAGCCATGGACCGAGTATGCCTCTGTGCGTGCTGCAGGTCAACTACGTCGTCTCTGGTCAGATGTGGATTGCGATGTCTTTGAATCCTCCGAACGGCTTCACCGTCGTTTCGTAAGTCGTGAACATCGCCCCACATCTTTTGCATCTTCGTCTCCGGCGTATACCGTTCGCGCTATCACACCATCGACTGTCGGTAACTTCCGTGCGCCCTCCGCAGTCAGGTTTTTTCTGACACAGAAATCCCGATGGAAGTTCGTCTTTGACGTAAGACATGAGTGTGGATCATTCTGACTTCTTCCGTCGTTTACGCCGAACCTTCAGGTCGCCCCATGAAACTTTGATCGTGCTGTGCTTTGTTTGAAGCACAATGACGAACCCCTGGACCCCCTCTATCGAGCGCCCCCTGAAAATATGATAAAGCTCGGTAGCCACGTCGGACACTGATCTTAGTTCTGGGCGAATACTTGAATTGCGTTTTGATTTCATAGATCCTTGTATCGTTTCATCACATCGCCAAGCAACACGGAACCGTCTATGATCTCCGCCACGTGGTATCGCAGTCGTATGTCTCCGGGTTGAATACTTGAATGTATATCCCTGATGCCTTTGAAAAAGACCTCCGCTTTTGTAAGCAACCTTTGTGTGGCCCCCTCTTCGGTGGCATCCACACACGCTTCTACGTCGTTGCGTATCGACATTGTCTTGTTGGAAAAAGCCTGCGACACTCGAAACGAGTGCCTGTTCGGTTCCCAGTGTAATTCCCAGCCGATCGGCCAGGCTATGAATAGTTTGCTCATTTCATTTGTAATATTTCATTGAACGCGATTATTTTCCCGTCGGTATACTGAATATCGGGTGGTTCGTAAAATACCGCGTCCGTATGGTATATCTGACGCATTTTCCGTGTATATCCGACCACCACGTCACACATCGATTGTAACATCCTATTTTGTGATGTGTCTTCAGCACGCACCTGCCATCGCCCGGATATCCATTTGTGTTCCCCGACAACGAACGCGATTGAGTATTCCGGATAAAACGACATCAGCGGATGCAGTATCTGCTCGATGCCTCCCATGTGCATCAGTCGGATAGTATCCCCTTTTCTCGCCACAACACAGATGCACCCACCCATGCCTGTGGTGTAGATTCTATCTTTC
>SXGQ01138366.1_pt1 | contig 22709 bp, 17 predicted proteins | sample 3178371 | NCBI WGS metagenome assembly SXGQ01 (sample SAMN11356859, study PRJNA531348) | freshwater metagenome | isolation source: freshwater sample F1-20 | place: China: Fuxian Lake, Yuxi | collected 2017-12-25 | reverse complement strand
TGCTCCGAGGTACTATCCCATTCACCACCAAGTGATTTTGGAAGGATTAAATGCACTTGATCTTTCCCAACTCCAATCTAGAAAAGAAGCGGATGATCTCCTCGCTCCCTACATTCCGGAACTGGGAATCCGCCAATTTTTGCTCAAAAGCCTGGGTAGGGATGCCAACGGATTCGCATGGAAAATCAACCTTTCGGTGATCACTCAACACATCGAGGAGGTGGGGAAAGCTTTGGATGAAGGAACCGTTTTTGAAGGACCGACCTTGTTTTTGGGAGGTGCCAATTCCTCCTACATTCAAGAGAAAGACCTTCCGGACATGAAGTGCCATTTCCCAAATTGTACCTGGATCTCTATTCCCAATGCAGGGCACTGGCTTCATGCTGAGCAGCCGCAAGCAGTGGTAGCGGAGATGCGAAAGTTTTTAGGCTAGAATTCGAGTTGTCGCAAAATTTGCGACAACTCTTTTTTTGCTGTGCCTTTTTCACGCTCCGCTGCGGCGGAAGAAGAAAAAACACGCAGATTTAGCCCAGTGTGCATATCCGCTTTTTAATCTGAACCCAAGGAAACTTAGGTTGGAAGTTCAAATAGGGTGGCTGTCGACCGTGGACTGTTAGCCGTGGACAATTTTTACTTCACCTTCTTCCCGTGCTTCATTACTAGATCCACATCCTGTAGCAAGTTGATGTAACGCAACACATCCCCCTTTACGGCGATAATATCTGCATATTTCCCTTCGGAGATGGTGCCGTAATCTTTTTCCACCTTCATGGCTACGGCTGGCCAGTAGGTAGCCGCTTTGATGGTCAGCAAGGGGTCCATTCCAAACTGGTTGACCCATACATCCAATTCGTTCCAGGTACTTTGGCTGTGAAATTTCATCGGAATACCACTGTCCGTGCCGATGAGCATCACCACCCCACTTTCTTTGAGTTGGGTAAATTTGCGGTCCAAGGTAGGTTTACGCACGGGAGTAAGTTGGAAGTAGGACAATCTACCGGGGAATCGGAGCGAAGCGCGAATGTCTCTGACAATAGAGTCCGGAAGCCCCAAATGCCAAGAGGTATCGTCTAATTTTTCTGGATTGTCGCGCACAAACTCGTAATTGAAAAGTCCTTCTACGGTAGGGGTCCAGAAAAGTGGACCTAGGTTCATTTTCGCTGAGCGCTCTTTCATCATCTTCATGATGTCTTCTGGATATTCCGGGGCACTGCTCAAACCCGTATGCTCAAAATTGTCCACCCCAATTTGCAGTCCAATCCGGATTTCGTCGGGACGGTGGGAGTGGCCCACGACCATTTTCCCATACTTGTGTGCTTCGTCCACCACGGCCTTGGCCTCCTCCAAGGTCATTTGGTCTTGGTCGATGAGTTTGATGACATCGACTCCAGCATCAATCAGTTTTTTAACTTTTGCTCGGGCATCTGCTGCCCCATTTACTCCCCAGCGAAAGGCTTCTGTATTGGGATAGGGTGCTTTTTGGATAAATGGCCCAGACACATAGATGGTAGGACCTGGAATTTCTCCATTTTGGATGCGTTTTTTGACATTGATGCTAGCCTCAAGTGGAGCGCCTAAGTCCCGGGCGCTGGTCACTCCTGCCATCAGCAATTGATGGGCTGAAGAAGGCATAATTACCGACTCAAATACATCGATGTAGGTGCTATCCCAATGCGTGTAGTCGCTGTGACCATTGAGCATCAGGTGCACGTGCATGTCCCAAAGTCCAGGCAATACACTCATGCCTTCGGTGGAAATCACTTCCGCTCCAGCAGGAATGGCCAGACTTCCCACCTGCCCAATGGCCTTGATCCGTTCCCCCTCCACGATAATTACTGAGTTGCGGATTGGTGTACCTCCAAATCCATCTATCAGGGTTCCCCCTACTAGGGCTTTGAGTTGTTGTGAAAAAGAGGGGATGCTAAGCAAAAGTAAGCAGGCGAAGAGGAGGGATTTTTTGAGCATGGCTTGAATTGGAGAAAGTATATGCCCGATTAAGGTACGGATTTCGCATATTAAATTTTAACTTTCGAAATCAATTCCCAATATAGATGCCTCAAGGAAAATTATTTTTAATTCCCAATGTGCTCGCTGAAAACACAGCCATGGAAGTAATTTCTCCACAAGTTCGCGAGGTGATTGCCCATACAAACTATTTTTTGGTTGAAAACTTACGGACGGCACGTCGCTACATCTCCAGCTTGAAGCTGGGGATTAACATCGAAGAGCTGCACCTTGAAATTCTAGATAAGGATACCCCGCCCGAGCAAATGTCTCGCTTGATGATGCCGCTCTTGAAGGGAGCCGACATCGGAGTGATCTCTGAGGCGGGATGCCCTGGCATTGCCGATCCTGGTGCTCTCGCTGTGGCATTTGCGCATCAAAAAGGCATTCAAGTGGTGCCCATTTCAGGGCCGAGCTCCATGTTTCTGGCACTGATGGGATCTGGCTTTTCGGGCCAATCCTTCGCTTTTCATGGCTACTTGCCTATCGATAAAAAAGAAAGATCAGCCACTTTAAAAAAATTGGAGCAGGAATCGCTTCGCGAAAAAAGGGCTCAGCTCTTTATGGAAACACCCTTCCGCAACAATCAGTTGCTGGCCGATGCGCTGTCGTCCTTGTCTTCACAAACCAAGTTGTGTGTCGCCAAAAATCTCACGGCTGCAGATGAGTTGATCCAAACCAAAACCATCGCGGAATGGAAAAAACAGCCCCTAGACCTACATAAAGTTCCCACCGTATTTATCCTCCAAGCCTTCTAGCATGTTTACCATCGACGCACACCTGGATCTGAGTATGAATGCGATGGAGTGGAATCGGGACCTTACCCGCCCTCTCGCTGAGATCAATGCCCGAGAGCAGGGAATGACTGACAAGCCCGATCGAGGCAAGGGAATCGTATCGCTTCCTGAACTACGGAAGGGAAATGTGGGTCTAGTGGTTGCCACGCAAATTGCTCGCTTTGTAGCGACAGACAATCCGTTACCGGGTTGGTACTCTCCACAGCAAGCATGGGCACATACACAAGGACAGCTTGCCTGGTATCGGGCGATGGAGAAGCAGGGCGAACTGAGGCAAATTCGGGATTGGCAGGAGCTGGAGGCGCAATTGGACTACTGGAATGCTGGGGAAGATAAAAGTCAAAAAGCAATTGGCTACATCTTGTCTTTAGAAGGAGCCGACTCTATCGTGAGGCTTGACTATTTGGAAACGGCCTACGAAAATGGCTTAAGGGCGCTCGGTCCTGCCCACTATGGACCTGGTCGCTATGCTTACGGCACGGATTCTTCTGCTCCTCTTTCCCAACAAGGGAAAGACTTGCTGTGCAAAATGGATGAATTGGGAATCATTCTAGACGCTACCCACCTCTGTGATCTTGCCTTTTGGGATGCCTTGGATCATTTTCAAGGACCCGTATGGGCCAGTCACAACAATTGTCGTGCCCTCGTGGATCACAACCGACAGTTCTCTGATGAGATGATCAAGGCCTTGATTGCTCGTGGAGCAGTGATTGGAGGGGTATTTGATGCTTGGATGCTAAGTCCCGGCTGGATACGCGGAAAAAGTACACCAAAGGAGCGAAACGTAACCTTGGCTACTCTTCTCGATCACCTGGATCATATCTGCCAGTTGGCAGGTAATGCCAACCACATCGGCATTGGCTCAGATTTGGATGGGGCTTTTGGGAAAGAGCAGTGTCCTTCGGATTTAGAAACCATTGCAGACTTGCAAAAAATCCCAGGCCTACTTCAAGCGCGAGGCTACTCCAAAGAGGATATTCAAAAGGTGATGCACGGAAATTGGCTTCGCTATTTGAAAGAGGCCTGGAATTGAAATTTCTGGGAATCCGCGCAAAGGACTAGCCGCCGGTACGATTTTTTTTAGTTCAGAGGGATGGAAATCAATCGATTTCCTAATGCTTTTCTGAAAATAGAAGGTACTTCTCTCCTTATTCCTGTTTTTTAGAAAGCGAATCTTCGTATTTTTTGCGGGATAATTCACCCGAATAGTCTCAAACCCAAAATTACCCATGCGAAAGCCTGCCTTGTCCTTATCCCAAATCATCAACATGAATGTTGGATTTTTTGGGATTCAATATAGTTTTGGACTTCAGCAAAGTGCTGTCAATCCCATTTACGACATGCTCGGTGCAGCTCCAGATGAGATCCCCTTGCTCAACCTCGCTGGACCAATGACAGGGCTGTTGATACAGCCCATCATTGGTGCGCTTAGTGATAGCACCTGGAGCGATCGCTACGGTCGACGCAAGCCCTACTTCTTTATAGGGGCGCTGCTGTGCAGTATTTGCTTGTTTTTCTATCCCTTCAGCAGTTCCTTATGGATGGCTGCTGGCTTGCTATGGGTACTAGATGCAGCCAATAACACTGCCATGGAGCCTTATCGGGCCTTAATAGCAGATAGCCTCCCGGAGGAACAGTACGGCAAAGGCTTTCTTACTCAAAGCTTCTTCACTGGCTTAGGTATCACCTTAGCCAACTTATCCCTCTTCTTTTTTCAGATTTATTTTAAAGGCAGTTGGGGCGCACTCCCTGTTTGGGTGTATGCCTCCTTCTTCTTAGGAACTGTCTGCTCCATCACTTCTGTGCTTTGGAGCATGTCTAAAACGCCCGAATACCCACCCTCTGAAGCCGAGCTTTCAGCCCTGAAGATTCGTAACCAGGGAATGCCCCATCCAGCTATACAGTTTTTTCTTTCTATCCTAAGCACCCTGGTGGCCTATGCCGTGTTTTTAATCCTTTTGCCGTTTACACTGCTAGACCGTGGCCTGATTCGCAAAGTACTTTCTTGGGCGGACTCAAAGCCTACCTTACGGGTGCTTTTTGCCCAAAATCTAGAGATTTTGGAGGCAATTTTAGTCATGCCTTCCGTGATGTGGAAGTTGGCCTTGGTGTATCTTTTTCAATGGTATGCGCTATTTTGCTACTGGCAAAATTCCGCCAAGAGCATCGCCCTTTCTGTGTGGAAAGTGACGCCTTCCTCTGATCCAGCTGCCTACCAGGAAGCAGTAGGTTGGGCTGGATTGGTGAATGGCTGGTACAACATTGTCACCTTCCTTTCTGCCTTCTTCTTAGTAAGTCTCGCTCAAAAATACGGAGCAAAGCGAGTGCACTTTATTTGCTTGTTACTTGCTGGAATCGGCTTGTTGATTTTCCCCATACTGGAAAACAAATATGCCTTATTTATTCCTATGACTGGATTTGGCATCGCCTGGGCCAGCATGATGGGAATACCTTATCTTTTGGTGGTCAACGAAATTCCCAAAGAACGCTATGGGGTGTACATGGGTATCATCAACATGATGATCGTAATTCCCATGATCTTCCAGACACTGACCTTTGGCTATATCTCCAGAAATTTCTTGAACAACGATGCGGGGCAGGCCATCCTCTTTGGAGGGGTATTGCTGCTGATTGCTGCGGTCGCTACGCTCCGAATTAAAGGTAGTAAAACCAACGCTTCGACTTCAAAAGCCTCTTCAGGACATTAATCATTTCCAATCACCACCACCCATACCTACACCTATGTCGGTAGAAATCAGGCATACTGAAAAAATTAACCAACTTTTCCAGACCCATTCCCTAGATACCCAGGGAGCAGACCGAGATTTCGTAACTCGGTTCTATACCAGTCTTCCCAAAATTCAGGGTTTATTCCAAGAGCTCTATGGGGTTCATGAGGAGGCTGAATCTAGGTTACTAGAACTTTTGCAAAGCCTAATTCTGGGTTATCAAGAGAGAGAAGGATCGCTTCGAGATCGAGATCGAAAAAAGGCCGCCGAAGGAAATTGGTTTTTGAGTCAAAACCTGGCTGGAATGAGTATGTACGTAGATCGTTTTGCAGGCAACCTCAAAACCATGCCTTCCAAACTTCCGCACCTGCAGGATTTGGGCGTAAATTTCCTTCACTTGATGCCGCTCTTCGAGAGCCCGCAAGGGGAAAGTGATGGGGGCTATGCGGTGTCCAATTTCCGTAAGGTAGATCCACGGTTCGGAACTTTGGAAGATTTGATTGCCCTACGCAAGACCATGCATGGCAAAGGCATGTACCTGATGCTGGACATTGTGCTTAACCATACTTCTCACCTACACGACTGGGCGATGAAGGCCAAGGCAGGCGATCAAGAATTCCAAAATTACTATTACATATACGAAAACCGCTGGATTCCCAACGAATTTGAGCAGGCAATGCCAGAGATATTTCCAGAAAGTGCCCCGGGCAACTTTACCTGGAATGAGGAGATGAAGCGCTGGGTGATGACGGTATTTCACAATTACCAATGGGACCTGAATTTTAGCAATCCCAAAGTATTGCAGGCGATGGTAGAGATCATGCTGTTTTATGCCAATTTGGGTGTAGACCTACTCCGGATTGATGCGCCCGCCTTTATTTGGAAGCAAACGGGTACCTCTTGCCAAAACCTTCCCCAAGCGCACACACTCCTTCGATTAATCAAGCAATGCGTCCAAGTGGCTACGCCTGGGATGGCATTACTTGGAGAGGCGATTGTAGCGCCCAAAGACATTATGAATTACTTTGGAACAGGAGACTTTGTGGCCCAAGAATGCGATTTTGCCTACAATGCCACCCAGATGGCTTTGCAGTGGGATATGCTGGCGTCTGGGGATGCCAGCGTGATGCTCCAGGCCCAAGCAGATATTCTGCGCAAGCCCTACGGTACTTCATGGATTACCTATACTCGCTGCCACGATGATATCGGGCTAGGCTATGAAGATGCGAGTATTGCACAAGCAGGAAAGGACCCCTACTTGCACCGCAAATTTCTGAAGGAATACTATTCCTATTCAGGAGACCAATGGATGAGTTCTGCCCGCGGGGCACTTTTCTCCTCCAACCCCAAGACTGGAGATGCGCGGATCAGCGGGACGCTCGCCTCGCTCTGCGGCTTGGAAAAGGCACTCTTTGAGGGCAATGGACCAGCAATTGAGCAAAGCATCCAAAAAATCTTGCTCATGCAAGCCCATTCCATCTTTTTGGGAGGACTACCCATGCTCTTCTACGGAGATGAAGTTGGCTACACCAACGATTACCGGTTTCAACAGGATCCTTCCAAGAGTTATGACAACCGCTGGATGCATCGTCCGATGCTGGATTGGGAAAAAGTGAATCGAAGAAAAACAGAAGGTACCTTGGAGTTTCAACTTTTTGAGGGAACCAAGAAGTTATTGGCCATCCGGAAATCTCAGGACCTGTTTGCAGATCTGAGCAACCTTTCTTGGATGACGCCTCACAATAGGCATATCGCGGGCTTGATCCGAAGACAGGGAGAGCAAAGTCGCTATTGCTTGTTCAACTTTAGTGACCAGCCTGCCGGACTTACTTGGTATGCATTCCGGGAACAAGGAGAATCAGCGGCTCAACTTTTTGATTCCTGGACGCAGACGAACTACAGGGTAGGCCCCGATCACGAGCACTTGGTGCTGGAGCCTTACGGCTTTCAGATTTTGGAGCCACGATAGGCTGCTTTGGCCTACAGCAGGGGCCTAAACTGCTTTAAGAAGCGCACATCATTTTCAGTAAACAAGCGCAGGTCTTTGATTTGGTTTTTGAGCATGGCAATTCGCTCAATCCCCATTCCAAAGGCAAAGCCAGTGTATTTTTTGGAGTCGATGCCGCAATTTTCTAAGACGTTCGGATCTACCATCCCTGCTCCACCGATTTCTACCCATCCGCTGTGCTTGCAAACGTTACAGCCCTTGCCTGCGCAAATCAAGCAGGAAATGTCAATCTCTGCACTTGGTTCAGTAAACGGGAAGAATGAAGGGCGAAAGCGAACTTTCGTTTCCTTACCAAACATCTCTTTGGCAAAGTGGTAGAGTGTATTTTTTAAATCGGCAAACCCTACATTTTCATCCACATAAAGTCCTTCTACCTGATGGAAGATGCAGTGTGCACGGGCAGAAATGGCTTCATTTCGGTAAACGCGTCCTGGAGAAAGGGTTCGAATAGGAGGTTTCTGATTTTCCATCACGCGCACCTGCACAGAAGAAGTGTGGGTTCTTAGCGCGATGTCTGGATTTTTCTCAATAAAAAAAGTGTCCTGCATCTCGCGAGCAGGGTGATTTTCTGGGAAGTTCAGCGCCGAAAAGTTGTGCCAGTCATCCTCAATCTCAGGTCCCTCGGATAGGTTAAATCCAATGCGCTCAAAAATTTCGATGATGCGCTGGCGTGTAGCCGTAAGCGGGTGAATCGCACCCAACGGGGAATTGGAGGGAGGCAAAGTCAGATCAATATCGGCTGTCTTTTGTTTTTGATTGGCCGCAGCAACCTTTTCAATTAAGGCTTGAAATTTTTCTTCCGCAAGTTGCTTTACTCCATTGACAAGCTGTCCATAGGCACGTTTCTCCTCGTTTGGAATGCTGGCCATGGCTCCCATCAATTCACCGACGACACTTTTCTTGGAAATAAACTCCATTCGGTAGGTCTCCAGTTGATCTGGGGTACTCGCATCTGCTGCTGCGATAGCCGCTTTGATCGCTTCGATTTTCTCCTGATACATGATTTGCCGGTTAATCCTTTGGCAAAGCTACCAATTTCTAAATTTTTTAAGGTAATCGCCCAAGAGTTTCCTCTAGCGATTACCCCAAATTGTGCTTACCAAGTTCGTCCTCCCTGCGGTCTTCCCATCATCCAGGGTTGCTGCGGCTCGGCCGCGGGCTGCTTGAAGTTGCCTAGGATGTAAGTAAAGGTGATCATGCTGTAGCGAGTGAGCACGTTTGTAAAGACGTCGGTTACGGCCACATCTGAGATGGTACGGCTGATGCTGTTGTTTTGATTCAACACATCAAATACCACCGCTTTAATTTCTGCTTTGTTATTTTTTGCAAACCGAAATCCTCCTTCAAGGTTCCATAACCAAAAATTCTGATTGAACCCTTCAGATAATCCCGTATATAGCGAGTGAGCTACGTTATTTCCCATAAAAAACTTGCCATTGGTGGAGGAGAAATACAAGCGTAGGTTAGACTCTTGCTGGTAGAAATTGTTTTCAAGATTTTGCTGCAAGGAGGAATTGACAATGTTGTAAGAGCCGGTACTGCTGATCGAAAAGTCAACGTTCTGACTTATGTTGGAGTTGAAGGTCAGGCCTTGGCTTAATGTTAGGTTGTCGTTGAGATTAGTGATCCCGTTGATGATACCGGGCGTACGGTTAAAGCTCACCCGAGTATTCATGTTAAATTGGGTTTTCAATTTTTTGAGCGGTGCTCCGTAGGTCAGAAAGAAGGTAGATCGAATGTTACCATCTAGGTTGACCGGTCGGGAAAGTTGGCCTCCTGAACGAAGCAGAATCTCGTTATTGATCAGGGTGTCTCGGGTAGTCAAGAAGGTACTATTTCCAATAAAATCAGAAGTTACCGAATGGGTTACAAATAGGAAAAGGGTTCTTGATTTCTCAAGGTTGATTTTGCTGATGTTAGCGAAAATATTGTGGTTGTAACTTTGGCCTAGATTTGGGTTACCAACGCGTAGGTTTAGTGGGTTTTGGTTGTTGACCACATTTTGAAGTTCCGAGACGCTTGGCTCATTGGTACTGGTCCGGTACCGAACTCTCCAGCTAAACCCAGTTTCTCTATTGCGGTAATTTAAATTTGCACTAGGTAAGATGTTGTTAAAACTTCTATTGAAGATACCTTCGGTAGGAAAAAATGCTTGGTTATCTAGCTGTGCATTTTGATAGTCTAAATTCAGGTTGACAGACCAGGCTTGGTTGTTGTATGCATAACCAGAGCGTAGACGCTGGGTGATGAATTTGTTGTCAAACTCATTACTGAGGGCGGTGTCGAGCAGTGCTCTGCGTTCTGAGTCCAGGATATAGGTTTTCTGATCGGCAGCTGTTTTGTTGTTGCCGATTTGGTAACCAAAGGTTCCGATGGCGTTTTTGGTCAGCTGTTCCGTAAACGTCAGGTTGACGCGGTAGTTGAATCCCTCGTTTAGAGAATTGGTTTCCTGAAAGGTAGTGTCCTGTGCTTTTCTTCTAAAATCCTTGCTGGCAGCTTCCAATTCTGAAAGTTGGTCACGATTGCTCCAAGCAGTAAACACTTCTGCAGAGAGGGTTCTTCCCTTTTTATCGAATTTGTAGCGGTAAGTCAGGTTGTTGGATAGGTTTAGCGCAGTTGTTTCGGCCTCGGTGATGGACCGCAGTGCGGAAAGTGAGTCTCCTCTGCTGGTGCGTGTAAGTGCGTCTCGGTCACTAAAGGTGTTGTTGTCCTGAAAGGAGAGACTAGGCGTTAGGATAATTGAGTTTTTTGCATCGAGGTCTCCCTCAATGCGCGCATTCGCTCTGTGGTTGTTGTTTTTTACCGTGTTGATTAGATTTTCTTGGTAGAATTGGCGAAGACTTTCGTTCACTACCGTTTCTCTGTTTGTAGTTTGTCTAAGGGAGTTGGTGGTGTTATTGAAGAAATAACTACCAGTGACATTGAATTTTTTACCCCATTTATCAGAATAGTTTAGCCCGACCGCATTGGTAGTAACTATTCCTCCGCTATTACCCACAAGGAAATTATTATTTCCTCCGCCTCCCCACTGGCCACCGCCACTACTAGGTCCTCCGCGCATGCCTCCAAATCCACCCATTCCGCCTCCTGCTGAGGAGTTGGCAGTTAATCCAGCAAGATCTTGACTTGAAAAGTTTTGTTGGTTGATGTTGTTAAAGAGTCCAAGGATAGAAATCCGCTTGTCCTCTTTGAAAAAGTTGACACTGCCACCTGCGGCATAGCGGTCGTCATTGCCATAGCCTGCATAGGTTCTTCCGAAGGATCCATTTTTGCGATCTGAGCGGAGGATAATGTTGATGGTTTTGGTATAGTTGCCATCGTCAAAGCCTGTAAGTCTGCTTTGATCGGAGCGCTGATCCAGCACTTCTACCCGGTCGATCGCATCTGCAGGAAGATTGCGTAGGGCAATGCTAGGGTCGCTACCGAAGAATTCCCGGCCATCCACCAAGATTTTTTGAACCTGCTCTCCTTGGGCTTGGATTTGTCCTCCCTGCATCGTGATGCCTGGCATTTTCTTGATGAGATCCTCTGCTTGTGCATTGGTTTGGGTTTTGAAGGCATTGGCATTGAAGGAAGTCGTATCTCCTTTTTGCTCACCCACCACACTCACCCCTTGCACGAGGACTTCTCCGAGAACTTTAGTATCCTCGAGCAATACCAATTCGCCAAGCTCTACAGGCTCACGCATGCTGTGAATTTTGGTGATGGTTTTGTAGCCTAAGAAGGTGATTTCAAGTTTGACCTCTGGGATAAAAGGTCTGGCTAGTTCAAATCTTCCATCAGCACCCGTTACGGTACCGCGGAGTAAGGAGTCGGTGACGGTTTTGATCAATACATTGGCACCGATCATGGGTTTCTTTGCAGTTCCATCCATTACCTGGCCTGTAAACTTTCGTTCAGGGCGGAATTGGTCGGTTGGGCGCTGTCCAAAGGATGGAAGTGATACTAGAAATGAAAAAATTAAAAGAAAAAGGAAGTGGTAAGTTTTCATAAATTGGTTGTAGTACACCCTCTTTGACTCCATTACGGAGCAAAAGGTTTAAGGGAATGGAGGAGTAAAATTAGAGTGGGAATTCTAAGGGATAAGTGGTTTATTTTCAGTCTAAAAGTTGGATAATCAAGAACTTTTTTTCATAATCTCTGCATAAGAAATTTCGTAATGGCTTTCGTGGTAGGTCACTTTGCCGTTTTGGATAAGCAGTACTTGGGGAGATTCGTGAGGGATACCAAAGCGCTCTGCTACTAGATTGGATAGTGATCGAAAAGCAATCAAGTCCAAGTAGTAGGGGGTGATTTTGTCAGCGTCCTCGGCTTTCCAGTTTCGCGAAAGTCGATCCAGGGACATGCTGCTAATGGAGCAGCGGGTACTGTGTTTGAAAAGTAGTACAGGCTTCTCGGCACTTTCTGTGATCACTTGATCAATTTGCTCTTCTGAGGTGAGTTTGTTCCAGTTCATGTACTCTTTTCGCTACTTTTGTAGATTACCTTACAAAGGTAACCTACATCTACCGAACTCTCAAGTACAATGACCGAGCCAACTTTCCCTAGTGAAATTAAAAGAGCTTTAATTTTTTGGATTGTGACAGGTATCCTAGCCGTTTCCTGCAAGTCTTTGAATCCTACCGCAAGCTTGCCTCTTCCGACAGTTCCCAGTACCAAATCTTCCTTGAACATACCGTTAGAGATTCCTTTTTCGACACTTACTGCGGTGGCCAATCGTGAAACCCCGACGCTGATTTTCCGTCAGCGGGGCATGGATTTAGGGAATGGTTTGGTAGGAGATTTTGACTTTTCAAGAAACGGTAAAATCCAGCTTCGTGCATTAGATCAACAGCGTTTGGAGGTGGTGTTTCCTCTAAAAATTCAAGGGGAGGTCGGTTTAAAGCCAGGAGGAATCCGAAACCTCCTACAATCTAGGGTACCAATCAACCAGAGCTTGGCTCCAGTTTTTGTGATCAATCCTCAGCTTCAGTCCAACTGGTATTTGGGGATTTCTGAGTTTGAACTTTTAGACTTGGGCGGTAAAATGGCGCTATCTGTGCTGGGGATTGAGCTGGATTTGAGCCCGCTGGTTCGCCAAGAAATTCGTCGATTTGCAAAGCAGGAACTCACCTCCAAACCGAATTTACTTGCTCTCAAACCCCTGATGGAATCGGTCTGGAATCAAATGGGCAAGCCGATGATCGTAGAGGTGGAAGGAAAGAAAACGGGGCTATCCATCCGTCCCGATTCGGTCAAACTTCGTGAGTACTTCCAGCCGAACAAGGGCTTGCACCTAGATTTAGGTTTCCAAGGACAGGTTCAAGTCCACCCTGCTAAAGCCCTTCCTAGTCGTGCCTCTCCGCTACCTACAATCTCCGCCAACACGGATGCAAGCAATCAAATTGAGCTGCAATTGCCCTTGGAATTTACTTATTTGGAGCTGGATGCACTGATTCAAAAATCGTTTGGTGGGCAGTCCATCCCAATGAATAAAACTTATCGATTCAATGCGACCCAATTTCGGACGCAAGCCTATGGAGATCGACTGGGAATCACGGTTGCCTTTACTGCATTGAGCTCGAAAGGGGGGGAGTTGATTGGGGAACTATTCCTAGTAGGCCAACCAGTCTATGATCCTGCGACGCAAGTGCTGCGCGTGGACAACCTGGATTTTGTCATGAAGAGCGGCAGTGCAAAAGCAATGTTGGGTACGATGATTAAAAAAGGGAAAATCCACCGACAACTTAGCCAACGGATGAAGATGCCTCTGGGAGAGACTATTGGGGAAAGTTTGAAAGGGCTTCAAGGGAGGCTTTCCTTGCAGACTTCCGTGGCCAACCTATCGATTCAGGGTTTGCAAATCGTGCCACTCGGTTTTTACCCCACAGCCACTGGACTGGCAATTCCACTCAAAGCGACAGCCACGACAGCAATTCAATGGAAGTAAGGAATACTTTTTTAGTTTTTGCTCATCCTCTTATTAACAGTGACTAAATAAAAAAAAGGCTGAAGTTCAATTAAGCGGGCTGTGGACCGTCGACTGTGAACGGATTATCTGCGGTGGTTAATAGGGAGGTTATACCACAGGAAAGATTACGGATAATCCTAGTTTATTTTCTACCATTCTTGATTTTTTCGACTACCTCTGGATCCAAGAGGGTGGAGATATCTCCCATACCGTCTAGGCTTCCTTCGGCGATTTTTCGTAGAATGCGCCGCATGATTTTGCCTGAGCGGGTTTTTGGAAGTCCAGGGACAACTTGAATTTTGTCTGGCTTAGCAATTGGTCCAATGATTTTCGAAACAGTTTCCTTGATTTCTTGAATCAGGTTGTCTTCGCTGTGGTTGCTCACATCACAGATCACAAAGGCATAGATGCCTTGTCCTTTGACTTCATGCGGATAGCCTACCACGGCAGACTCAATTACTTTCGGATGCTCATTGATTGCATTTTCCACCTCAGCGGTACCCAATCTATGGCCTGACACATTCATAACATCGTCTACTCGTCCCAGGATTCGGTAGTAGCCATCTTGGTCTCGCTTGACACCATCTCCAGTGAAGTACTTGTTTTTGTAGGTTGAAAAGTAGGTTTGCTTGCACCGCTCGTGATCCCCATAGGTTGTCCGGATCATGGATGGCCATGGAAAATCGATGCAAAGGTTGCCCTCTACAGAATTGCCATGAAGCTCCTTGCCTTCTGCATCCACAATGCTGAGTTGGATGCCTGGTAGTGGCAGGGTAGCATAAGCTGGTTTGGTGGGGGTGATGCCTGCGAGTGGGGAGATCATAATTCCGCCCGTTTCGGTTTGCCACCAAGTATCCACAATCGGGCACTTCCCCTTGCCGATATGGTCGTGGTACCAGTGCCAAGCTTCCTCATTGATGGGCTCACCGACAGAGCCGAGCACTTTGAGGGAGCTCAGGTCATGCCCTACTATGGGCTCGGTGCCAAAGGCCTGAAGGGCTCGGATAGCTGTTGGAGCAGTGTAAAAAACATTGACTTTGTACTTTTCAATAATCTCCCAGAACCTTCCAGGATTTGGATAGGTGGGCACGCCTTCAAACATCAGCGTAGTGGCGCCAGCGAGTAGGGGTCCATACACGATGTAGGAGTGTCCGGTGATCCAGCCAATGTCAGCGGTACACCAGTACACGTCTCCTGGGATGTATTGAAATACATTTTCAAAGGAGTACTTGGTGTAGACCATGTAGCCTCCGGTGGTGTGGACCACCCCTTTGGGCTTGCCCGTAGAGCCAGAGGTGTAGAGAATAAAGAGCATGTCCTCGCTATCCATTTCAGCGGCTTGGTTGACGGCCGACTGCCCCTCTAGGGCTTCATGCCACCAATAATCCCTCCCTGCAAGCATTTGGGTGTCTTGGCCAGTGCGCTTGTAGACGATTACCGTTTCCACTGCTGCTTTTTCGAGGGCTTCGTCTACGATTTCTTTGATGCTAATTTTTTTGTTGCCTCGGTAGTTGCCATCTGCAGTGAGCACGGCTTTGGCCTTGCAGTCCAGAATGCGGTCGGCTAGGGAGGTGCTGGAAAAACCAGCAAATACCACCGAGTGAATGGCGCCGATGCGTGCACAAGCAAGCATGGCGATGGCTGCTTCAGGCACCATAGGCATGTAGATGATCACGCGATCTCCTTTGCCTATGCCTTTGGCTAAGAGGGCGTTGGCAAATCGACACACCTCCAAAAATAGTTCACTGTAGGTAAGTGTACGTCCTGCTTCTCCAGGTTCGTTTGGTTCCCAGATGATGGCCAGTCGATCGCCTAGGGTATAGAGTTTTTTTTCAAAGATATTTTCAGTGAGGTTGAGTTTTCCATCCACAAACCAGCGCACATCGGGAGTTTCAAAGTTCCAATCCAAGACCTTGGACCAGCGTTTTTTCCAATGGAAGGAGTCGGCAATTCGAGCCCAGAATTCTTCAGGCTGTGCCACACTTTTTTGGTATTCGTGAAAGTACCCACTTAGGGTATGCAATCTGTCGCTCATACTTCTGATTAGGTTGCGGTGAAAATCAATGGTTGGATGCCTGTCCTGCTCCTTTTGGAATTCGAATTTCTTGGATAAGTTCCTGTACCTTTTTTGGAGGAGGGGGTGTCAACCAAGATACGCCAAAGCAAACCAAGAAGTTAAGCGCCATTCCCAGGGAGCCAATTCCTTCCGGGGAAATTCCCCACCACCAATGCTCTGCGGTGTTCAGTTCGGGATGGACAAACTTGAAGTAGCTGATGTAGCTGATAGTGAAAACGAGTCCAGTTAGCATGCCTGCGATGGCTCCTTCCTTATTGACTCGGGTAGAAAATATTCCGAGCAAGATGACTGGGAAGAAGGAGGAAGCGGCAAGTCCAAATGCAAAAGCAACTACTTCGGCTACAAAGCCAGGAGGATTAATGCCAAAATAGCCAGCAAGAATCACGGCACCAGCAGCGGAGAGTCTAGCAATCCGAAGTTCTTTTTTATCCGAGATTTCTGGGCGAAAGGTTTTGAATAAATCCCGCGATATAGAAGTAGAAATAACAAGTAAGAGGCCTGCTGCTGTAGATAGGGCTGCAGCCATCGCTCCGGCGGCTACCAAGCCCACCACCCAATCGGGGAGCTGTGCTATTTCTGGACCCGCCAAAACCATGATGTCCTTGTCTATATTTAGCTCGTTGGAAGCAGGGTCTGGGAGGTATTGAACCAGCCCATCTCCATTTTTATCTTCGATTTGGATCAGCTTGGTTTGTTGCCAGTTAAGAACCCATTCTGGGAGCTGATCAATAGGTTTTTCAGAAGTTGACTGAATGATGTTGTACATCCCAAATGCTGCCACTGCAGGAGCAGTAGTATACAGGATTGCGATAAATGCCAAGGCATAGCCAGCTGAAAGTCTGGCATCTTTTACCTTAGGAACGGTAAAAAAGCGAACAATGACATGGGGAAGGCCTGCTGTTCCCACCATCAAGGCCAAGGTGATCATGAATAAATCAGGAATACTTTTTTTACCTGAGGTGTAGTCAGAAAAGCCTAGGTCACCCAATACTCCATCTAGCTTGTCCAAAAGTGGAACCCCCTCTGCTACCTCACCGCCTAGTCCAAGCTGTGGGATAGGATTGCCTGTAAGTTGCATGGAAATAAAAATGGCAGGTACCATGTAGGCAAAAATCAACACACAATATTGGGCTACTTGGGTATAAGTGATGCCCTTCATTCCCCCTAACACGGCATAGAAAAACACGATTGCCATGCCAATCACCACTCCCCATTCGATGGGAAGCTCCAGGTAGCGGGAGAAGACGATTCCCACACCGCGCATCTGCCCTGCCACATAAGTAAAGGAGATGAATAGGGCACAAATGACGGCCACGACTCGTGCCTTATTGGAGTAGTAACGATCGCCTACAAAGTCAGGGACTGTGAATTTTCCAAATTTCCGAAGGTAAGGTGCGAGAAGTAGCGCAAGCAAGACATAGCCTCCAGTCCAACCCATCAAATAGACAGAGCCATCGTAGCCTGAAAAGGAAATGAGGCCCGCCATGGACATGAAGGAAGCGGCAGACATCCAGTCAGCGGCAGTGGCCAAGCCATTGGCAAGGGGAGAAACTCCTCCACCGGCAACATAAAATTCTTCGGTAGATCCTGCACGACTCCAAATGGCGATGCCAAGGTATAGCGCAAAACTAAGTCCAACGAGTAAGTAGGTCCAGGCGAGTAAATCCATATCAGTCTTCGTTCACATTAAATTCCTTGTCCAGCTTATTCATCCGAACTACGTAAACAAATATCAACACCAGAAAAGCGTAAATGGCTCCTTGCTGTGCAAACCAAAATCCTAATTTAAAGCCTCCTATTCGGATGGTGTTGAGCTCTTCTACCCATAGAATTCCAAATCCAAAGGAGACGATAAACCAAATAAAAAGTAAGATTCCGAGCGTTTGGAGATTTTTTTTCCAATACTGCTCCATTTTTGTGGGAGAGGATGACATGGTGCTGACGGTTAGTCTGGGATTAATTTGGCGTTCATCAAAAAAAGTAATTCAATTTTTTGATGGAAGAAATATAACCTAAAAATTAGAAGGAAAAGACCTTTTTTCCAAAGGAGGAGCTACTAGAAGTGGCTGAGGCTGTTTACTTTTCGAAGGTCCAACTCTTCGTTAATCCAGTCAAGTCCTTGAAAACAAGTCTTGTAAAAGAAGGGATGCGTTCAGATGAGCGGAACGTTTGCCAATTCAAAAAGAAAAAATCAAATCAAGTATTCCGATGTGAAGGCTAAGGCTGCTGCCAAAAAAGTAATGGCCAGCTTGTTGAGCTGAAATTTGTGATGGGGACTACTTTCAAAAAAAATGGTTGTTGAAATGTGTAGAAAGCCCCCTGTTACTAATCCATACAAAATGCCGATTCCTTCGGTAGAAAGAATGCCTCGATGGATAAAGAAGGCGCTGGACAGCATGCCTAGCGGGGATGCAAGTGCAAAAATAGTGAGCAGGATAAGGGTCCATTTTTTAGATAATGAGGCACCGAGAACTGCTGCAAGCGCAAATGCTGCAGGTCCCTTGTGCATCAGAATACCGAGAAGGACCGTTGTATCGCTGTGCTCCTGAGCCAAAGCCAGTCCTTGCTGCGTGGACGAATCTCCATGTGACAACAAGGTGCCTTCCAAAAATGCATGAATAAATAAGCCTATCATCAAGGTAAATACACCTTTGTAGGAAGCGGACTGGTCCTTGTGAATGTGGCCATGCTCAATACCTGCAGACCAAAACTCTAAAAGCTGCTGCAAAAGAAAACCCAACAAGATGTAAACCCCCATGCGGCTGGGATTGTAGGAGCCCGAAAATAACTCGGGTAAAATATGCAAGATGGTGATGGAAAAAAGGTAGGATCCTGCAAATACGAGCACCAGCTTGAAGTATTTTTCTTTGAGTACTGGGGTGACAAAGACTAAGAGTCCAGCTAGCAGCGCCGTGAAAAATAAAAGAATAAAATTTAGCACCATAAGGAAAACCTTTCTGTGAACTAGGAGAAGGATTTTTTTACAAAGGTATAAAAATTCAACAATGTTGCACTATGTGTCGCAACATTGTTGCATAAACCAATTTATTGAATTGGGAAGGAGAGGAAAGATTTAAGTTCAGGGCTTACGTACAAGGTAAGCCCCTTTCCTTTTTCATTGTAGATCAAAATCATCTCGATATCCTTTCGTACTGAATCGATCCGTATGGCATCTTGCCAACCACGAACCAGTAGCGATTGCGCAAGAATAGCAGCTTCTTTTGGGGTTTTTGCCAACACAGTGGTTTGAAGAAGTCCATGATTGACGGGATAGCCTGTCTGGGGATCCAATACCCATGCTTTTCTCAACGAATCCTGCATGTAGGATTGTGAAAAATCTCCAGCCGTGGCCGCCCCAGAGTTTTGTAAAGCAATCCATCCTTCCTGAGCTACCACACCCAGGCTGTCAGGGTACTTTATTTTTAGCTTCCAAAGCTCTTGCCTCTCATTGACCCCTTTTGCAAGGGTGTATTTTCCAACCTGTAAAAAGAAGTTTTGAATCCCTAGCTTTTGCAGTTGGATTGCCACTTGGGCCAAAGTGAGTGTTTGGCTATAATCCGAGAGGTTGATTTTTAGTCTCTTCTTTGCTTTTCGAATAAGGGTATCGCTCAAGATAAAATTCGACATTCCTACATTCTCCAAAAGGGCCGAAATTTCTACACTATCCTTAATCATTGCTCTTGAGGATGAAAAACTCCATCCTTCGTAGAGAATCCCAGAGCTAGGATCCCAAGAATTTTCAGAATTTTTGGAATCTTGGCTTACCATTCGTAATAGCGTCAGGAGGTCTTTGGAAGGCTTGGGGATTGAATCTTGACGATTGATTTGGTAAAGTGCCGAACTCGGGGAATCCATCGCATACAATTGGGCTTGATGGGAAAGTAGGGAGTCAAGTTTAGCTTTTACATTTGCTCGCTCTGGATAGTACAAAAAAAGATAGGGCTGTTCCATAAACTTACCTTCCCAGCTGATCAATCCATTTTTGCGAGCTATTTCCTCGCCAGTACCTGTATTGCCAGTGCTATTTCTATACAAATAGACAAGGAGTACCATGCCCAATAAGACTAGGGAGTAAAGGATATTTTTTTTTGCGTTCGGACTCATTTTGGGAGGAAATTTCATACAAAATTAGTACCTTTTTTTTTAACCTTTTCCGAAAGATTCAGATCCCCAGCCCTTCGGGTTTTTTCTATTGTGGATATCCGTTTTGTTACCAGTAACGAGAGAAAATAAGGTTTGAAGTTCAAGAAGGTGGGCTGTTAACCGTGGACGGTCATCAGTGGACGATTATCTGCAGTAATTCAATCGTATATTGAGTCACCGGTAGGATTGCGGATAATCATATTATCTATATTTGTAGCTAGCACACACCACATGAGAGAAGATTATTTGACAGGAGACGAAGAACAGTTAGGACCTAAGGATCGGGATTTTGAGCGAGCTTTACGCCCCCTAAGCTTTGAAGACTTTACTGGCCAAGCCAAAATCATCGAAAATCTTCGCGTATTTGTTCACGCTGCTAAAAAAAGAAATGAACCCCTAGATCATGTGCTCTTGCATGGCCCTCCTGGATTGGGGAAGACTACGCTCAGTCATATTATCGCCAATGAACTCCAGGCAGGAATCAAAATCACCTCGGGACCCGTGCTCGACAAGCCCTCAGACTTGGCAGGTCTTTTGACCAATTTGGAGGAAGGGGATGTTTTATTTATAGATGAAATCCACCGACTCAATCCCATTGTAGAGGAATACCTTTATTCTGCAATGGAGGATTACCGAATTGACATCATGCTGGACAGCGGTCCCAATGCTCGATCCGTACAGATTTCACTCAGCCCCTTCACCCTGATTGGGGCCACCACCCGCTCCGGTCTGCTGACCTCACCGCTTCGCTCGCGTTTTGGGATCAACTCCCGTTTGGAATACTACGATGCCAAGTTGCTGACCGACATTGTCCTGCGCTCAGGCGGCATCTTGCAAACTCCAATTGATGAAGTGGCAGCATTCGAACTGGCCCGCCGAAGTCGAGGTACGCCTCGTATTGCCAACATGCTCCTTCGCCGAACCCGGGATTTTGCTGAAATCAAAGGCAATGGGACCATCACCTTGGAGATTGCCAAAATAGCGCTAAATGCACTGGATGTAGACGAAAATGGCCTGGACGAAATGGACAACCGCATCCTGACGACCATTATCGAAAAATTTAAGGGAGGGCCTGTAGGATTGGGGACCATTGCTACCGCTTGCGGGGAAGAGGCTGAAACAATTGAGGAAGTGTACGAACCTTTTTTGATTCAAGAAGGCTACCTCAAGCGTACTTCTAGGGGGAGAATGGCTACCGAACTCGCCTACAAGCACCTCAAAATAAAGCCAACCGGGGCCAGCGGCACCCTGTTTGACCTGTAATAAAGAAGCCCTAGTTTCATGATTAGGGCTTTTTGCTGCAATAAGCTGTGGCTAGGCGATGGGCATTTTTTTAGGCAAACTTCTGTAGCGATTGCTCCAGCACACGGGCAAAGCGATACACATCCTGAAAGCTGGTGTAGAGTGGCGCTGGAGCCAATCGAATTACATTTGGATTTCTCCAATCTCCCAGCACTCCCTGTCCATACCATTCGTCAAAGACGGCTTTACCTCCTTTGTGGATCAATAAGGACAATTGGCATCCTCGTTCGGCTGGATTTTTTGGGGTAATGATCTCCAAAACCCCAGAATCACCGCTGATTTCCTCAATTAAGTATTCCAAGTAGCCGGTCAGCTGCATACTTTTTTCACGAATGGCTGGCATGCCTGCTTCTTGAAAGATATCCAAAGAAGCTTGATGTACTGCTAAGGCTAGGACGTTGGAACAAGCGAGTTGCCAACCGTCGGCTCCATGCATGGGCTGAAACCCTTTTTCCATTTTGAAACGCTCGTCTTCTTGATGGCCCCACCATCCTGCAAATCGAGGAAGGTCAGCACGATCTGCATAGGTTTCGTGAACAAAAATCCCGGAGACGTTCCCTGGTCCAGAATTGAGGTACTTGTAGCTGCACCAGGTGGCAAAGTCCACCTTCCAGTCATGAAGTTGGAGGGAGGCATTCCCTGCGGCATGGGCCAAATCAAATCCTGCTAGCGCGCCTACTTCATGAGCCGCTTGGGTAATGGCTGGGATGTCGAAAAGTTGTCCCGTGTAATATTGGATTCCAGCCATATTGACTAGGGCCAAGGTGCTGCCTTGCTTTTTGATTTCTGCTACGATGTCGTCGGTACGTAGGGTGTATTCTCCAGATCTGGGCTGTAGCTCCACCAATACGTCTTTGGGATCTAGTCCATGAAACTTGATTTGGGTCTCAAGCATGTACTGGTCTGATGGAAAGGCTCCACCTTCCACGATGATTTTAAATCGAGTAGGGGTAGGCTGGTAAAAGGACACCATCAGGAGGTGCAAATTGACCGATAGGTAATTCATGGCTACCACCTCCTCGGGCAAGGCGCCTAGGATTTGAGCCAAAATGGGTTTTGATTTCTTTCTTATGGAATACCAAGGATCTTCCCCATGGAAATACCCGTCTACTCCCATGTTTGCCCAAGCGGCCATCTCCTTTTCCAAGTAAGTTGCAGCGGTTTTTGGTTGTAGGCCTAGCGAATTGCCACAGAAGTAGAGGGCGTCTTTTCCTTCGATCTTTGGGAAGTGAAAGCGGGACCGAAAATGGGCCAAGGGGTCCATTGCATCCAGTTCTTTAGCAAAAGATTCGTTGTATTGGTAGTTGAGGAAAGGGGTCATTGTGGGGGGTATTGGGTGTCTATTCTTAAATTCAAAGCTACAGTACTTTTGTTTGAGTCACCTGAATGTAACTTGTCTCAGGCACAAACTGAATCGGTTTTTTTAGAGCCATCCAGTGGCTCATTTATTTTCGAAATATACCTACAAAACTGGTTCAAAGTCTTAGTTGGGTTCCCTCGCTGTCCTTTTTTTGGTTTAATTTGTAGCTATACCCCATCGACTATGCACTTTCCTGTTGCGGACCTTCATTGTGATTTACTTTCCTTTATGGCGAAGGTTCCAAAGGCAGATCCCTTTGATCCAGATCAAATTGCTTGTGCCTTTCCTTGGCTAAAAGCCGGCGGGGTGCGGGCCCAAGTGCTGGCCATCTACACGGAT
>SXGQ01034288.1_pt1 | contig 22709 bp, 18 predicted proteins | sample 3178371 | NCBI WGS metagenome assembly SXGQ01 (sample SAMN11356859, study PRJNA531348) | freshwater metagenome | isolation source: freshwater sample F1-20 | place: China: Fuxian Lake, Yuxi | collected 2017-12-25 | reverse complement strand
GATGAGGCGCTGGATCTCGACGGTGCGGCCGTCGATCTTGCCCCGGGAGATGTCACGCGCCTTCCGCTCGTGGGTGGAGTAGGGGAGCATCGAGTATTCGGCGGTGAGCCAGCCGCCGCTCACCTTCTGCTGCTTCATCCACGTCGGCACGCCGGGTTCGATGGTGGCGGCGCAGATGACGCGCGTGCGCCCGAAGGAAACAAGAACGGAGCCTGTGGCGTGGGGCGCGATGTTCGCCTCGAAGCTGATCGGGCGCAATTGCGCGGGTTGACGGCCGTCGGCGCGAGGGGCGGAAGAGGACATGGCGCGCGACCGTAGGGCGGTGCAGCCGGCGCGCGAGCTTGGAAAAACCCGGCCCGGCTCCGCCGCGCCGGGAGGGATGAGGGAAAGCGAGAGGGAGTGGAAAAGCTGAAGTGAAGAAACCGAGCGCGGTCTCCCACGGAACACCCGCCCCGGAACCGAGCCGATGAATCGGGATCGGTCCCGGCATGGCGCCTCCTCGGCCTCTTCGCGGCCATGCGCCGGTTGATCCTGCAGGTCTAAGTCGGGATACTGGGCACCGGGACGCTCCCTTCGATCCTCAACCTAAACGCTCGACTTCAACCCGGGCGCCGCAGCCCACGGTGCCCGCCCCCGCCTGCGGGGTTGCGTCGCGGCGGACGATGCGCATCGGCTACAGGCTGCGCCCCTCGCCCCTATGCTTATTCGCTCCCTCCGCGTTTCCCTGTTTGTGCTGTTCGCCGCTTCGTTGTCCGCCGCGGATGAACGTCCGAGCGTCGTCTTCATCTTCGCCGACGACCAGCAGGCCGACACCATCCGCGCGCTCGGCAACCCGCACATCCGCACGCCGAACCTCGACCGTCTGGCGGCGCGCGGCGTGGCTTTTGACCGCGCCTACATGCAGGGCGGTCTGCACGGCGCGACCTGTGTTCCCTCCCGCGCGATGCTGCTTTCGGCGCGGCCCCTGTTCCGCAGCGACGAGAAACTCACGCGTGATCCGACGTGGCCGGCGGCCTTCGGCGCGGCGGGCTACCGCACCTTCGTGAGCGGCAAATGGCACAACTCGGCGGCCTCGGTGCCGCTGAGCTTCCAGCGCGCCACCTCGATGTTCACGGGCGGCATGACCAACCCGATGAAGGCGCCCCTCAGCAGCTGGGCGGACGGCAAGCAGGGGCCGGTGCGCGTCGAGCCGCGCCACGCGTGCGAGACCTTCGCCGAGGCCGTGATCGCCTTCCTGCGCGAGCCGGGGGATGGCCCGCGTTTCGCCTACCTGCCTTTCGACGGTCCCCATGATCCGCACATCGTCCCCGACGATTTTCCGGTGAAGTACGACCCTTCGTCGCTGCCGCTGCCGCCGAACTTCCTGCCCCAGCATCCCTTCGACAACGGGGAGATGGTCATCCGCGACGAGGCGCTGCTGCCGTGGCCGCGGACCGCCGACGACATCCGCGGCATGCTCGCGGAATACTACCGCTACATCACCTATCTCGACATGCTGATCGGGCGCGTGATCGACGCGGTCGACGCGTCGCCGCGGGGGCGCAACACCATCATTGTCTTCACGGCCGACTCCGGGGTCGCGCGCGGCAGCCACGGACTGATCGGCAAGCAGAACCTCTACGAGCATTCGGTGCGGGTGCCGCTGATCGTGGCAGGGCCTGGCATCCCGGCCGGCCGGCGCACCGCGGCGATGTGCTTCCTGTTCGACCTCATGCCCACGCTAGGCGCCCTCTGCGGTGTGCCGGCTCCCGCGACCAGCGAGGGTCGCGACCTGTCGGCGGTGTTGCGCGATCCGTCACGCGCCGGGCGCGAAGCGCTGATGTTCGCCTACCGCGACGTGCAACGCGGGGTGCGCGACGAACGCTGGAAGCTCATCCGCTACCCCCAGGTGGATCGCACCCAACTCTTCGACCTGGTCGCGGATCCGCATGAGACACGCGACCTGTCCGCGGAGCCCGCGCAGGCGGGACGCATCGCCCAACTCACGGCGCTGCTCGAGGCTGAGATGAAGTCTATCGGCGACACCGCGTCGCTGCGGGTGGCGCAACCCAAACCTGCAGCCTGGTCGCCACCCGCCAAGGGGGCCGGTGGCAAGGCGGGCAAGAAGGCCGCCAAGTCGGAGTGAACAGGCGCGGCGCCCTCGGCTTACTCTGGCTCCACCCATGAAGATTGTCGTCCTCGATGGGCACGCATTGAACCCCGGCGACCTTTCCTGGGACGAGATCCGCGCATGCGGCGAACTCAGCGTGCACCCACGTACGCCGGCCGCTGAAATCATCGCGCGTGCGTCGGGCGCCGAGGTGCTGCTCACCAACAAGACGCCGCTGGATGCCGCGACTTTCGCGGCCCTGCCGGCGCTCCGTTACGTCGGCGTGCTGGCGACCGGTTACAACGTGGTCGACGTCCGGGCGGCGCGGGCCCGCGGCGTGGTGGTGAGCAACGCGCCCGGTTATGGCACCGACTCGGTGGCGCAGCACGCGTTCGCGCTCGTGCTGGAGCTGGCTTCCCGCACCGGGCATCACGTCGCGACGGTGGCGGCGGGCCGTTGGGCGAGCTGCCCCGATTACTGTTACTGGGATCATCCCGTGCTTGAGCTGTCGGGCCGGACGATGGGGATCGTCGGCTACGGCCGGATCGGTCGCGCCACGGCGCGGATCGCCGCGGCTTTCGGCATGAACGTGATCGCGCACACGCCGCGGCCGCCGGCGGGCGGCGACGGCGTGGTGCGATTCACTGACGTCGACACGCTCTTCCGCGAGGCCGATGTGGTGAGCCTGCATTGCCCGCTCACGCCGGAAAACACCGGCCTGGTGGATGCGCGTCGGCTGGCGCTGATGAAACCGACGGCCTACCTCGTCAATACGAGCCGGGGCCCGCTGGTGAACGAGACCGACCTTGCGGCCGCGTTGAACTCCGGCCGGATCGCGGGGGCGGGCCTCGACGTGCTATCGGTCGAACCGCCGCCGGCGGGCCATCCCTTGTTCACCGCCAGGAACTGCGTGATCACGCCGCATCTCGCGTGGGCGTCGGTCGCCGCCCGACGGCGTCTCCTTGGCATCGTCGCCGCAAATCTGCGCGCGTTCCTTGACGGCACGCCGGCCAACGTCGTGAGCTGATCGGCGTCGCGCTTGCCGCGGGCCGCAGCCGGAGTTTCGCTCGTGCCATGGAACACGGCGGTGAGGGCAAGGCCTGCTGCGGTCCGTCCCGCGGGGACGCGCCGGGTGGAACGGTTCATCCGTTCCGGCGTGTGCCCGGGCCGGCCGAGGCGGGCATGGTGCTGATCCCCGGCGGGGTTTTCCGCATGGGCAACGAGGCGGACTACAGCTTCGCCGCGGACGGGGAGGGCCCGGTGCACGAGGTCGAGTTGCGTCCCTTCCTGTTGGATGAGACCGCCGTCACCAACGAGCAGTTCAACGCCTTTGTGAACGCGACCCGCTACCGCACCGACGCGGAGCGCTTGGGGTGGAGCTTCGTTTTCGCCGGACATCTCGCCGACCCCGCGCTGGGCCGGGGACCCCGGGTGCGCGGCTCGGAATGGTGGGTGCGCGTCGAGGGCGCCGGCTGGCGTCACCCCGAGGGCCCGGGCTCCTCGCTGCGCGGCCGCTGGGACCATCCGGTGACGCAGGTCTCGTGGCACGACGCCCGAGCCTACGCGGAATGGGCCGGGAAGCGGCTGTCCACCGAGGCCGAGTGGGAGCGCGCGGCGCGCGGCGGCCTCGAAGGCTGCCGGTTCCCGTGGGGCGAAGACCTTGAACCGGACGGACGCCACCGCATGAACGTGTGGCAGGGCGTTTTCCCCTCGCGCGATACCGGCGACGACGGCCACCGCGGCACGGCGCCGGCGCGCGCGTACCGGCCGAACGGGTACGGACTCCACCAGATGACGGGTAACGTCTGGGAGTGGTGCTGGGACTGGTTCGACGCCGGTTATTACCGCGTCTCCCCGCGCGTCGATCCCACCGGGCCCGCGGCGGGTCTGCGCCGCGTGCAACGCGGCGGCAGCCACCTCTGCCACGCGAGCTACTGCAACCGCTACCGCACCGACGCGCGCAACGGCACCGAACCGGACTCGGCGGCGACGCACACCGGTTTCCGCTGCGCGCGGGACGTGGTCGCGTGACGCGCTCCGCTTTGCCATGAGAATTTTTCTCCTGCTGTCCGGTGTCCTACTGCTGGGTTCCGCCGGTGCGGTCGCCGCGCCGGAGCTGGAAGCGCGGCGGGCGGAGGCGTTGCGGGCGGTTTGGCGCGAGGGTATCGCCGGAGGCTTCGTGCCGGGCGGCGTGATGCTGGTGCTACACCGCGGCGAGCCGGTTTTCCGCGAGGCCTTCGGGCGGCCTGACCTCGCGCGGCCCGAGGCGCTCGCGATCGACGCGCCCTTCCGCCTCGCGTCGGTCACCAAGCCCTTCACCGCGACACTGCTCGCGATCCTCGTCTCCGAGGGCCGGCTGCGTTGGGACGATCCGGTCGACCGGTATCTGCCGGAGTTCCGCGGGGTGCGCGTCGAGGGCGGCGCCCCCGCGCGCCGGACGCCGCTGGTGCGCGAGTTGCTGTCCCATACCGCCGGCTTCGCCGGCCAGCAGGCGCGGGGCGAGGAGCGGTGGCGGTTGCGGACCGACGGCACCCTTGCCGACGCCGTGCGCGACCTTGCGCGGGCGGGTCTCGCGACGGAGCCCGGCAGCCGCTACGCCTACACGGGCCTCGGTTACCTGGTGGCGGGGCGCGTGGCTGAGGTGGCGGCGGAAGAGGATTTCGCCGCGCTCCTCGCCCGCCGACTGCTGGTCCCGATCGGAGCGGGCGATGCGGGCTTTCTCGCGGCGCAGCCGGCCGCGCGGCGCGCCCGCCTGCCGGTTTTCTACGACTGGAAGGAGGGCGTGCTCTCGCCGGCGGGTACGGCTGGCCGCGAGGAACCCGCGCTCGCCTATCCCAACCCCGGCGGTGGCCTCGTGGCGACGGCTGATGAGGTGGCGGCCTTGCTGCTCCTGCACCGGAACCGCGGCCGCGCCGGCGACCGCGTGATCGTGCCGGAAGCCCTGCTCACCGATCTCCACACCGTGCAGCCCGGAACCACGCGCGACGGTTATGGGCTTGGGTTCAATATCGTGCGCGCCGGACCGGGCGGCCGCGGCACGCGGCTGCGCCACAACGGCGCCTCGGGCACGCTGGCGGTGCTCGATCTGGAGCGGGATTTCATTGTGGTGGCGCTCACGCAGGTCCCGACCAAGCAGCGGCTGCCGTTCACCCGGCGGCTCGACGCCGCGATCGACGCGCTGATCGAGGGTCGCTGAGGCGGCGGTTCCAAATTAGGACCGGCCGGAAGTGATTCCGACTGGCGGGAAGGGGAGTCATGCTTTGCTTTCACCGCATCCCCATGTTCCTCCGCCGCGCGTTCGTCCTGCTCATTGCAGCCGTCTCTGCCGCATCCGCCGCGGCGCCCCGGCCGAATTTTCTCTTCATCGTCTCGGAGGACAACGGCCCGGAGCTCGGCTGCTACGGCAATCCTCACGTGCGGACGCCGAATCTGGACCGGCTCGCATCCGAGGGGGTGCGCTTCGACCGCGCCTACGTCACGCAGGCCGGCTGCAGCCAGTCGCGTTCCAGCATCATGACGGGCCTTTACCCGCACCAAAACGGACAGATCGGCCTGGCGACGTGGGGATTCCGGCTGTACCGGCCCGAACTCCCTAACCTGCCCCGCAGCCTGAAGGCCGCCGGTTACCGAACGGGCATCATCGGCAAGCTCCACCTCAACCCCGAGGAGGCCTTCCCGTTCGATTTCACCGCGATCCCGCGCGGTAACTTCGCGCGCAAGGACTTGCCCGAGTACGCGCGGCGCGCGGAGGAGTTCTTCCGGGCGACAGACCAGCCGTTTTTCCTGAGCCTGAATTTTCCGGATGCTCACCGACCGTGGACCCGTCAGGTGGACGGAATCCCCGCGAAACCGCTGACGGGCGCCGAGGTCACGCCGATGCCCTACAGGGGGGTGGATCGGGCGGACCTGCGGGAGTTGGTCGCGGACTATTACAACTGCATGAGCCGGCTGGATTCGTTGGTCGGCGATGTCCTGGCGGCACTGGCGCGCGCCGGCAAGGCGGAGAACACGGTGGTGGTCTACCTCGGCGACCACGGGGCGGATCTGCTGCGCGGGAAACGCACCTCCTACGAGGGCGGGGTGCGCATCCCGCTTCTGGTGCGTTGGCCGACGGGGGTTCGGGCGGGGCAGGTGCGGCGGGAACTGGTCTCGACGGTTGATCTGATGCCCACCGCGCTGGAGTTGGCGGGCGCGACCATGCCTTCCGGTCTGGCCGGGCGGTCGCTGTTGCCGGTCTTGCGGGCGCCCGGGATCGCGTGGCGCGAACATCTGTTCACGGAGTTCCACACGCACGCGGCCCAGGCCAACTTCTGGCCGCAGCGCACCGTGCGCGACGATCGCTACAAGCTGATCGAGAATCTTCTGCCGGGGGAGATCAATCCGGGCTACGAGTTCACGCTCAAGCATCACGAGGCGGATCTCGCGGCGGCGATCGCCGCGGCACCGGAACCTGTCCGCGCCGCCTACGCCCGCATGCAGCGCCCTCCGCGCTGGGAGCTCTACGACCTCGAGAGCGACCCCCATGAGTTCCGGGACCTCGCCGCGGACCCGGCGCACCGGGGGACACTCGCGCGGCTTCAGGGGGTGCTCGCCCGCTGGCGCGAGGAGACGGCGGATCCCTTGCTCAAGCCCGCCAATCTCGACCGGCTGAAGGCGGAGGTCGGAGCCGCGCGCAAGCAGGAGTCGCGGGAACTCTCGTGGGATTACCCGTACTATTTCTTCGGTGAGGAACCACCGTCCCGCGCATCCGCCCCGGCCGCCGCCGGCAAGCGCAGGAAGGACCGCTGACATGAACCGCCTGAGACTGGCCCTCTTTCTCCTGATCACACCGTTCTCGGCGTACGCCGCCGCGCCGGCGACCCGGCCGAACGTCCTGATGATCGTGCTCGACGATCTCAACGATTGGGTCGGGCATCTCGGCGGGCATCCCGACGTCCGCACCCCGCACCTCGACGCGCTGGCGGCGCGCGGGCTCTCCTTCACCAACGCCCACATCGCGGCCCCGGTCTGCAATCCCTCCCGCGCCGCGGTGATCACGGGCCGCCGGCCGAGCAGCCTCGGCATCTACCTCAACGACGCCAAGTGGCACGAGACGCATCCGGGCATCCTCTCCATTCCGCTCCACTTCAAAAACCACGGCTACCGCGTCGTCGGCGGCGGCAAGGTCAACCATCACACGCCCGGCTTCAACCGCGGCTCCGACTGGCACGCCTATTTCGACCAGGTGTTCGACAGTCCCTACCAGCAGCGCGTCGCCGACGGCGGCGAATCCCGCGCGTTCTCGTGGCCGGCCGGCTTTCCGCGGAATGGTCTCGAGGCCGTGCGCGCGCTGGCGCGTCCGCCGCAGAACGCCGCCGAGTTCGACTGGGGGCCGTTTGACCGCCGCGATGAGGAGATGGGCGACGGCCGCCTCGCGGAGTGGGTCGCCGCGTTCCTCGCGCGTCCGCCGGCCGAGCCCTTCTTTCTCGCCGCCGGCATCTACCGGCCCCACCTGCCCTGGTACGCGCCGCGGAAATATTTCGACCTGTACCCGCCGGATCGCATCAAGCCTCCGCCGATCAAGGCCGACGATTGCGACGACCTCCCCGCCGGCGGGCAGCGCATGGCCGCCGACCGCCGCGGCGACTATGAACTGGTGCTCCGCGAAGGGCGTTACCGGGAGGTGCTGCAGGCCTATCTCGCCAACATCTCCTACGGCGATGCGCTCGTGGGCCGGATCGTCGCCGCGCTCGACGCGAGCCCCGCGGCGAAAAACACCATCGTCGTCGTGTGGTCCGACCACGGCTGGCACCTCGGCGAGAAGCAGCATCTCCACAAGTTCACCCTCTGGGAGCGCTCGACCCGTGTGCCGTTCCTCGTCGTCGCGCCCGGGGTGACCCGTGACGGGACGCGCTCCGCGCGCCCCGTCGGGGTCATCGATCTCTTCCCGACGTTGAACGAGCTGTGCGGTCTTCCGCCGGTGGCCGCGCTGGACGGCCGGAGCCTCGTGCCGCTGCTGCGCGACCCCGGACGGGAATGGGAGCGTCCCGCCCTCACGACCCACGGCCGCGGCAACCACGCCGTGCGGAGCGACCGCTGGCGCTACATCCGTTACGACGACGGCGGCGAGGAGCTCTACGATCACGCCAACGATCCGCACGAGTGGCACAACCTCGCCGGCCGGCCGGAGTTCGCCGCCGTGAAGGCCGACCACGCGCGGTGGCTGCCCGCGAACGAGGCCCCGGCCGCCGGGAAAAAGGGGAGGAAGAATGCAAAGTGAGGCGCGCGTCCCGGGCCGGTTCCTGCTGGCCGGCTTGATTGTCGCCGGCGCGGCGTGCTCCGCGCACGCGACGTTGCGCGTCCATCCGGATAATCCCCGCTATTTTGCCGACGCCGGCGGACGCGCGGTGCTGCTGGCCGGTTCCCATACCTGGCCCAATCTGGTCGACATAGGCGGCGGCGTCCCGCCGCCGGTCTTCGACTTCCCGGCTTACCTGCGTTGGATGACAGGTTACGGGCATAACTTTATCCGCGGCTGGGCGTGGGAGCCCACCAAGTGGGACACCTCCCGGATGCGGAATCCTGATTGGCGCAACGGGGCGCACACCGTCGCGCCGCATCCATGGCCTCGCACCGGTCCCGGACTGGCGCTCGACGGCCTTCCGCGTTTCGACCTCTCTCGGCACAATCCCGCTTACCTGGAGCGTCTGCGGGATCGTCTGGCGCAGGCCCGAGCCGCCGGCGTCTACGTCTCGGTGATGCTGTTCGAGGGGTACGGCGTGCAGTTCCAGGCCGATGCGTGGCCGAATCACCCCTTCCATCCGGCGAACAACATCAACGGAATCGACGCCGACGCGAACGGCGACGGCAAGGCCCTGGAAGTGCACCAGCTCGCGGTGCCGCGGGTGACGGCGCTGCAGGAGTCCTACCTGCGCTGGCTGGTGTCCGGCTTGAACGACTTCGACAACCTGCTGTTCGAGGTGTCCAACGAGACGCATCCCGCCTCCACCGATTTCCAGTACCACGTGATCCGCCTCGTGAAGCGCATCGAGGCCGCTCTGCCCCGGCAGCATCCGGTCGGAATGACCTACCAGAACCGCCGCGGCCGCAACGAGACGCTGTTCGCGGGGCCGGCCGACTGGATCTCGCCGAACCCCGAAGGGGGCTGGCGGGACGACCCGCCCGACGCCGGCGGCCGCAAGGTGGTGCTGAACGACACGGATCACCTGTGGGGCGTGGGTGGCGACGCGTTGTGGGTGTGGAAGACCGTCACCCGCGGCGGCAACCCCATCTTCATGGACACTTACGACGGCCGGGTGCTGGGCCGGGTGCGGACGCAGGATGAAGGCCCGCGCCGCGCCATGGGCGTCGCGATCGCGCTCACCCGCCGCCTTGACCTCGCGCGCGCGGTTCCGCGCCCGACCCTCGCCTCGACGGGATACTGCCTCGCGGATCCTGACTCCGGATACATCGTGCTGTTGCCCGAGGGCGGGGATTGCGAGGTGGATCTGAGTGCCGCCCGGGGCGGATTCGCGGTGGAGTGGCGGCCGGCCGGTGGAACCGTCGTCCGGACGGGGGAGCTGGTCCAGGGCGGCGCGAAGCGCCGCCTGCGCTCGCCGCTGGAGGGGCCCGTCGTATTGTTCTTGTCCGCCGCCGGGCCCTGAGGGCGCGGAAGCCCTTTCCCCCATGCAACGCCATCTTCCCCGACTTCTGTTCGCCGCTCTGCTGGCGGGTACGCTTCCCTTGTTCGCCGCCAAGCCGAGGAAGGCCGCGGCCGAGCCCGCCGCCGTGGCGCCGGCGGAGCACCGCGGCGACGTCACCGACGTGGCGGTCATCCGCCGGGTGGCGCAGCACCCGGCCGCCTGGCGCCTGTGGCAACCGGTGATCATCCAGGGTGAGCGTCCCCGGCACCTTCTGGTCGCGTTCGGCGCGATGGTGAACGGGAAAAAGGACATGGGTGACATCCTCGCGATCCTCTCGACCGACGACGGCGGCTCGTGGGGCGAGCCCGTGCCGGTGTTCGACCACCGCGGGCGGCAGGGGACGATCCAGTTCGCCTACGCCAATCCCGTGTTGTTCCGCGCGCCGGGACAGGAGGTGATCTGGTGTTTCGCGATGCGCTGCCCGATCACCTTCGAGAACAGCGAGGACTCGCAGCTCGCGGCCGCGTTCACCGCGGATGGCGGGCGCTCCTGGACCCCGGTCGAACTGGCGATGCATTACACGGGACCGTTGATCACCAACGGGAGCATCGTGGTGGCTGAGCACGAGGGGCGGAGACGCTTCCTGCTGCCGGCGCACCGCAACACCCTGGCCGCGGATCCGCGCGGCTCGCGCGACCAGTTTGTTCTCGGCAGCACCAGCCTGCTCGAGTGGAAGCTGGAGGCCTTCATCCCGCAGCCGGAGCGGCCGCGGGTGTTCCTGCACGAGGGCAACATCGCGTCGGGCGACGCGCCGGGGGAGCTGAGGATCGTGATGCGCACCGCGGATTACGATGACCCGGAGAAGACCACGAGCCCGCCGCGCGCCTATTCGAGCGTGAGTCGCGACGGCGGCCGCACGTGGAGCGTCGCCGCGGAGGAGCCGGACCTGCACAACGCGAAATCAAAAGGATTCTTCGGACGCGCGGCCGACGGCACGCACCTCTACGTCTACAACGACGGGCCGGCGCAGCGGGAGCGGGGGCCCGGTTTCCCCAACGGCGGCCGCACCTCGCTCCGCTACAAGACCAAGCCTCCGGGCGGCGCCTGGAGCGTGGAGAGGACGTTCTTCGACGCGGGCAGCAAGAATTCCTACCCGACGCTGATCGAGGTGGCGCCCGGTGATTTTCGCGCCGTCTGGGACAGCGGCGGCGCCACCACGCCCCGCACGCACCTCCGGTTCGGAAAACTCAAGATCCCGCGGTGAGTTCCCGCGCCGACACCAACACTCGAGCCCCGTTCTCCACATGAAGACCCTGTCCCTCCTTGCGCTTCTCCTGACCGTGTCGGCTGGTGTGCTGCCCGCCGCCGAGGCCCGCCGGATGAACATCGTCCTTTTCCTCGTCGACGACCTCGGGTGGCGCGACATCGGCGCCAACGGCAGCACGTATTACCAGACCCCGAACATCGACCGCCTCGCGCGCGAGGGGGTGCGGTTTACCGACGCCTACGCGGCCTGCGCCGTGTGTTCGCCCACCCGGGCGGCGGTGCTCACGGGGAAATATCCGGCCCGGCTGCTGCTGACCGACTGGTTGCCGAACGGCCGGTGGGAGCCGAAGTCGCGCCTGCGGAGCGCGCGCTTCGTGCGCAGCCTGCCTTTGGAGGAGGTCACGCTCGCGGAGGCGTTGCGCGAGGGCGGCTACCGCACGGCCAACATCGGCAAGTGGCATCTGGGCGGCGAACCGTTCTCACTCCCCCAGCACCACGGCTTCGACCTCAATATCGGGGGCAACGCGCACGGCGCCCCGGGGGACTTCTTCTTCCCCTACGAGGGTAACTGGGCGATCCCGACCACCGGTCAGCGCGTGCGTTGGAATGTGTTCAGCGAGGGCAAGCCGGGTGAGTACCTCACCGACCGGCTCACCGACGAGGCGGTGGCTTTCATCCGCGGGAGTCGCGACCGGCCCTTCTTCCTCTACTTCCCGCATTACGCGGTGCACACCCCGCTGCAGGCGAAACCGGAGGTCGTGGCGAAATACGAGCGCATTCCGGAGGAGCGGCGCCAGGGGAAACCAGTCTATGCCGCCATGGTCGAGAGCCTCGACGACAGCGTCGGGCGCGTGATGGAAACCCTCCGCGAACTCCGCCTGGAGAACGACACCGTGGTGATCTTCACCTCCGACAACGGCGGCTTCTACAACGCGACCAGCAACGCGCCGTTGCGCGCCAACAAGGGCGCCTACTACGAGGGCGGCATCCGCGTGCCGCTTATCGTCAAGTGGCCCGGTGTCGCGCGCGCCGGCACCGTCAGCGCCGAACCCGTCACCAGCACCGATCTCTACCCGACCTGCCTCGCGGCGGCCGGCCTGCCGGCGCGGCCGCACCAGCACGTCGACGGCCTTGACCTGCGGCCCGTCCTGACCGGCGGCAAACCGCTCGGGAGGGAGTCGATCTTCTGGCACTTCCCGCATTACAACGATCACCCGCACAGTGTGCCCTCGGGCGTGGTCCGCCGCGGAGACTGGAAGCTGATCGAGACCTTCGACCCGGCGGGGATCGAGTTGTACAATCTGGCCAAGGACCTCGGGGAGACGCGCAATCTTGCCTCCGTAGAGCCGGGGCGAACCGCGGAGTTGCGCCGTGAACTCGAGGAATGGCGTCGGGCGGTCGGGGCCGAGATGATGGCACCGAACCCGGATTGGGATCCGGACTTCCAACCCGTGCAGAAGGGCAAAAAGAAGAAGGCTGGAAAATGAAGACCGGCGCTTTCATCGCCCGGCCGCTCCTGCCGACCCTTTTTCTGGCTGGCGCTCTCGTCGCGGCCGAGCCGTCCAGCGCCGGGCCGCTCGCATGGTCGCCACTTGCACCGCTGCCCGACCGCGAGGGCTTCGCCTATCCTTTCGCCGGAGTCCATCGCGGCGCCCTGTTGGTCGCCGGCGGCGCGAATTTCCCCGAAAAGAAACCATGGGATGGCGGCACCAAGGTCTGGTACGACACGGTCTTTGTTCTGGAGCGCCCGCGGGGCGAGTGGCGCGTCTCCGGCCGACTGCCACGTCCGCTCGGCTACGGCGTTTCCGTCTCCACCCCCGAGGGCGTCCTGTGCCTCGGAGGCAGCGATGTTGAACGGCATCACGCCGACGCTTTTTTTCTTCGTTGTGACCAAGGGGTGATTTCCACCCGGCCGTTTCCGAACCTCCCGCGGCCGGTCGCCAACTTCTGCGGGGCCCTGTTGGGCTCCACGGTGTACGTGGCCGGTGGCATCGCCACGCCCGATGCCACCGCGGCTCTCGCGACGTTCTGGTCGATCGACCTCTCCGCTCCGCGTCCGCAGTGGAAGGAACTGCCCGCCTGGCCCGGTCCGGGCCGCATGCTCGCGGTCGCGGCCGTGGCCGACGGCGCGTTCTTTCTGGTGAGCGGCGCCTCGCTCGCGCCGGACGCGCAGGGCAAGCCGGCGCGGACTTATCTCCAGGATGCCTATCGCTACGATCCCGGTCGCGGTTGGCGCCGGATCGCCGACCTCCCGCGTCCGGCCGTGGCCGCGCCCACGCCTGCGCCGCCGCACGGCCCGCGGGGCTTTGTGGTGCTCGGCGGCGACGACGCTTCGCAGCTCAAGGTAACGCCGCTTTCGGCCCACCCGGGTTTTCCCGGAGAAACGTGGGCGTACGACCCGGGCCGGGATGAATGGCGCGCGACCGGCCGGATGCCCAAGGCCACGGTCACCGTGCCCGTCGTCGAGTGGGACGGCCGTCACGTGATCCCCAGCGGCGAAATCCGGCCCGGGGTGCGCACCCCCGCTGTCTGGTCGCTCCGGGTGAACCCGCGCTGAAAAGCTCCCTCCGATGCACCGAACAATCCGCCTCCTGTCGTTGCTCTCGCTTGTTTCCAGCGTCGCCCTGGCCGCCTCGCCGGCGCGGCCCAACGTGCTCTTCATCGCGGTCGACGACCTGCGCGTCTCGCTGGGTTGCTACGGCGACCCGCTCGCGCTGACGCCTAATCTCGACCGCTTCGCGGCGGGAGCCCGCGTCGTCAACCGCGCCTACACCCTGCAGGCGGTCTGCGGGCCGGCGCGGACCGCGATGCTCACCGGCCGCCTGCCCGACCATAATCGCTCCTGGCACAACCGGAACCTGTTCCGGGCGACAAATCCCGACACCGTGACACTGCCGCAATTGTTCAAGCAGCACGGGTATTTCACGCAGGCGATGGGGAAGATCTTCAGCGGCGATGAGCGCGAACTTGACCCCGCGTCTTGGTCGGTGCCCGAGATCCTGCGCCAGGACGGTTGGCGCAATTACGCGCTGCCCCGTGGCGAGGCGCCGGGCAAGCAGGCGCCGTGGGAGGCGGCCGACGTGCCCGACGACGGTTACAGCGACGGCAAACTCGCGGCGCTCGCGGTCGAGACGCTGGGCCGGCTGAAGGCCGAGGCGAAGCCCTTCTTTCTCGCGGTGGGCTTCTTCAAGCCGCACCTGCCGTTCAACGCGCCGAAACGCTACTGGGATCTCCACGATCCCGTGAAGTTCGCGCTGCCGGGTGAACGCGAGCGCGTGCAGGGCGCGCCGGAAGCCGCCTATCACACCCACCGCGAGCTCGGTGGCTACTCCGGCATGCCGAAGGATGAAAGGCTCGACGCGGAGAGCGCGGCGAAGCTGCGGCATGGTTATTACGCCTGCGTCTCCTACATCGACGCGCAGATCGGCAAGGTCCTCGACGCCCTCGACCGCACCGGCCTAGCGGCCAGCACCGTCGTCGTGCTGTGGGGGGATCACGGTTTCGCGCTGGGCGACGCCGGGCGCTGGTGCAAAGGGACGAACTTCGAACTCGACGCGCGCGTGCCGCTCCTCATCCGCACGCCGGGTCTGGCGCGGCCGGGCGCGGCGACCAACGCGCTCGTCGAGTACGTCGATGTCTACCCGACCCTCGCGGAGCTGGCCGGCCTGCCGGCGCCCGCTTACCTCGCGGGCCGCAGTCTCACGCCCATCCTGCGCGATCCCGCGCAACCGGGCCGCGATTACGCGCTGTCGCAGTTCTCGCGTCCCTTCAACGCGGGCCCTCCCGAGGCGATGGGCTACTCGATCCGCACCGCCACCCACCGTTACACGCGTTGGGTGGAATGGCCGTCCCGTAAGACGACGGCGGAGGAGCTTTACGACTACACCGCTCCCGGTAGCGCGGAGCCCCGCTGGACCACGTTCGTCGAGCGCCGCAACGTGATGGATGACCCCGCCTACCGCGCGCTCGGCTCCGATTTGCGCGCGCGCATGGACGATGTCCTCGCCAACCGCTCGGTCGTCGCCGCGGCGCGCCCGGCCGCCGAAGGCGAGGGTGCCCTGAAGAAGAAACGCAGGCGCGCCGACTCAACTTCCTCACCATGAAATCCCGTCTCATCCTCAGCCTCTTCCCGGCCACCCTCCTTGCTCAGATCGCGCCGGCTACGCGTCCGGCTCCGCCCGGCGCGACCGTCGAGCTCTCGGCCTTCGAGGTCACCACCGCGCGCGACATCGGCTACCAGTCCACCCATGCCGCCGAGGTCACACGCATGAACACCGCCATCGGCGACATCCCGATGAACGTGACGGTGCTCAACCAGGCGTTCCTCGAGGACACCCTCGCGCGCAGCACGGAGGACGTGCTGGAATACGTGCCGGGCTTCGTTTCCACCTCGAACAACGACTCCTGGACCGTCCGCGGGTTCTCGAACGCGAACACCAAGTTCCTGAACGGTTTCCTGCAGCAGGAGAGCATCGGCAAGGTCTCCCTCGCCAACGTGGAGCGCGTGGAGGTGCTGAAGGGGCCGGCCGCCGTGCTCTATGGGCAGGGCGGCTACGCGGCGACGGTCAACCGGGTCACGAAGCGGCCGCTGCCCCGCGACGAGACGACCATGAGGTTCAACGTCGGCCCGGTGGAATCGTGGCGCGGCGAGCTCGACACCACCGGCGCCGTGGGGTCCGCCGCCTCCCCCGTGCGCTACCGGGTGACGGCGGTCTACGACGACGGTTATTATTACCGGCGCATCACGCACGGCGAGAAGGCCGTCTCCGCGATCGTCTCCTGGCAGGTCGCGCGGAGCACGCGCGTGAGCCTCGAACACCTGTTCGTGCGCGAGGAGGACGGCGGCGCCGTCTGGCGCCAGCCCATGATGCGCGGGGAGCCCCGTGGTTTCGCGATGCCGGACGGCTCCTTCCTCGCCTATGGCGACAACCGGCAGGGCTACGCCACCGCCGGCGATATCCGCCGCTGGGATCGAGGCTTCACCATGCTCGACCTGCAGCACTCCTTCAGCCCCGCGATCCAGCTGCGCCTCCAGGCCGCGCATGACACCAAGGACCAGCTCTACGACGAGCATCAGCCCGAGCAGGGGTCGCTCACCTTCCTGAACGACGCCGTGCTCATGCCGCGCCGCTGGCGCGTCCGCACGCAGGACGTCGACAACTGGCGCTCGCGCAATGAAGTCGTCGCCCAGTTCTCCACCGGCCCCGTGCGGCACCGCGCGCTCGCCGGGTTCAGCTGGGACGTTTCGGACGGTGAGGTCTGGAACCGCGACGGCATCTACAACCGCGGCGGACTCGTCGCGACGGCCGCCACCCTCAACCAGCGCTGGCCCACCGCGAGCGTGGGCAGCCGCTTCAACGTGTTTCCGAACCTCACCCTGGCCGAGGTCCTCGCTGACGTGCGTCGCGCAGGCTACAATCCCAACATGATTCCCCCGCTCAACGCGGTGGACCCCGACCGGTCGCCGCCGGTGCAGGCTCGGGCCGACCGCCCGCCGCTACCCGCCGGCAACCGCAATCTCGATCGCACGGAGAACACCGAGTGGTACGCGGCCGATGTCGCCTCTTTCCTCGAGGAGCGGGTCTTCCTGACCGCCGGCGTACGCCATACCTCGACGGACGACCGCCGCCGCAACGGCTTCACCGGTTTGACGACCTTCGACAACCACGCCGACTCCACCACGTGGAGCGCAGGGGCGGTCTGGCATCTGAACGCCATGCGTTCGGTCACACTCTACGCCAACGCCAACAGCTCCTTTGTGCCGGTCTTCACGCGCCAGCCCGACGGCACGCCGCTCGATCCGGAACGCGGCAACCAGAAGGAGATCGGACTGCGCTTCAGTCTGGCGCGGGACCGCGTGCAGGGCCTCGTCTCCGTCTACGAGATACGCCAGCAAAACATCGCGGTGGATGACCCCAACCGTGATGGCGACTGGTACACCCAGATCGACGGCATCCGATCCCGCGGCGCGGAGCTCAGTCTTAACGCCCGGTTCACCGACGAATGGTCCCTGATGGGCGGCTACGCCTACAACGATTCGCGCGACACCCGCACCCGGGCCCGTTCGATGTATGCCCCCCTCCATATGGCGACAGCCTTCAACAAGTTCGCTTTCCGCGAGGGGCGCCTGCGCGGGCTCGATCTGGCCCTTGGCTCGATCTTCCTGGGCGACCGCCCGATAGATCCGGTCGTGCTCACCACCCTCGGTGGCATCGCCAACACGCCCCAGTGGATGATGCCCGGTAAATGGCGGTTCGACGCCGTCGCGCGCTACGCCGTGCCGCGCTCCGGTCGCGTGCGTTACGTCTGGGGCGCCAAGATCCAGAACGTTTTCGACAATCAGGAGATCTACAAACTGGCCGACTCCAACTCGGTGCAGCGCCAGCCCGGCCGCACCTTCCAGGCCAGCCTCACCGCGAAATTCTGAACCCCCGGCTCGGGGCATGAAAAAGCCCGCCGCAGGGTTGCGGCGGGCTTCGTGGTAAATCGGGCCGGGCTCAGGCAGTGACCTTCGGGAGGTCGGCCTCGAGCTCGACGGCGTGCGGATGGTTGCGCTTCACCCGCAGCAGCTGGTGCCGGCGCTGCAGCATGCGGTCCAGTTTGTCGACGAGCATGGCGATCGCCTTATGGCACTCGTCCGCGCGCACCGACGCGTTCAGATCGGGCCCGTGGATCTCGATGCGGCCCTTGGCCGCGAACTGCACGCCCGCGGCGGGGCTCCGGTCACACTCCAGCTCCACGCGGAGGCGGATGATCCGCTCCTCGTGGCGAAACAATCGCTCGGCCTTCTCGCGCACGAACGTCTTGAGGGACGGCGTGAGCTCGAGGTGGATGCCGGACACGATCACTTCGTGGGTATTTTGGCTGTTCATGTTTCTCCGTATGGTTTCGGTTGAAGCGGCGTCGGGAGTAACCCGCCGCCGCGAAAATTCATGCTACCATCGGGGACGAAGGAACTCCTCCAAACCATCTCCGCCGCCGTGGTGACGGGAGGATCTTCCGGTCTTGGAAAATCGTTCATTCGTCTTCTCCAAAAGGGTAACCCGGGGATGCTGGTTTGCAACCTTTCCCGCCGGGAACCCTGCGCGGATCCTGGCGCAAACTCCGCACGGCCGGTGCGGCACTTCCCGTGCGACCTCGCGCGGCCGGAACGTATCGCCGTGGCGGCCGAGGCGGTCCTTGCCGCGATCGCGGCGGATGCCCCGTCGGGTCGGGTGCTCCTCGTCAATAACGGCGGGTTGGGCGGATTCGGCGCGTTCCCGGCGCCCTCGGTCGCTCGCCAGCTCGAGATCGTCGATGTGAATGTGCGCGCCGTGGTTGATCTGACGGCGCGCCTGCTCCCGTGTCTGCGGGTGCGCGGCGGAGCGATCGTCAACGTCGCTTCCGTCGTGGCCTACCTGCCGACGCCATTCTGCGCGACGTACGGCGCCAGCAAGGCTTTCCTGTTGAACTGGTCCCACGCGCTACGCGAGGAGCTGCGCGGCTCGGGCGTCCGTGTGCTCGCGGTTTCCCCGGGCACCACGCGCACCGGATTTTTCGAGGGCACGGGCGCATCCCGTCCGGAGGTGATCGCGGACCGGGGCATGGCGCCCGACGATGTGGTCGCCGGGGCGCTGCGGGCGCTGGCGGCGGGACGTGCGAGTTTTGTGCCGGGAGCGGGCAACTGGCTGGCGGCTCTCGCGGGAGGCGCGTTGCCTCGATCCGCGGCCGCGCGTCTCGCGCGCGGCGCGATGGAACGGCGTGCGCCGTCGCCGTCGTGAGCGAAGCGGATTCCGGGGAGATGTTCGGTGGAAGGGCCTGCGCGTGGCCGCGCCGGCCGAAGACGGACGTGCGCGTGCGGCTGATCGGCCCGGAGGAGATTCCTGGTTGGATCCTGCATGAGGACGATGAGCTGCTCGTCGTCGACAAACCCGGCGACGTGGTGTGCCACCCCTCCAAGGCGGGCCCGTGGTCGAGCCTGGTCGGGGCCCTGCGAGAACACACCGGGCTCGCGACCGTTCACCTCATTTTCCGCCTCGATCGCGAGACCAGCGGGGTCGTGGTGCTCGCGAAGACACCCGCGATGGCGAGCCGGCTCCAGACCGCCCTCCAGCAGCGTCGGATCGGCAAGCGGTACCGCTCGGTCCTGACCGGCCGGCTCGCCGCCGAGGTGCGCGTCGATCAGGCGCTGGGGGACGACGTGACGACGCCCGTCTTCGTGAAGTCCGCGGTCGTCCCGGCGGGGGAGGGCAAGGCGGCGGTGACCGTCTTCCGACCTCTCTCGGCGAGCCCGGCGGGCGAATTCACACTCGCGGATGTCCTGCTCGAGACGGGTCGCAAGCACCAGATTCGGGCCCACGCGCAATGGCTCGGGCATCCCGTGGTGGGGGACAAGATCTACGGACCCGACCCCCGTCTTTACCTTGAGTTCATCGACTCCGGTTGGACGGAATCCCTCGGCGATCGCCTTCTGCTGTCCCGCCAGGCCCTGCATTGCGCCGAGATCGACCTTCGTCCGGCCGGTCTGACACACGTGTTTCGCGCTTCGCTCCCCGCGGACTTGCGCGCGTTCTGCGTCGCAAGGTCGGTCCCCGTGCCGGTCGGGATCTGAGTCGGTCCACTCGTTCGCGGCGAAGCCGCGCGGAGGTTCAGCGCTTGCCCTTGGAGCGGGAGCGGGGACGGCGGTCTCCTTCGTCGGAGCCACCTTCCTTCTCCTCGGATTCCTCGTCCTCCTCCTTTTTCTTCTCCTTGCCCTCGCCGTCCTCGGACTCTTCGTCGCCCTCGTCCTCGTCCCACTTCAGGGACTCGTCGTTCTTGAGCTTCGCCTCCTCCTCCTCGTCGATCTCGGGCAGATCCTCGTCGTGCGTGTCGTCCTCCCGCTTGGCGGGCGCGTCGTCGTCGGAGTCGTAGCCCTCGGGCATGTAGTCGAGGATGTCGGTGAGCTCGGTGAAGCTGTGGACCGCCTGACCTTGGATGAAACTGCTGTTCTGGTCCTCGCGGATCTCCTCCTCGACCTCGTCGACGGTGAGCTTCGACTCGAACTTGAAGAGGTCGTTGAGCATCTTAACGCGGCAGCGCGTGAGGTGGTCCAGCAGGTCGGCGAAGGGGCCGTTCTCCTCGTCGAGGATGTCGGGCAGCGCGAAGAGCTTCTCGTCGGAGTCGAACAGCGACTCCTTCATGCGCTTCAGGCGCACCTTCCCGTTGCCGAGGTCCTTGTCGATGCGGAACGGGATGAACGCGGAGTCAAAGACGTCCTGATCGAAGCCGTAGTCGCGCAGCGGATCGACGAGCTCGATCAGGTGCTGCACTTGGCGCGGATCGACGAGGCTCAATCCGTCGACATCCCACCGCACCGGATCACTGGTCTCGGCGACCCACCAATTGTGGTCCTCCCCGAGACGCACGATGCACCAGTCGAGAGCGGAAATTACTTTGGCCATATGAAAATCAGGAGTTTGCGGACGAAATTTTTTCGCAGCGTGCTAGTGAGGTCTCAAAAAACAAGCACAAAACTGACGCTGAAAACTACGTCAGTCGACCGATGTTCACGAGCTCGGAAAGCCCTCGCCAATCGCGGTTTCCGCCATTTCACGGACCTTGCCAAGCGCGCGGCGCAAACCCACGTTGGCCCGATGGGAAAATGGTATGACGGTCTGGTGCGACCGCTGTTGTTCCGCTGCGACGCCGAGCACGCGCACGAGTTCGGGGTGCAGGCGATGGAATGGCTCGCACGGCTCGCCCCGCTGCGGCTCGCGCTGGAGCACCGCATGGCGTTCCACTTGCGGGCGGTGCGCCCGGTCGAGGCGTTCGGGCTCCGGTTTCCCAACGCGGTCGGGCTCGCCGCGGGATTCGACAAGGACGCGCGCGCCTGGCCGGCGGCGGCCGCGCTCGGCTTTGGTCACGTCGAGGTGGGCACGGTCACCGCGCTGGCGCAGCCGGGCAACCCGCGTCCGCGCGCCTTCCGTTATCCGGCGGAGGGGGCGGTCATCAACCGGATGGGTTTCAACAACGGCGGGTCCGAGGCGATGGCGGCCCGGCTCGCCCGGCAGCCGCTCGGCGCGGCGCGGCGGATCCCGCTCGGGGTGAATCTCGGAAAGTCGAAGGTGACGCCGATCGAGGAGGCGACCGCCGACTATCTCGCGAGTTTCCACCGGCTGGCGGATTTCGCGGATTATGTGGTGCTCAATGTCTCCAGCCCGAACACCCCGAACCTGCGGCAACTGCAGGACGAGTCCCGCCTGCGGGAACTGCTCGCGGCGGTCACCGCCGCCGATCGCGAACGGGCGGCGCGACCCGGTGGACGGCATGTTCCGGTGCTGCTGAAGATCGCCCCGGACCTGACGTGGGCGCAGATCGACGCCGTCCTTGCGGTGATCGCAGAACACCGGCTCGACGGGGTTATCGCGACCAACACCACGCTGGCGCGGCCGGGATTTTTCGCCGGGGTGAACGAGGCGGGCGGGCTCAGCGGGCCTCCGTTGCGGGCGCGTTCGACGGAGATCATCCGCTACATCGCGCGCGCCACGCACGGCCGGTTGCCGATCATCGGCGCGGGCGGCGTCGATGGCGCGGACGCCGCGGCCGAGAAGCTCGATGCGGGCGCGGTGCTCGTGCAGATCTACACCGGGATGATCTTCCGCGGCCCGTTCCTCGCCGCCGAGGTCGCGCGCGGCGTTTCCTCGCGCCAGTTGTTCTGATCAAGCCACGCGGTTCACCAGTTCCCCGACGGGATCGATTCGGATGCGGATCTCGTCCCCGGAGCGCAGGGTGAAATCGTCGGGGGGCACGATGCCCGTGCCGGTCATAAGGTAGGTTCCCTGAGGGAACGCGTTCTCGCGGAACAGCCAGTCCGCGAGGGAAGCGAGGGGGCGCTTGATGCGTCCGACGCTCGTCTCGCCGCGGAAAACCGCCGCGCCGTCCCGGTGAATGGAAAGCGCGATGGCGGTTGCCGGCCCCGGCGGCTCGTCGGTGATGACGAGGCAAGGACCGAGCGCGGCCGAGCGATCGTAGACCTTGGCCTGCGGGAGGTAGAGCGGGTTCTCCCCCTCGATATCGCGCGAGCTCATGTCGTTGCCGATCGTGAATCCGAAGATCCGGCCCGCGGCGTTGATCGCGAGCGTGAGCTCGGGTTCGGGCACGTTCCACTTTCCGTCGGCGCGGATCCGCACCAATCCGCCCGGTCCCGCCACGCGGTGCGGCGTCGCCTTGAAGAAGATTTCCGGCCGGTCCGCCTCGTACACCCGGTCGTAGAAACTGCCACCGCCCGCGTCCTTCGATTCGGCCATGCGGGCGGATTTGCTGCGCAGGTAGGTCACGCCGGCCGCCCAGACCTCCTGTGATTGGATCGGGGCGAGCGGCGTCGCGGGGAGCGTGGCCGGACGTCCCTTCGCCAGCGCGGTGCGGACGGTGGCGGCGGGCGAGTCTGACCGGAAGACCTCATCGAGGCCGAGGTGAACGATGGCGGTGCGCGCCGCGTCCTCGACGACGAGTCCTTCCGGGGTGGCGAAGAGTCGGAGCATCCGGCTCTACTGGAGCAGGGTCCGCAGGTCCGCGAGGGAAAGTTTCGCGGCGAGCGCGTCGCTGGCCTCGAAGACGTCGGCCAGCAGCGCGCGCTTCTCGTCCTGCAGCGCGAGCACCTTCTCCTCGACCGTGCCGGCGGCGAGGAGCTTGTAGCTGGTGACCCCGCGCGTCTGGCCGCTGCGGTGGGCGCGATCGGTCGCCTGCGCTTCGGCGGCCGGGTTCCACCACGGGTC
>SXGQ01574616.1_pt1 | contig 22713 bp, 21 predicted proteins | sample 3178371 | NCBI WGS metagenome assembly SXGQ01 (sample SAMN11356859, study PRJNA531348) | freshwater metagenome | isolation source: freshwater sample F1-20 | place: China: Fuxian Lake, Yuxi | collected 2017-12-25 | reverse complement strand
GATCCATCCGGGATCTTTGTGGGTGGACGACAGCAGACGACATCCCGGCATTCCCATCACAGGACCGGCGAAGCCCCTCCGCCGTCGCCCTCGCATCGGCCCGTCACCCCTGGCTGCGGGTCGATACGAGGGCAAAGGCGCGGGGGGCGTCCCCCTCTGCTGAGCCCGAGCGGAGGCTGCGCCCGCCGCGATGACCGACGGAAATGCCGGAAGGACCTTGTCCACAGCCTGCCTTGGCCCCACGGATCCGGCGGGAATCCCGCCTGACGACGCCGAGGCTCAATCAGCCGGCGGCTGCTCCAGCCACGACGAAAGGTCGCAGCCGAGAAACCGCCCCAGCGACTCGATGCGCGGGCGATAGATCGCGTCGAGCACAGGCCACAGGCTTCTGCGCAGGCGCTCGGGTGTGCCGGTGAAGACGCGTTCCCTGAGGTGGGCGGGAGGGGTAGCAAAACGCTCGATGCCGAGATGATCGCAGCATGCGTCGGCCACCCCGCCGGGGTCTGATCCGATCGTTTCGTATCGCAGGATCAGCAGGTGATCGGCAGGGTAGTGGCCGAGCCAATTGCGCAGACAGGTCTCGTAGTCCCCCCGCGCCAGCGATCCCGCCGACCGGAAGTGATCGGTGAACCACTGATCGGACGCTTCGTCGACGCGCATCTCGGCCCGGCCGACCGCCATCTTGGCCGACGACCAGGCACGGTCGATCGGGTTGCGGATCAGATAGATCAGGCGGACCGACGGAAACGCCTCGCGCACCTCGGCGATCGTGGCCGGGGGAAGGATCGCGTAGGCCGGGGTGATCTCGCCGGCCCGACGCCCGTCGTCACCAGCGAACAGTCCGCGGTACCAGTCGAGGCCGAGGTGGCGTTGCTGATCCCAGAAATGCACTTCCTTGACACCGGGAAACCGGATCGCCGGGTGCTGGCAGAGCACCGCGTGCAACCAACTCGTGCCCGATTTCTGGGCGCCGATCCCGAGAAAGTGGAGCATGGCGGTGGGTATAACCGCCGCCACCGCGACGTCGGAAGCCCAACCGGCAGCTACCGGGGCCCCTTCGTTTCGGCATCCATTGCGGATCGGTGCCGGACGGCGATGATGCTCGCGAGGGGGCTTGCCCGCCTCCCGGTTTCAGGAGGCGACGATGGACGACAGCACCCCGCGACGGCGACCGATCCAGGAACTGCTGCCGAGCTGGTTCACCGATCGGCTGGCAGCCGAACCCTGCCGCCTCGCCCTGCTCCTCGTCACCCGGCAGGTCCTCGTCGTCGACCGTATCAGGGCGGTCCGGGAAGCCCCCAACGGAGCGATCTGGATCGACGCCGAACTGATGGTTCCCCACCGGAAGGACGGCTTTCCGTGGGGACACTTTCCGGTGATCAAGGCGTCGGGGGCCGACCGCGCGCTCTGTTCGATCAACGCCGCACACGTCGTCGCGGTCGTGGAGGTCGATCCCTGGGAATTGCCACCGCTGGAACCGCAGCCCGACTGAGCCTGCACCGCCACCGTGATCTCGGCGGCGCCCGCGGCCCGGATCGCCTTGAGTACCGCGATCATCGTGGCACCGGTGGCGATGCCGGCGCCGAGCCGGTCCCCGTGGCCCCGTCTCACCCGCCCGCATCCCCCTGCCGCCGCCAACCCTTCCCGGCCCGCCTCCGCCGGGCCAGTGACGCCACCGGTGGCGCGGCCCTCACGCAGACACTTCGTGGCGGCGCCGCCGGTCCCCGGAGGGCGTTCGCCCTGCGGGGACCTTTGGCCCGTCATCGTCATGTCTGCCTCTCCGGCCGGTAGACGGGTGTCGCCTCCAGAGTGAACACGAGCAACTCCTCACCGGTGACGGTCGAGATGTCGTGGTGCACGCTGACGAGCTTGACCCCCACCGCCGATTCCACCAACGATTCCAGCCACCCCCTCCCGGTCGCCACCATGTGGGTCCGCACCTGTTTGAGGAGGGCCCGGCCGTTGACCGGGTCGGCGGCGTGGCCATGGCCATGGCCGTCGGAATCCCGTCGCGGCGCGATCAGGTGGCGCTCCGCCGGTGTCAGTACCCCCTGCAGGCGGACCACCACCAGCGTGCCGATCAGGTGGGCGTGGATGTCCTTCGGCCCGCGACCGATGAACTCCTGCTGAAAACGTAACACGCCATCGCAGACGGCAGCCTCGATTTCCCCTTGCGACTTCATGATGCCTCCGCACGGGATCATGTCCGACTGGATTGCGGCACCAGGGTGGCCGCCACCTCGCCGTGGCCATTGCCATTGCCATTGCCATTCCCGTTGCAGATCCGCTCCCAGACCTCACGCCGATGGATCGGCATCTTCGCATCGGCCGCGAATCCCAACCGGACACGCCCTCCCTCGATCTCGAGGATCGTGATCTCGAGGATCACCTCGAGATCCTCCGGGCGACCGATCACGACACTTTCGCGGCTCTTCCTCGTCAGCACCAGCATGGGGCACCTTTTTCATGGTTGTGGCTCCTTCCGTGTTCCGGTTCCCTCCGCGTCCTCGTGATCAAGCCCGGGCGGATCCAGAGCCGCCCGGTTCAGCAGTCCGGTGATGGTCGTTGACCGGCACCCCGAGCATCGGGTGGGGCCGGCCGAGCAGAAAAACATCGACGGTCGGATGGGTGGAGAGCGTCTTGAGAATGCTGCCGTTGACGGTGTCGACGTGGACCGCCGCTCCGCGGAGCACGACACCGGTTCCCTCGATCACGTGCCGCCGGAGCGGATCGAGCCCGCGGTTGAAGACGGCCGCATGGACCTGCCTCACCCGCCGCGCTCCGGCAGGATCGCGTGCCTGGAGCCGCTCCGCGGCGGTCAACGTCTCGTGCAGGGTGATCACGAGCCAGTTGTCACCCGCGACGACGGTGGCTCCCGAGGGCACCCGGCCGACAAGGAGATGCTCGAACGTGGCGGCCGACTGGGCCACCATCCGTGCCGTGCGCGCGTGCGACAATGAACCGTTGGCTACCCTCGACATGAAAGCCTCTTTTTCGCGGTGACCGGGCCGGAGCCTGGCGGCTCCATCAGCGTGGCGGAGACGGTCCCACCCGATCCCGTACACCGTCCGCCGGGGCCACGCATCACGCGTCAGTGCGCCGGGGGCCGAAACAGGGGAAACCAACGAAAAAAGCCGGCGGGAGAGAACGCCCCGTGGCCCTCTCTCTCGCCGGCTTACGCTGCGATGGACCCGCCGGCTGCGCCGGCATGCCCCTCGTTTCGTCTTCCGTCAGTTGAACAGTCGCCGCTGTCGGCCCGAGAAGCCTCTGCTTCCCTAACCGGCAACGAGAGTCAGTATAGAGGTCTCTCTGGGAAACGCAACAAGCAGCGTTTTCCGTCACGCGACGTGCGTTTCACGTTCGTGTGGAAACTCCGTCGAGGCCCCCACCAGACAACCCATGTTCGGTGGAGTTCGAGACCCATCCGTGGAGCCTGCTCCTTGGCGCCAGTTCATGGGGAGAACCGTCGATGAGCATGCGCCCGCAGGGAGAGATCGAGGAGGACGACGTCGAAGGAAAAGCCCGAGAGCACGTCGGCCGCGGCGCGACCGGCCCCAGTGGGACCGGCCACGCCGTGGCACCCGGCGCGATCGCAGGGTCGTTCAGGCGCCGGTGATCGCCACCTTGTGCGGCTTGCCGGCCTGGGTCTTCGTCATCTCGATGGTGAGAACGCCGTTCTCGAACCGCGCCGCCACCTTCGCCGGATCGACCGACTCCGGGAGCGGGATCGTCCGACTGAACCGTCCGTACTGGCTCTCCCGGTGCGTCCACCCGTTGCCCTTCGTCTCGGTGGACGACTTCTTCTCGCCGCTGATCGCCAGCCGCTCGGCGGTGACGTTCACATCGACGTCCTTTGCCACCACGCCGGGCAGCTCCATCCGCACCTGCACGGTCGCATCCGACTCGGCGACGTCGATCGGTGGCAACCACGCCGGGCCGTCATCCGTCTCGGCGACCGGCGGGAGGGTCCAGCTCGGTCGCACGAGCAGGCCATCGAACAAGCGGTTCATCTCGCTGCGGAAATCGGCCACCGAGGGGAGACCGGCGAACTCGGTCATCCCTCCACGACGGCGCACGGGAATGAGCGACATGGGGCACCTTTTCATCGATGGCACCGCCGGGATCGGTGCCGCGCAGTGATGTCGGGCGGCGGGGTGACACTCACCACGCCCCCGGGTCCCGGCCGACGGACGCGGTCGGCGATCAGAAGCAGCCGCTGCGCACCTCGCTGGCGATCAGCTCCTTGAGCCGCTGGATGGCCTGCTGATCCTGGCGCTTGAGGTCGATCCACAGGCTGCGGATCTCCTGGCGCCAGTCGGCGTTGGCGGCGTACTGGTCGTAGCGCCACAGGCTGTCGAGCCGACGGCTCAGCTCATGGATCAGATCGTGGTCGTGGTCGGCACAGCCGCACGACTCGCCCAGGTGGGCCAATTCCCTCTCCGCGGCAAGGCTCACGGTGGATCTCCTCTCGTGACAGGGTCGGATTCGGCCCCGACGCCACGGCGGCGCCGGACGGCCCGGGCCGTGCTCACGGCATGACGATCAAGTTGTTCTCCACGTTGATGACACCGGGCGCCGACCAGGCGGCCTGCTGGGCCTCGGCCCGCTCCGCCCAGCTGCGCACGTTGCCGCGGAGCACGATCCGCCCGTCGGTGGCATGGACCTCGACCCGACGGGCATCGACCTCGGCCGACCGGCGGAAGGCGTCCTCGATCTTCTTCTGGACGTCGGCGGTGCGCACCGGCGACACGAGGGTGATCGTGTTGGTCACCCCACGGACACCGGTCAGCACACGCACGTCACGCTCCGCGGCATCACTCTGGTACTTCCAGGTGGCGCTCCCCTCGAGCGTCACCCAGCCGTCACGGACGCCGACCTTGATCTTCTCGTCGTCCACGTCGGCATCCCACTTCAGGCTGTTGAGCACGGCCGTGGCGATCTCGGCGTCGGTGCGCGCATGGGGTCCGCCGATCTTCACGGCGATGTCGTTGGCCACGGCCCGCACACCGTAGACGCGCTTCGACACCTCCTCCGCCTTGGTCTTCTCGAGATAGGTGCCCACCTGGCCGGTGAGCGTGATCACGCCGTCGGCGGAGGCCACACCGATCTTCGATGCCTCGACGCTTGGCTCCCACTCCAGTTCGGCGAGCACGTCGTGCTGCAGTTGCTTGTCGGTTTTCATTGCTGATCTCTCCTCGAGGGGGGATGGCGAAGGGTGACTCCCGGCTCCGGGAGCAGGTCCGTCGAGGACTGCCGACCGCCTGACCACGCCAACTCGTGGCGCGGGGATGCCGCGGGCGGAGAGGGCAGGACCGACGACCCGGAACCGTTGAGCGTTCCGTCCGTGGAGCCGTCGTGCCGCAATGCCTCGCGGAGCTCGATCCATCAATCGCGGCGCCGGCACCGCCGGTCAAGTCACGGGGCCACGGCGGCGATTCAACCGTCGTGGCCCCGGATTCCGGCCGCCGCAGGCGGGGGACAGTTGTGCCCCGGCGATCGGAGGAGCGAATCGAGGGTGTTCGGGATCCGGCCGCTGGTCAGGCCGCCGCCCGGCAATCGCCACCGAGCGGGGCGAAGGCCGGCTGCCACGCCTCCGCCGCCGAAACCACGGCATCGACCATGCCGATGAGCTGCCGACCGGTGAGCCGGCCATCGCCGACGAACGTGTCGACGACGAGGCGGAGGCTGTCGCCCATGGCGTCGTGCTCCACCTTGACCAGCGGCGTCTCGGCGGCGAGCCGGCAGCCGGTCGCGCAGTGCTCTGCGATGCTTCCCCGGCAGACGAACGCCCGTTCGAGGCTCACCCGGCAGCGGTGCCCACGGTCGGGAACCTCGATCCTGGCGATCGCCAGAGCCTCGCCACGCGGATTGCGGTAGTGCTCGGTGGTGAACACCACCCGGACCACCATCTCGTCGCCGTCGAGATGGTGGGGAATCCCCCGGCGGGTGAGCAGGCACGCGCAGTGGCGCAGACTGGTGGGCATGGGTACTCCTTTTCCCGTGACCGAGGGCATCCATGCCCTCTGATGGTCATACGCTGTCGGTGCCGCGATCGTGCGCGCCCCCCGACCGGCCCTGCGGGACCGGGTCAGACGGTCGGCATCCCCGGCCGACGGACGACGAGTTTGACGGGGTCGGGCGACGCCGCCCACGTCGCGAGGATCGTCTTCCCCGACAGCAGCCGCGTGGTGGCCGTCCCGGTCGAGCAGCTCGTCTCGGAGCCTGCCATTGAAGCTCTCGACGTACCCTTTTCCCAGGGACCGGCCTTCTGGATGAAGAGCGTGCGCACGCATGCCCTCCCCAGCCATTCCTGGATCTCCTTGGCGACGAACTCAGGGCCGTTGTCGCTCCGCAGATGCTCCGGTGCACCGCGGACGGCGAAGAGGTATTGCCGGGTCATGATCACATCCCGAGCGGTGAATGACCTCGCACCCTCGATCGCCAGGCACTCCCGAGTGAACTCGTCGATCACCACGAGAATCCGAAGCTGCCTCCCGTTCTCCGTCCGCTCGGTCAGGAAGTCGTAGCTGCACACGTGGTCGCGATGCGTTGCCTTGTACCGCGAGCAGGCGTTGACGTTCCCGGCGATCCGAGGCGTTTTTGCTGCTTCTATGGCACCTGCATGTGCTCCTCCTTCCAGATCCGGTGCACCCGCTTGATGTTCACTTTCCAGTCACCAAAGGCTTCGGGGCCAGTCAACGCACGATGCGTGCGCTCACTCCCGTGCCTTGGGAACGATTCGACGATGTTCCGCATCACCGTCAGAAGTTCGCGGTCGCCGTCGATCTTCCTCGGCCGGTGACAACGCCCCACCCGAGAGCCGGACGGCTGGGAGTGGCGATCGCGGCCCGAGCCATCCCTGAGGAGAAGCAACCAGCGAAGCCGATCGCAAGGCCAAAAAAATGTCGAGCTGGGCGCGTCAGGTTTTCGGCGGTCGATCCGTAAAGGAGGATGAGTCGATTCTCATGCACGCTTCGAACACTCCGTTCAGGACACCGTGGCTTGCCCCTGACCGCACTGGAATGGTCTGGTTGACTGGGTTAGCGCACACATGGCTGCTCGAGCAGGATATATCATTGTCTCTGTGAAAAAAGTCGTCGATGGCGGTAATCAGTCGAGGCTTTCGATCATTTCTTGGTGCCCCGAGAACAGATTGAAAGTCAAAGAAAAAATGCTTCACGGCTCCACTCTCAATGCCGTCAAGCAGTGTTTCGAAGGCATCCAAGGCAGGCCAGTTCAGGCCGGCATTATCGATGACATGGATCTCGCTGAAGTCTACGCGCAGGTTGGTCTCTGACTTGGTACAACCCCGTCGATGAAGCAACCGACCGGCTTGGGTTTCTTGCACCGAGCGACATGAAGGTTCAGGATTGGGTCTGACCGAGGCCGACAGCCGCGTGTGAGGCTGGAGCCGCACGCGCGGCGGCTAACAGCCCGTGGCCAAAGTCCATCCTTGGCCTTTGGCCATCCGAAAAGCTGCGCTTTTCACGGGAGCCGCGCTCCCTGCACCTCATCCGTGAGGTGCAGCAGGCTGTTTGTCCACAGCCTGCGAAGCCGGCCGGTGTCTGAAAACCGAGAGAGCGGCACGCAGGTTCGCGACGATCTGCTCAGGCTTGTGCTTCTTCCGTCGCCTGGGCGTCATCGAAAGTCTCCTCTCCCTTGGGGGTATCGACCTGCATACCGCCTGGATCAGGTTTTCCAATGCAGGCCAGACCTGCGCTCCCCTCCCGTGGTAAAAAAGGGGGTGGTTTCGAGCCCCGCACCTACCAGTGGGCCTCCGGGACATCGAAAACCCCGTTCGCGCCCGTAGCTCAGCCGGATAGAGCATGGGATTTCTAATCCCAGGGTCGGTGGTTCGAGTCCACCCGGGCGTAGTCGGTCGCGCAGCCGGAGCGCGCGGCCGTCAGGCGAGGATTCCCTCGACCACCGTCGCCCCCTCGACCCCCGTGAGACGGAAGTCGAGACCGGCATGACGGTAGGTGAGCCGCCCGTGGTCGAAACCCATCAGGTGGAGGATCGTGGCGTGTAGGTCGCGCACGTGCACCCGATCCTCGACGGCCCGGTAGCCGAACTCGTCGGTGCTCCCGTAAGCGAGGCCGCCCCGCACCCCACCCCCCGCCAGCCAGACCGTGAAGCCATGGTGGTTGTGGTCGCGCCCCGTCGGCTCACCACCACCGATCGGGATCTCCACCCCCGGCGTACGGCCGAATTCGCCGCCGCAGATGACGAGCGTCTCGTCGAGGAGGCCACGCTGCGCCAGATCGGTGAGCAGCCCGGCGATCGGAGCATCCGCCTCCTGCCCGAGCCGACGATGCTCGCCGGCGATGTTGGTGTGGGAATCCCACGGTTGGACGTCGCCGTGGTAGCACTGGACGACGCGCACCCCCCGCTCGATCAAGCGCCGCGCCACGAGCAGCTGGCGGCCGTGCACCGTGTCGGCACGGTACAGGTCGAGCGTCGCCTTCGTCTCCTGCGCGATGTCGAGCGCGTCGGTCGCCTCCATCTGCATCCGGAATGCCAACTCGAACGACTGGATCCGTGCCTCGAGGACCGCGTCTTCGCGCCGCGTCGCCTGGTGGTCGCGGTTGAGCCGGGCGAGGAGGTCGAGCTGCCGCCGCTGCTCGGCGACGGTCGCCCGCGGGCTCTGGATGTCGGCGATCAGCTCCCGTGCGGTGGTCTTGCGCGTGTCGAGGTAGGTGCCCTGGTGGATCCCGGGGAGGAATCCACTCCGCCAGTTCGACGAGTCCGCCACCGGCAGCCCGGGGCACATGGCGACGAACCCGGGGAGATTATGGTTCTCGCACCCCAGGCCGTAGGTGAGCCAGGCACCGTAACTGGGCCGCGGCAGGCGCTCCTCGCCGGTGTTCATCAACCGCATGCTCTGCTCGTGGTTCGGCGTGTTGGCGTGCATCGAGCGGATCACGCAGATCCGGTCGGCGTGGCGGCTGGCCGTCTCACGGAAGATCTCGCTGCACCACAAACCGCTCGCGCCGTGACGGGCGAAGGTGAACGGCGACGCCAGCGCCACCCCCGTCTCCCGCTCCGTCGTCAGGTTTCCCGTCGGCAGCGGGCGACCGGCGAACCGGGCCAGCTCCGGTTTCGGATCCCATGTGTCGACCTGCGACGGCCCGCCATTGAGGTAGACGTGGATCACGTGCCGGGCACGCGGCGTGAAGTGCGGTGCCCGCGGCGCGAGTGGGTCGTCGTGCCCGGGCGCGGCCGAGCCGTCTGCCCGGAGGAGTGCCGGCAGTGCCAGCCATCCCATCCCCGTGCCCGCGGCACGGAGCAGATCACGGCGCGAGATCGGCGTGGGAATGGAGCGCATGGCGGTCATGCCGGGTGGCGCGGGGACGTCAGTCGATGAACATGAACTCGTTCGACATCAGCAGCACCTGCGCGAGCTGCGCGGGGGAGGCGGAACCGAGAAACTCCCCGCACGCCCCGGCCTCAGCCGCCGTCGGGGCGCGGCCGAAAACCAGGCGAAACAGCTCCGCGACCTGCGCGGCGGGCTCCGGGGCGGCAGTCCGCGCGGCGAGGGCATCGGCCCGGGCGAGCATGAACGGCGCGTTGAGGGCGAACAGCGCCTGCTGCGGCACCGTGGTCTCGCCGCGCCGCGGCGTCACGGTGTCGGGATCGGCGGCATCGAAGGTGGCGAAGATGGCGGGGATGTTCTGCCGTTCGACGAACGAATAGATCGTCCGACGTCGGTTCGCCCCATCGGTGATCGGCAGCGGGCGGCCGAACATCGTCGCGTCGAGTTCCCCCGCGACGGCGAGCAGCGCGTCGCGCATCTGCTCGAGATCGAGCCGCCTCCGGCTCCCGCGCCAGAGGAGCGTGTTCGCCGGATCGCGCCGCGCCTGATCGGTCATGACCGGATCGTCCGGGATCCGCGACGACCGCTGGTAGGAGCGCGACGTCATGATCAACTCGTGGAGCGGCTTCGTCCGCCAGCCATTGCGGATGAGGAAGTCGGCGAGATAGTCGAGCAGTTCGTGATGCACCGGTCGCGGTGATTGGAGGCCGAAGTCGCCGGGATCGTCGACCAGCCCGGCGCCGAAGTGGTGCATCCACACCCGGTTGGCCCAGACGCGTGCCGTGAGCGGGTTCGAGGGGGCGGTGATCGCGTCGGCGAGTTCCAGCCGGCCGGAACCGGCCACGAACGGACGCCGCTCGCCGGGGGTGAGGATGCCGAGAAACCGCCGCGGCACCGGTGCTCCGCGCGCCGCCGGGTCGCCGCGCTGGAAGATCACCGGATCGCAGGCCACCTCCGCGTCACGCACCACCAACGCCCGCGGCGCGGCCTCCGCATGCTTGACGGCGATCGCATCGAGCGAACCGACGAGTCCGCGGAAGGCATCACCGGGGGTGCGCGAGAGATAGCCGGCGACGTCGCGCGCCGGAAACCAGACCGGACCATCGGCAGCGGTGAGCAGCGCCGCGAGGGGATCGGTACCGCCCGGATCGGCCCGCCAGGCATCGCGGATGATCGCTCCGTAGGCACGGGCGACATCGGCCATCGACGTCGGCGCGGCGGCGACGAGGCCAGTCACCACCCGCTGATCGACCCCCCGCGCCGTCCACTCCTCCGGGCGGAGGCGCATCTCCCGGACGAGATCGTGCCAGGGACCGAACAGCGGGTCGTCGGCGAATGCCCGCCGCGCGACGAGCTGCCGCCAGCGCCGGGTGATCTGCGGGCGCAGCTGCTCGGGGGTCAGTGAGAGGAAGAAAAACGACGTCTCGGCGACGTCCGGCCCGGTCGTGGCGATATGGACGAGGTAGTCCGGAGTGCGTTCGCGGGCGGTGAGCAGCACCTCGGCATGGTGGGTCTGCTGCTGCCGCATGATCTCCACCAGCTTCGCCGCATACTCATCCTCGAAGGCCCGGCCCGCCTCGGCGACCGGCCCGATCCGGGGCGGGTCGATCGGTTCGACGGTACTGGCGAACACACCGTAGAGCGAGTAGTAGTCGGCGGTCGGCACCGGATCGAACTTGTGGTCGTGGCAGCGCGCGCACGCGAGCGAGAGGCCGAGGAACCCGCGCCCGACGACGTCGATCTGGTCGTCGATGACGTCGTGCCGGTTGCCGTCGAACAAGCGCCCGAGCGTGAGCAGCCCGAGGGCCGCCAGGTCGGGCGAGTCGGCGGGCAGACCGAGCCGATCGGCCGCGATCTGCTCGCGGACGAAGCGGTCGAAGGGGCGGTCCTCGTTGAAGGCACGGATCACGTAGTCGCGGTAGGTGTGGGCGAAGGGACGGATCCGCGCGTCGCCATACATGAGCACGCCGTCCTTGGCATCGGAATAGCGGGCCACGTCGAGCCAGTGGCGCCCCCAGCGCTCGCCGTACTGCGGCGCGGCGAGCAACTCGGCGAGCAGGTGGGAAAACTCCGCCGGCGGCGTGGCGAGTTGCCGCGCGGTCGGTGGCAGACCGACGAGATCGAACGTCGCCCGGCGGACGAGCGTGGGCGCGTCGGCCGGCCCGTTCGGCGTGAACCCGCGCTCGCGCAGCATCTGCTCGACGAGGGCGTCGACCGGGTGATCCCCCGCGGCGATCACCGGTGCCACGATCGGCTGGAACGCCCAATGCCGCGCCGCGGCCGTGTCGATGTCGGTGACCACGCGCTCCCCATCGCGCGGGTCGAACGCGCCCCCGCGGATCCAGTTCGAGAGATCCTCGACTTCGTCGTCGGTCAACCGCCCACCGGCCTCTTCCGGCGGCATGCGCAGCTTCTCGTCGTGGTGCGTCACCGCCCGGATGAGCAGGCTGGCCGAGGGATCGCCGGGGGTGATCGCGGGCCCCCGTTCGCCCCCCTGTTGCCACCCCGCGCGGGAGTCGAGGCGGAGTCGCCCCGCCGCCTCTTCGGCCCCATGGCAGCCCAGGCAGCGTTCGACCAGAAGCGGTCGGATCCGTCGCTCGAAGAAGTCGGCGGGCGCGGCCGGCACCCCGTCGGCGGCCGCCGGCGCGGCACCGAGGAGGATCGTCAGCGCCCAGCCCCATCGCACCGCGCGCCGCTTCTGGTGAACGTCTCGGCTCATCTCCATTCAACCGTCCTCCGGGTCGCACCCGAAACCGTCCCCACACCGACCGCAACGGGCAGCCCGACGGCACGCGGCTGCCGGGTGACAGCGTATCAGCCGGTGCCGGCGTGGTCGATTCCAGGCGCCCCCCCGCGCTCGGCGGGCGTGCGGCCGGCGAAGCAGACGAGGACGCTCGGGAGGATGAGGAAGTCGGCGACGAGCGCGGCCAGGATCGCGAAGATCGACAGGGCCGCGAACGTGCGTAGCGGGGGCAGTCGGCAGAAGAGCAACGGCGCCATCCCCGCCGCGAGGGTGGCAGCGGCGATCACCATCGCCCGGCCGCTCGTGCGCAGCACCCGCTCCACCGCCGCGCGACGGGAGAGCCCCCCGCGACGGAAGCGGAGGAACGCGGCCATGAAGTGGATCGCGCTGTCGTCCGCCAGGCCGAGGGCGATGCTGAAGGTGACGGCGCTGGCGAGGCGCAGCGGCTCCCCCGTCGCCACGAGCACGGCACTGGTCGCCAGCATCGGGAACATGTTGGGGAGGATGCACAGCATCCCGGAGCGGAATGAACGGAAGGCCACGATCGTCATGGCGAGGATGATCACCGCCGAGGTGAACAGGCTCGAGCGGGTGTCCTCGATGATCTGGTAGACGTTCCGCGCGGCGGTGACCGCCGAGCCGGTGAGCCCGAGGTGGTAGCCGGGATGGGCCGCCTCGAGGGCCGCAAGCCTACGGGCGAGGTCGTCGAACTGGGGGAGGAGCCGGGCGGCACCGACGTCGGGCACGTGGGCCGTGACCACCGCCCGGCGCAGGTCGGGCCGGATCACGCGGTGGAGGTGACGCTCGGGGATCCGGTCGAGTTGCCGGACCGCCGCCTCGTCGATGACCCCGTCGCGGGCGAATCCCTCGAGCAGCGACAACGGTGAGAACACGCCGTGCAGGTCGGGGGTGCGGGCCAGCTCGGCCTCGACGAGCTCGAACATGCCGAGCACGGCGGGGGCACCGACACCGAGATCGGGTGGCCACTCCACCGTCGCCGAAACGAGAAGCGAGCCGCCGAGTTTCTCGTCGCACAGACTCGTCACCGCCACCGTGGGATCCCCGGCGGGCAGCATCTCGAGCCAACGGATGTCGCTCTTCAGTCGCAGGCTCAGCGCGGCGAAGGCGATGATCGCGACGACGGCGGCTCCGAGGGTGAGCCACGGCCGCCCGAGGCACACCAGGGCCAACCGGCCGAGAAGCCCCGGATCGCCGTCGGTGTCGCCACCCGCATCGGCCGGTTCGTCGCCCCCGACCGTCGGCCCCGCGGTTGTCTGCCCGAGGAGGCCGTCACGCCCGAGCGCCACCAGCGGCATGACGGAGAGCACCGCCGCCAATGCCAACACCGTGCCGACACCCCCGGCGATGCCGAACTGCCGGACGCTGGCGATTTCCGCCACGCCCAGGGCGCCGAATCCGACCGCGGTCGTCAGCACCATGAGCACGCATGCCGACCCCACCGTGACGAGCGACAAGGCGACGGCGCCGCCATTCGAGAGCCCGGCCCGCCGGGCGTTCTGGTAGGCGACGATGAGGTGGGCCGAGTCACTGAAGCCGAGGACGAAGATCAGGCTCGGCAGGATGGTGTTGAGGCCGTTGATCCGCTGCCCCGTCAGCCCCATCCAGCCGAGCGTCCACACCAACCCGACCGCCGGCCCGGCGAGCGACATCACCACCGACCGCCAATCCCGGAAGGCGCACGCCGCGACGACGATCGTGGCCACCGCCGAGAGGGTGAGGATGCGGTAGAACTCCACCTGCACGGCCCGGACCACGTCGACCCGCAGGGGGGGATGGCCCGCCAGCGTGATCCGCACCGGGCTCCCCGTCAGCACCTCGTCCACCAGACCACGGAGCCGGTCGATCTGGGTGGACAGCGGGCCGATTCCGCCCGCGGTCTCGCGGAGACGGATGAGGATGAAGAGCGCGGAACCGTCGGCGGCGATCAATTGACCGGCGAGCGCGGGATGCTCGCGCGCCGCGGCGAAGGCGGCACGGAACCGCTCGGGGGTGAAGTTCTCCCGCGCGCGGGGAAACAAGGGCACCAGGGGCTGCCCCACCCGCCGCGCGTCGAACGGGCTGGCGACGTAGAGCACGCCATCGACCCCGCGGAGGGCCTCGATGAGGCCGAGGACGCGCTCGATCTCCGGCACGTCGCCCGGATCGAGGCCCGTCACCGCGGCGAGCACGTCGGTGTCGTCCGGACCGAACTCCCTGAAGAAGCGGTCGAGCACGCGACGGTCGTCGTCGTCGCGGAGGATGAAATTCCGCGGATCCTCGTCGAAATTGAGGCGACCGAGCCCGACGGCAGCGACGCAGGTCAGCAGGGCCACCGCCAGGGCGAGGAACGGGGCCCGGCGGCGGAGGAGGGCGATGTACCAGGTCATGCAGATGCGAAGGGCGGGCTGCCGGCCCGGGACTGCCCCGAGCATAGCAGGCCAGCCGCCGGCGGCCCCGGGTCGGGTGCCAACCTGCCGGAGCCGGCGATGCGCCGGGTGAGCGGTGATACCGGACGAAAGGGCGCGGCCGTATCAGAACAATTCGCTGATCACGCTTCCGGAGTCAACCGCGGGAACAGGGCGACCCGCGTGATCGAGGAAGTGGGCACGCGGATCGGCACCGAGCACGTGGTAAATCGTGGCATGGAGGTCGAACGGTGTCAGCGGCCGGTCGCGCGGCCGCTCCCCCCGGGCATCGGTGCTCCCCACGACACGCCCCCCCTTGATGCCGCCGCCGGCCACGAGGGCGAACATCGCATGCCCCCAGTGGTCACGCCCCGGGGTGCCCTTGGAGAGCGGTGGACCGCCGTTGCCGCCGTCGTTCATCTTCGGCGTCCGGCTGAACTCGCCGCACAGCACCACCATCACCCGGTCGAGTTGGCCGCGCTCGGCAAGATCGGTGAGCAGGGCCGCGACCGCTGCATCGACCTCCGGCAGCCGGTTCTTCATCCCCGCCTCCAGATCCCAGTGGTGGTCCCACCCACCGGAATGCACCGTGACGAACGTGCTGCCCGCCTCGACGAGCCGCCGGGCGAGGAGTGTGCTCTGCCCGAAGCCGCTGCGGCCGTAACGATCACGCACGGCAGCCGGCTCGAGTGACAGATCGAAGGCCTGTCGGGCAGCGGGGCTCGTGACCAGGTCGTAGGCCTCGGCTTGGAAACGGTCCATCGCCGATGCCATCCCGCTGGCATCGACCTGCCGGCGCACGGCGTCGAGTGCGCGCCGCAGGCCCATCCGATCCGAGAGCCGGCCGAGGGTGAAACCCGCCGGAGGCACCAGATTCCGCACCTGGAAGTTCGCCGCCGCTGGATCGCCGTCGGTCTCGAACGGGTTCCACTGGGGACCGAGATAGCTGCCGCCGAAGTATCCGGGGCGGAGGCCGACGCTCGACGCATAGGGCACGGCGGCATAGGCCGGCATGCCCGGCTGGCGGGGGCCGCACTGCCGCGCCGCGATCGCGCCGACCGAGGGGTTGCGGCCGGCGGTATTGCTGCCGTTGGGACCACCCCGGCCGGTGAGCAGGTAGTGGGCCGCGGTGAAGTGGTCGCCGTTGTCGTGGTGGAGCGAGCGGATGAGGGAGAACCGATCGGCCATGGTGGCCTGGCGGGGAAAGAGCTCCGAGATCTCGATCCCCGGCACGGTGGTGCGGATCGGCCGCCAGATGCCGCGGTACTCCGCCGGCGCTTCGGGCTTGAGGTCGTAGAGATCGAGGTGCCCGGGGCCTCCGTCGAGCCAGAGGAGGATCACGGCGGTGTCCTTGGCGGGCCCCCCCGCCTCCCGACCACTCGCCCGTGCCTCGAGCACCTGCGGGAGACCGGCAGCGGCCATCCCCGCGACCCCCACCTGCACGAAGCTGCGGCGCGAAAGGCCGTGGCAATAGCCGCGCGAAGAACCGGTGGTCACCGCGAGCATGTCCGCCTCCCTCCCCGGTTTGGACCCCACCGGCGTGCCGGCCGGGAACCCGACAAGGGTAGTCCTCGGATCGGCACCCCTTCAAGCGCGGCTCCCATGGCCGGCCCCCCGAGCGTGTATCCTGTGGGACGCTCGGTGAACGAGCATCGGCACCCGTGGAGCGTGGAGCAGCCAGGATGGACACAGTCGGCGCCGGAGGGGCATCACGGGCGTTCGCGGCGTTGGGGCTGGTCCTGCCACCACCGCCCGCCCCGAAGGGGGTTTACAAACCGCTGGTCGTCATCGACCGCATGGTCCTCGTGTCGGGACATGGCCCGCTGCTTCCCGATGGGCGGCTGCTCAAGGGGCGGGTCGGCCGCGACCTCGACGAGCAGGCGGGCAAGGAGGCGGCCCGGCAGGTCGGTCTGGCGATCCTCGCGACCCTGATCGCCGGCCTCGGCAGCCTCGACCGCATCGGCCGCGTGGTGAAGGTGCTCGGGATGGTGAATGCCACAGCGGATTTCACCCGTCATCCGGCGGTGATCAACGGCTGCAGCGAGCTGTTCGCCGCGGTCTGGGGGGCCGACCGCGGCATCGGCGTGCGCAGTGCCGTCGGCATGGCCTGCCTGCCCGACGACATCCCGGTCGAGATCGAGGCCGCCTTCGAATTGGCCTGAGGCGGTCCCGCGATGACCGACCAGCTCCTCACCGTGGCCCTGGCGATCCTCGCCCTGGTGGCACTGGTCGCCGTCTGCCGAATGCCACCGTTCCTCGCCTTTCTGCTGGTGTCGATCGCGGTGGCCTTGCGGATCGGACTCCCGCTCGACGACCCGACGAAGTCGCTCCCGAAGACGATCCAGACCGGCCTTGGCACGGTGTTCGGCCAGTTGGCGATCACGCTCGTGGCGGGGGCGATGCTCGGCCGGCTGGTGGTCGCCAGTGGCGCCGCCCAGCGCATCGCCACGGTGCTCGTGCGCCTGTCCGGCCCCGGTCGGGTCGGCTGGGCGATGGCCGCGGCCGGTTTCATCGTCGGTATCCCGTTGTTCTACGGCGTCGCCTTCATGCTCCTGGTGCCGATCCTGCTCGCGGTCGTCGCCCGCGGCCGCCAGCCGGTGATCGCCGTCGCCCTGCCCGCGTGCGCGGCGATGAGCCTCGCCCACGGGCTCCTGCCCCCACACCCGGCGCCGACGGCACTCGTGGAACGGTTCGGGGCCGACATCGGCCGGACGCTGCTGCTGGGAATCGTCGTGGCGCTCCCGGCCCTCGTCGTCGGAGGCCCACTGTTCGTCCGCTGCCTGCGGGGGATGCGCGCCGATCCGCCGGGCAGCGGTGCGGCGCCGTTGCTCCCCGAGGAGCAGCTGCCCGGGACGGCGGTCAGCTTCCTCACCGCGCTGCTTCCGGTCTATCTGCTCGCCGGCACGTCACTGGCCGCGTGGCGCCCCCCCTCCGACCCGGTGTTGGCCCGGTGGCTGGCGCTGGCCGGCACGCCCGACCTGGTGATGCTCGCGGCCCTCGTCGTCGCCGCCATCACCCTCGGGCTCGCCCGCGGCTGGACGCTCGGGAAGGTGATGGACACCTACACCGCGGCGATCCCCGACGTCGCGCCGACGCTCCTCGTGATCGCCGGCAGCGGAGCGTTCCGCCAGGTGCTCGTCGACACGAAGATCGACGGCACACTGGCGGCAGCCCTCCGGGACCTGCCCCTCGATCCCCTCCTCCTCGCCTGGGCGGTGACTGCGGTCCTCCGGGTGTGCGTCGGATCGGCCACGGTCGCCGGACTGACCGCGGCCGGGATCGTCGCGCCGCTCCTCCGAGACGCCGGGGTCGATCCCGATCTCGCGGTCCTCGCCGTCGGTGCGGGCACACTCTTCTGTTCGCACGTCAACGACGTCGCCTTCTGGATGTTCCGCGACGCATTCGGGGTGTCGCTGGGAGACACGCTCAAGAGCTGGACGGCGATGGAGTCGATCGTCTCGGTGGTCGCCCTCGCCGGCGTCCTCGTGCTCGACCGGTTGCTCTGAACCACGGAGGTTCGCGATGCTCATCGTCGATGCCCATCTCGATCTGGCGATGAACGCCATGGAGTGGAACCGCGACCTGCGGCTCCCGGTGGCGGAGATCAACGCCCGCGAACGCACCCGCGGCCTCACCGACAAGCCCGACCGGGGCAACGCCGTCGTCTCGCTGCCGGAACTGCGCCGCGGGGGGATCGGACTGGTCGTCGCCACCCAGATCGCCCGCTTCGTCACCCCCGACAATCCCCTCCCCGGTTGGCACTCACCGGAGCAGGCATGGGCACAGACACAGGCCCAGCGGCACTGGTACCTCGCGATGGTCGAGGCCGGGGAGATCGTCATGATCACCGACCGCGCCGCGCTCGACACGCACGTCGCCCTCTGGACCGACGCCCTCGCCCGCGGCGCCGACACCGGGGCGCTGCCGGTGGGCTGCATCCTCTCCCTGGAGGGTGCCGACTCGATGGTCACCCCCGAATGGCTGGAGCGCGCCTGGGGCCACGGGCTGCGGGCCTGTGGTCCGGCCCATTACGGTCCGGGCCGCTACGCCCACGGGACGAACGCCTCGGCCGACCTCGGTTCCGCCGGGGGCGAATTGCTCGCGGAAATGGATCGCCTCGGCATGATCCTCGACGCCACCCATCTCTGCGATGCGGCATTCTGGGCGGCGCTCGACCTGTTTTCCGGACCGGTCTGGGCGAGCCACAACAACTGCCGGGCGCTCGTCGACCACAACCGGCAGTTCTCCGACGACATGATCCGGGCGCTCGTCGCCCGCAACGCCGTGATCGGCGGCGCCCTCGACGCCTGGATGATGGTGCCCGGGTGGATCCGGGGGAAATCGACGCCGGAGGGGACCGGCTGCCGGCTCGCGGTCCTCATCGACCATCTCGACCACATCTGCCAGCTCGCCGGCAACGCCGACCACATCGGGATCGGATCCGACCTCGACGGCGGCTACGGCCGCGAGCAGTGCCCCGCCGACGTCACCACGATCGCCGACCTGACACGGGTCGAGGACCTGCTCGCGGCGCGCGGCTACCCGCCGGCCGACATCGCCAAGGTGATGCACGGCAACTGGCTGCGTTTCCTGCGCGACGCGTGGCCGCGCGAACGACCGGGAGGCAACCCCCGCTTCGATGGCCTTCAGGCGTGCTGATGACCGTCAGGCGTGGATCGCGCGGCCATCGGCGGCCAGAGCCGCCTCCTTGAGCGCCTCGGGCAGCGTCGGGTGGGCATGGCAGACGCGACCGATGTCCTCGGCCGTGGCGCCGAACGCCATCGATGCCGCCGCCTCACCGACGATGTCGCCGGCCGCCGGTCCGATGACGTGCACCCCGAGTACACGGCCGCTGGCCTTGTCGGCCAGGAGCTTCACCTTCCCGGTCGTGTCGTTGATCGTGCGCGCACGGCCGTTGGCGCGGAAGGGAAAGACCCCCTTCGTGAACGCCACCCCGGCCGCCACCAGTTGCTCCTCCGTCTTCCCGACGGCGGCGATCTCCGGATGGGTGAAGACGACGGCCGGCACGAGGTCGTAGTCGACGTGGCTCCAGCCGCCGCGGATCCCCTCCACGCAGGCGACGCCGTCCTCCTCCGCCTTGTGGGCGAGCATCGGCCCGGGGATGCAGTCGCCGATCGCCCACACGCCGGCGGCGGTGGTCCGGAAGTGGTCATCGACAGGAATGAAACCCCGACCGTCGACCGCGACTCCCACGGTCTCCAGACCGAGGTCGTCGGTGGCCGGGCGCCGCCCGGTGGCGGCGAGCACGCGATCGCAGCGGATCGGCTCCATCCCCACGCACTCCACCACGCAGCCGCCGTCGACCGCGCGGGCGCTGGTCACTTTCGCCCCGAGGCGGATGTCGAGTCCCTGGCGGCGGAACAGTCCGAGCGCCTCGTTGGCGATCTCGCCGTCGATCCCCAGCAGGATCCGGTCGGCGTACTCCAGGACGGTCACCTTGGAGCCGAGCCGCCGCCACACGCTCCCGAGTTCGAGCCCGATGTAGCCACCCCCGATGACCACCAGATGCCCCGGAACGGAGTCGAAAGCGAGCGCCTCGGTGCTCGTGCCGACCCGCTGACCGTCGAGCTCGACCCCGGGGAGCACGACCGGACGGCTGCCGACGGCGAGGATCACACGATCGGTCTCGAGGAGCGTCTTCGTGCCGTCATCGGCCGTGACCTCCACCCGCCCGGGACCGGCGAGCCGGCCGGTGCCCCGGTAGCGGGTCACCTTGTGCTTTGCCAGGAGGGCCTCGACACCCTTGGCCAGCGTGCCCACCACCTCGTCCTTGCGGGCGAGCATCGTCGCCAGGTCGAGTGTCACCCCGGCCACGGTCACGCCGTGCACCGCCAGGCCGTGGCGTGCCTCCTCGTAGCGGTGACTCGATTCGAGAAGCGCCTTGGAGGGGATGCAACCGACCCGCAGGCAGGTGCCCCCCAAGCGCGGCTCACGCTCGACGACGGCGGCCGGAGTCCCCAGCTGCGCGGCGCGGATCGCCGCCACGTAGCCCCCGGGGCCGCCGCCGATGACCACCAACTCATGTCGCACGATGGGCTCACTTTCCCGCGCTGGAGACGATCCTCACACCTCGAGCAGCAACCGCCCCGGATCCTCGACCGTCTCCTTGACGCGGCGGAGAAACGTGACGGCCTCGCGACCGTCGACCAGGCGATGGTCGTAGGTGAGCGCGATGTACATCATCGGCCGGATCACCACCTGACCGTTCACCGCCACCGGTCGATCCTGGATGGCGTGCAGGCCGAGGATGCCGCTCTGCGGCGGATTGACGATCGGGGTCGACAACAACGACCCGTAGACACCGCCGTTGGAGATGGTGAACGTGCCCCCCTGGAGTTCCTCCAGCTTGAGCTTGTTCTCACCGGCCCGACGGGCGAAATCGGCGATCCCCGACTCGATCTGCGCGAAGGAGAGCGTCTCGGCGTTGCGCAGCACCGGCACCACCAGCCCCTTGCCGCCGCCGACCGCGATCCCGATGTCGCAGTAGTCACGGTAGACGACATGGGGATCGCGGAACTCGGCGTTCACCTGGGGCACGGCCCGCAGCGCCTCGACGACGGCGCGGACGAAAAACGACATGAACCCGAGCTTGGCCCCGTGCCGTTCCTGAAACGCGTCCTTGAAACGCGAACGCAGTGCCATCACGCCACTCATGTCGACCTCGTTGAAGGTCGTGAGGAGCGCGGCCTGCTGCTGGGCCTCGACGAGCCGTTCGGCGATCCGCCGGCGGATCGGGCTGATGAGCACCAGCCGCTCCTCACGCGCCCCCGAGCCCCGCGCGGCCAAGCCCTGTCCAGCGGTCACGCTCGGCGGCCCAACGGTCGCGCCCGGCGATGCGGCGGGGCGGGCTGCCGCCACGGGGCGTGCGCCGCTCACGGCCGCCGTGGCATCGTCGCGGGTGATTCGACCACCGGGCCCCGTACCCGTGGCCGCCGTGGCGGGCAAACCCGCCTCACCGAGCACACGCTGCGCGGCGGGCATGACCCGCGGTGGGCTCCCGGCTCCCGCCCCGCGCGCAGCCGGCTCCGCTTGGGGACCGGCACGCTGCACGGAGCCAATGTCGGTACGACCATCCTTGCGGCTCACGCCGACGACGGTCCCCACGGGCGTGGGTACGGCACCACCGGTCGGCACACCACCGCCGGTGCCGCCGCCGACACCGACCGGCTCGAGATACCCGATCACCTCCCCCACCACCGCCTTCTCACCCGCGCCCTTGAGGATCCGGGCGATCGTTCCGGCGGTCGGCGCGGGCAATTCGACGGTCGCCTTGTCACTTTCGATCTCGACGACCGACTCGTCGGTGGCGACGACATCGCCTTCGCGCTTCTTCCACTGGCCGACCATCACCTCGGTGATCGACTCGCCGACCTCGGGAACCTTCAGCTCGATGGGCATGGGTGACACACCGCCCCGGGGGCGGCACGAATAGGGGGAGAACACGGGAGGGAAGTGAAGACGCTATGGATCAGTTGACCATCGGGACCCCACCAAGGGGAACCCCGGCGGGCTCGACCCGCTGCACCACCGGCAGCGGTTGCAGGGCCGACGATCCGGGCCCCCCCGGTGCCGCGCCCAAAGAGGCGGCGGTCACCCCTGGAAGGCGGCGTTGAGCAACTCGTTCTGTTCGAGATCGTGGCTCTTCTTTGAACCGGTGGCGGGGCTGGCGGCACTTTGCCGGCAGACACCGGAGAAGGGGAAGCTGTCGAGCAGCCGTTCGCCGAATTGGATGCGGATGAAGCGCCAGGCCCCCATGTTCTCCGGCTCGTCCTGAACCCAGACGACCGCGGTGCCCGGCGCGTAGCCGGCGAGGATCGCCTCGAGCTCACGCTTCGGCAGCGGATAGAGCTGCTCCATCCGCACGATCGCGACATCCTGCCGGGAGGTCTCCTGCCGGCGCTTCTCGAGCTCGTAGGCCACCTTGCCGGTGCAGAGCAGCACCCGCTTCACGTCGCCGCCGCGCACCGAGAGATCGGGGATCACTCGCTGGAAGGCCCCCTTCACCAGTTCGTCGAGGCTCGACACGCACCCCGGGTGCCGCAACAGGCTCTTCGGCGTGAAGAGGATCAACGGCTTCCGCCAGACGCGGAGCACCTGCCGCCGCAGGCAGTGGAAAATCTGGGCCGGGGTCGTCGGCTGGACGATCTGGATGTTGTCCTTCGCCGCCAGCGACAGGAAGCGCTCCATCCGGGCGCTCGAAGAGTTATCTCCAGCGAGTCGCGGAGGAATAG
>SXGQ01680377.1_pt1 | contig 22715 bp, 25 predicted proteins | sample 3178371 | NCBI WGS metagenome assembly SXGQ01 (sample SAMN11356859, study PRJNA531348) | freshwater metagenome | isolation source: freshwater sample F1-20 | place: China: Fuxian Lake, Yuxi | collected 2017-12-25 | reverse complement strand
TGCGCTTGGTCACCCGATTGGTATGAGCGGCAACCGCGTTGCGTTGACCATCTTGCACGAACTTCGTCGCCGTGGTGGTGGCGTTGGTGCTGCAGCATTGTGTGGCGGTGGCGGTCAAGGCGATGCCATCATCGTCCGCACCGTCTGATCCCCACCAGAATCACGAGGTTAGGAAAGTAGTTCGCGGATTCTTTCTTTAGGTCGGCCCACAATTGCCTTCTTTGCAGTCACCACGATCGGTCGCTGCAACAGTTGTTTGTGTTTGACCAACAACTTCACGACCTGATCGACAGTTGCCGCGTCTTTTTCTTCGAGCCCCAGTTTTTTCCACATGCTGTCTCGGCGCACCAGATTGGTGAACGGGTCTTCAAGCTTCGAGATGATGTCGCGCAATGTGGCTTCATCGGGCGGATTCTTGATGTACAAAACGACTTCGGCATTGACGCCTAATTCTTCAGCAATGCTCACGGCACTGACACTGCTGTTTCAATGCTGATTGTGGTAAATCGTGACTTTTCCGGGTTTTGCCATGGAAATGACGGTAACCCACGTCTCAATACTTGACATGATTGCGTCATATTTGTAACATAAATGTCATATCAGGGCACCGGTCCTGCAACAGGTCTTTTTCCGCCCGCACCTTTTGCAGAACTGGTGCCTTGATCGCGTCTCCGGATGGTCGCGTCTGGGGTTCGGTTTTTAGTCTTCGATGACGCGTCGACCGTTAATGGCCCGACCCAACGTGAGTTCGTCGGCATATTCGAGGTCGCCGCCTACTGGCAGCCCCGAAGCCGGTCGCGTGATCCGGATATTGAACGGCTTCAAAATTCGGCTGAGGTATGACGCCGTCACTTCACCTTCGGTATTCGGGTTCGTACACACGATGATCTCGGTGATCTCTTCGTTCGACAAACGCATGACGAGTTCGCGAATCTTCAACTGGTCGGGGCCGACCCCGTCAATCGGATTCATGACTCCGAGCAACACGTGATACCGGCCACGAAATTCGCCGGTACGTTCGAGCGCAATGATGTCACGACTTTCTTCAACAACGCACAAGACCGATGGATCACGACGAGGGTCGGCACAAATCGGGCACAGTTCGTCCTCAGCGAAGTTGAAACAACGCGCGCAAAATCGAACGCGGGCTTTGGCATCGGTGATGGCCGATGCCAAACGATCGACATCTTCATCAGGAAGCTTGAGGAGATGGAATGCAATCCGCTGAGCTGACTTAGGACCGATACCTGGCATGCGACCAAGTTGATCAATCAATGTCTGAACGGGAATGGTGTACGAAGCGCCCACTCTTTACTGATCCTCGGTGAGAATCTCTGAACCAGGGAAAAGGTCGGCCAAATTTGTTTCGGTCGCTTTATTTGAAACCGTTGGCAACTGCTTAATTTCTTCAATGTCAACGAACTCTTCTTCGGGCGCTTCTTCAACGACCTTCGCCTTCGGTGCACGCGGTTCTTCTGAACGAGTTTCAACGACAATCGCACACTTACCGCCAGCCACCTTAAAGATGACTGCTGAAAGTTCGGCCATGTATTCGTTCACGCGCTTTGCTGATGGTTCGTTATCAACCATGAGAACTAATCGACCATCACGTTCAACGGGCTTAGCCATCTGTGCAACGGCACGACGCATACCCTTTAACTCTCCGATGACACCGTCATTCCATTTTTCAACAACGGCAGTGATTGACATCGCGTTTGTTGATGCTGGCGCTACGGGAGCAGGTTCTGCCGCGTCAATCATTGGTGCAACAGGTTTTGTCGACGGCGCAGCGGCAGCAGGTTCGGATCGCACAACAGGAGCGCTCGGATCTTGTGCAACTCGCCCACCCAATACGGCGCGTCCTGTTGATGGATTCACTGGTGCGGGTGCAATTTGAGGCCGATTTTCCAAATCTTTTTCGAGTCTTTCAACACGAGCCAACAATGACTCAATTCCCATTTGTAATTCACGATGCACGAGGCGAACTAAGGCAACTTCAAGTACAACTCGCGAGTCGGGCGCATTGCGCATGTCATTAATTGCCAGACCCAGAGTCTCAATAACTTTGACAATGCGCGGTGTACCAAGGCGACCGGCTTGTGCTGCAACTTCGGCGGCGCGATCTTCGGGTAGTTGCACAAGCTCGGGGGCCATCTGCGTGAGGAATGCATCGCGCATGTGTCGTACCAAGTCGTTCACGATGGTGCGCGGGTCACGACCAAAGTTGACAGTGTGAGCAACTGCGGCCAACAAACGACCAGCGTCGTATTCAATCAGTGCATCAACAAATTCATCAACTGGCGTGACCTCGTCAACCATTCCACCTGTTGCAGCAGCAAGTTCGAGTGCCGACAAAGTATCGCGAGCTGAACCACCGCCTTGACGAAGAACTGCGTTGATTGATGCATCGCTGATGTCGATACCCGCATCAGACGCAACCCAACGAACGTGCGCTTCAAGTTCGTCAACAGGCAACAAGTGGAATTGCAAATGTTGCGTTCGACTACGAATCGTCTCGGCAACTTTTTCGGGGTCGGTCGTTGCTAAAACAAAGACAACGTGCGACGGCGGTTCTTCGAGAGTTTTCAACAACGCTGCAGATGCACCCTTGGACAACATATGCACTTCGTCAAGGATGTACACCTTGTGACGACCTGGCGAACCGAGTGACGCTGCAGCAATGATTTCGCGAATGTCTTCAACACCGTTGTTACTTGCGGCATCAAGTTCGATGACGTCAAAACTGTTGCCCTCTTGCACGGCCAAACACGAACCACATTCACAACATGGTTCACCGTCTTTCGAATTTTCACAGTTAAGAACCTTGGCCAAAATTCGTGCGGTCGTGGTCTTGCCCGTACCGCGTGGTCCAGAAAACAAATAGGCATGGCCTTCACGTGAATTGGCCACTGCGTTCTTGAGCGCGCGCACAACATGCTCTTGACCCTTGAGTTCAGAGAAACGTTGCGGCCGATATCGGCGGTAGAGAGATTGAACAGCCATCGCTTGAGACTGTAGTGGTGAGGTGTTGCGTACGATGCTTTGACTTCCCAAGATCGCGATTCCCATACTCCAATATTCGGTGAGTGCCCATATTCAGTGGGTCACGGAGAACTACCGTTATGGGTGATCATGTCTTTGCTCACTGCCACCCCGCCCAGAATTCGCGCTCGTCGATCGTTAAGAGCTCTCGTCCAGGCGTTATGTGTTGGTCTATTCGTCGCTCTCAGCGCTGGTCTGTTGCTCGGAGCCCAGCCAGTTCGGGCCGAAACCACACTGGTTTCATCGAGCCCAGCCGACAGCGAAAAAGTAGCGACTTCGCCCATTCAGATCGTGGCCGTGTTCAGCGCAGCTGTCCCAAATAATGCTGTTATGCAGGCAGTATGTGAGGGTCGACCCGCACCTATTGGCAGTGTCACGGTCGGCGCCGACGGCATTTCACTGATTGCCACATTGACTGCAGCCCTTCCGATTGGCACCTGCAACGTCACGTATTCGGTGCCCCAGGCCGACGGCAAGGTGGCAACCGGCGGTTTTTCCTTTGAAGTTCTCGACCCCGCGACCGCCGACCCGGGTGATCTGGGTGGAGACGTCACCGATGGTGGCAACTTGGCGGTGGATCCCCCGCCGGTCAGCGGACCCCTCAGTCTTTTCCGAATTCTGGCTTATCTCTCACTGGCGGCTTTGTTCGGCGGTATCGCCTTCATTCGTTGGACGTGGCCCGAAGGTATCAACGATGACGCGACGTATCGATTCCTTCGCATCGCATGGATTGTCGCACTTGTCAGTAACTACGTCGTCGCTATGTTGCGAGCATCTTTGCTCTCGGGGAATTCGATCACCAGCACGATTCTTCCTTTTGGCTGGGGCGAACTTTTCCAAAGTGCCAGTGGCATTTCAGCGTTTATGCGCGTTGTCTTCATCGGCGCTTGCGCGATCGTGGCACTGCGACCCGATCGCATCTTTGACCCTCAATCACAAATCGTTTCACTCGCCCTACCCACTGCGGCCATGGCCACATTCGGGCTCACCCGTGCGATTGACGACTTCTCGACCCTCGGAACCATCGCCGGAGTCGTCCACGTTTTGGCCGCAGGCATGTGGATAGGTGGCCTGGTTTTCTTAGCCCAATCGGTACTTATCGGGCCAGGTGAAGAAGATTTAATGCACGCCATTCGCACTTTCTCGCGGCAGGCGAATATCTACATCGGTGTCACTGTGATTGCCGGAATTGTGCAGTTGTACCAAATGGACGGTGGCTCAATTCTGACGAGTCGCCACGGTCGCTTGATCGTCATCAAGGTCATTGGTGTCGCTGGCATGGTCTATGTCGGTGGAGCAGCGCGGCAGTTCATCAATCATCAGTTAGCCAAAAAGCGCGAACTGAGTGGTCGGACAGCCAAGCAACTGCGCAAAGCAGTTCTCTCCGAAATTGGTATTGGCATCTTGGTTTTGGTCTTCACTTCATGGTCGGTTGCAACCTTGCCACCCAATGTGACACCACCCGGTTCTGATCGCACTAACTACGCCTTTATCGGTGATCGTTCTGGCGGCGAGTTCGATGTTCAACTGAAGGTCACGCCAGCCACGGTCGGTCTTAACGCCGTGCGGATTGACGTCTATTCGCCATCGACTGGACTGACCGATTTGACCGTGCAGTTCAACCCGCCCACCAATAACACCGCCAGCGTGACCCTGAATGTCCCGCTTGACGGCGTCGGGGCCGCCAGGCTTCCCATGAGCGAAGGTGTCCCATTCGGAACCCCCGGGTTGTGGACCATTATCGTCACGGGCAACGGCCCCGAGGGGCCACTGCCGTCAGTGACGTACACCGTGTCGGTCATGGCCAACTCAAATGAATCAGGCACTACCGGGACCGATATCACAACGACCTCGGTCACTCTCTCGGTTGATGGTTCGCCGGCAACCGTGGTGGTCCCCCTCGGTGGCACCACTGTTCCAGGGGCCGCAGCCCCCGCAGCCGGAATTCAACCCGTCACAGCCACGGTCGTGACCTCGGTACCTTGAGCCAGTTGCGAGTATCGTTCACGGGGTGACTAGTGCTAACCCCATGCAAGACAAGCTCGCCGACCTTCTTCAGCGCAAAGAACAAGCGCTCCACGCGGGGTCACCCCGTTCGGTAGAACGTCAACACGAAAAAGGAAAGTTGCTGGCCCGTGAACGGCTGGACTACTTGCTCGATCCAGGCTCATTCCAAGAACTCGACATGTTGGCTCGCCACCGTGCGCACGCTGCTGGTCTTGACGAGCACCCGTACACCGATGGTGTGATCACCGGTTGGGGCACCATCGAAGGTCGCAAAGTTTTCGTCTTCTCACAAGACTTCACCGTGTTCGGTGGAGCACTTGGCGAAGTGTTCGCCGAAAAGATTCACAAGTTGATGGATATGGCATTGCGTGTTGGTGCGCCTGTGATCGGACTCAACGACGGTGCCGGTGCACGTATTCAAGAAGGTGTGGTGTCGCTCGCAAGTTACGGTGGCATTTTCTACCGCAACGTTCAATCAAGTGGTGTCATTCCGCAGATCTCCGTGATTCTCGGACCATGTGCCGGCGGCGCTGTGTACTCGCCAGCAATGACCGACTTTATTTTCATGGTGCGCGAGAGCAGTCACATGTTCATCACCGGACGTGATGTTGTGAAGACAGTGACCGGCGAAGAAGTAACGCTTGAAGAACTCGGTGGCGCAATGAGCCACGCCAGCAAGAGTGGTGTTGCCACATTTGTTTCGGCTGATGAGAAGTCGTGTCTTGATGATGTGCGCTTCTTGATGTCGTTCATGCCGCAGAACAACATGGAAGAACCGCCGACCATTGACACTGGTGATGATCCCGATCGTTTGTGTCCCGATCTGCGCGACATCCTTCCTCCATCACCCAACCAGCCATATGACATGAAGAAGGTCATTGCATCAATCGTTGATGACGGTGAATTCTTTGAATACTTCCCGCACTGGGCCAAGAGCATCGTGTGCGGATTTGTACGCATTGATGGTCATTCAGTTGGCGTCGTTGGCAACCAACCTTTGTTCCTCGCCGGTGTTCTTGACATCGAAAGTGCCGAAAAGGCTGCCCGCTTTGTGCGCACCTGCGACGCCTTCAATATTCCGTTGCTGACCATGGTTGACGTACCTGGCTTCTTGCCTGGCGTCGATCAAGAGTACGGCGGCATTATTCGTCACGGTGCCAAGTTGCTGTACGCATATTGCGAAGCAACTGTTCCGCGAATTCAAATCATTACGCGTAAGGCTTACGGTGGAGCGTATGTGGTGATGGACTCAAAATCGATTGGCTCAGATCTTTCGTATGCATGGCCAACTGCTGAGCTCGCAGTCATGGGACCAAACGGTGCTGTTGAAATCGTGTATCGCCGCGAATTGCAACAAGCCGCCGATCCGGTCGCACGTCGCGCCGAACTTGTTACCGAATACACCGAGAAGTACGCCAACCCATATGCAGCAGCTGAGCGCGGTTACATCGATGATGTCATCGATCCCGCCGAGACTCGTCAAAAAATTGTTGCTGGTTTCCGCATGTTGCGTACCAAGCGCGAAGAGTTGCCACGCCGCAAGCATGGCAATATGCCGTTATGAGTCAGCAAATTTCTCCGATGCCCACTGACGAAGAAGCAGTCGTTATTGCGGCTGCCATCGAAGCTCTCTGGCCACGACCTGTCGTGGGCGAAAATGTTGTTGCGGCCCGACAAAACGCGTGGCGCTTCAGCGGACGCTGGTGGGCGCAACCAACCATCGCCCGGCGTGACCGCCCCTAACTAACGCTCATGGAAGTCACCACCGTTGCTGATGATCTAGTGGTTATCCACGACGGTCTGTCGGTGTATCGCTACGACGGATTGACATCTGCTACTTCGTACACATTCAATGGCATTGAAGTCACCACACTTGCTCGACCGCGTGGTGAATTACTCAGTACGTTCGCAACCGTCAACGATGTGCATTTTGGCGAACTTGAGTGCGGGAAAATTGATGACAGCCCCAAGGGACCGATTCAGCGTTCGCGTCCTGGTGAGCCGCCCTATCCCGAGACCATGAATCGCGGCGCAGTTGCTGAAATCACTGCGTTGAATCCGCACCATGTTTTTGTTAAAGGTGATCTCACGTGTTTTGGATCTGAGGAAGAGTTTGCCGCATTTGAAAACTGCTACGGCCAACTCAGAGAAAAACTACACGTCATCCGTGGTAATCATGATTCATATTTAGGACAACACAAATACGACGACGATCAATGGATTGACATGCCCGGAATCTGCGTCGCCCTGATGGACACCGCCATTCCGACAGAAACCACTGGCGACATCGCCTCAGGTCAACTCACGTGGTTAACCGAACATGCCGCATCAACTCAATTGCCCGTACTCGTAATGGGGCATCACCAACAATGGACTCCCGGGGCGCAAGCCGATGGTCACCGAAGCGAGGGTTACTTCGGAATCAATCCCGATAGCAGTGATGCGCTCAATCAAGTTGTTGCTCAACACCGGAACATCATCGGTTACACCGCAGGTCACACTCATCGACATCGCGTGCGGCAGATGGAATGTGGCGTACCCACCATTGAAATCGGTTGCGTCAAAGACTTCCCGGGCACGTGGGCTGAGTACCGCGTCTACGAAGGTGGAGTGATGCAGGTCGTGCACCGCATCTCAACCCCGCAAGCTCTTGACTGGAGCGAGCGTTGTCGCCACTTGTACGAAGATTTTGGAATTGATTACGAAACATACGCACTTGGCACATTGAGTGAACGATGTTTCGTCTTCCCAACCCGGGCAGAATAGACGTGTGAACATCAAGGTACCCCGCACTCCACTGACTGGCATGCGAGTCCTTGATATTTCAACAGTGATCGCCGGACCGAATTGCGCGCGCTATCTCGCCGACTTTGGTGCTGATGTCATCAAAGTTGAACGACCCGACACTGGTGACAGTTTGCGCAACATGGCCTGGAAAGATCCACGTGACGGTGTTGGCCTGTGGTGGAAGATCGCCAATCGCAACAAGCGCACCATCGCACTTGATTTTAAGAATGCCGACGACAAGGCCTTGTTCTTAGATCTTGTGAGAGACGCCCACGTTGTCGTTGAGAATTTCCGTCCGGGCACCCTTGAGCGTCTTGGTCTTGGACCAGATGAACTTCTTGCCATCAACCCTTCTTTGGTGCTGACACGAGTCAGTGGTTTTGGACAAACCGGTCCGTACGCGCAACGACCTGGCTTCGCGTCCATCGCCGAATCAATGTCGGGCTTTGCCGCGGTCAATGGTGAAGCTGATGGACAACCTTTGCTTCCAGCCATTGCACTCACTGATGAAGTGACCGGACTTGTTGGCGCGTTTTCAACAATGGTTGCTTTGTATTCGGGTGTTGGCCAAGTCGTCGACATCAGTTTGCTTGAAAGCATGTTCCACATCATGGGACCGGTTGCATCACTATTTGCCTTAACTGGCGAACTACAACCTCGACTTGGAGCAGGTCTGCCGTATACGGTTCCACGCGGCACGTACCAATGTTCTGATGGACAGTGGGTTGGTATCTCAAGTTCATCCGATTCGGTTGCCGCTCGAGTACTCACACTTCTTGGCGTTGGTGACGATGAACGTTTCACTTCATTTGATGGCCGAGCTGCACATCGAGAAGCTCTCGAAGAATTGATGCGCGATTGGTGCTCGCAGCGTTCACGCGACGAAGTCGTTCGACTCTTTGAAGAAGCTGAAGCCGCCATTGGTCCAGTGATGAATATGGCCGACATTGCTGTTGATCCCCATTTCTTATTCCGCGAAGCAGTCACAACGGTTGGTGAGACTCCGATGCAGAACTTGATCGCAAAGCTGTCAGCCACCCCTGGGTTGTTACGTCACGAAGGTCGCGCCCAAAATGCCGACGGCGACGACATCAGAAAAAATGGCTGGAGCCAAACAGATGGAGTAAAAAATGAGTAACTCACCCAAGCCATACGTTTATGTCGCTGGACCACTTTTTGACGAGGGTGAACGGTGGTTCATTGAAAAGATTGATCAACTCATTCAAGATGCCGGCTTTGACACCTTTTTGCCTCACCGAGATAACCCACCAAAGACTGCCGAGAATGTTGGCGAAATTTTCTTAAACGACAAGGGCGGCATTGATCGCTGTCAAGTCGTTGTCGCGAACTTGAATGGCATCATGACCGACGACGGCACCGCGTGGGAGATGGGCTACGCCTACGCACATAACAAATACATCATTGGGCTATTCACCGACTGGCGCGCCCGTTTTCCAAATGGCAACGAAGTCGTCAACTTAATGATGCAATGCAGCATCAACAAGTTGGTGCGCTCCCTCAATGAGTTAGATGAAGCATTGCGCGAATACTTGACAGGCCCACATATCTAACTACTCGCAATCCCCCGTTCACCTCACGGCAATCGCATATTTGTCATGGGTCGTCAGACTTTCACAGTGTCGGCGAAAATTCCGGAGCGCTTCATATTTATTTGGTCGGGACAATCCTTCGGTCTTTCCAATCGTCTAGCAATCGAAAGTGTTCTTCTCCATCATCCGTGGGCAAACATTGAAATCCATATTGAAGGGTCTGAACCCCTTACTCTTGACTTTCTGCTGACTCGGCGATTGCCAAATGTGGAGATCCACTCCATTGATGTCGCAGAAATACTTCATGCCTGTGACTCCGATCTTTCACGATCATCAGACTTGCTAAGTGTCTGGGACCGAATACCTCAAACGGCACTTTCCGCAAGAAGCAACCTGCTTCGATATGCATTGCTGCACCTTCGTGGTGGGATCTACCTAGATTTTGACATTCTGGTTCGCCGTCCCCTCGACAACATTTTGAGTTCAAGCCATAGTCAAGTCGGCGCCGAGATGGTCTGGAAACTCGACGAAAAGAGAGTTCAGGAAGGGCTGGGGGTTGCTGACTGGCTCCCCACCGCCCTGTGGGCAGTGAACTGGTGGCTCAATAAGCAAATCTGCAGAATCTCGGGACGATTCATGCCTCCACGACATCTGCAGAACATGGTTGACAAAATGGTCTTGGGTCAGGCATTGAACAATGCGGTCATTGCATCGCAAGCGCAGTCAGAACTCACCACAGCTCTTCTAGAAAATGCCCAAACGGTCAACCCCACTATTCGATTTTCGCTTGGTCCTTCGCTTCTGACAACAGTCGTCAAACAAGAGCCATATTTGGCACACGTGCATCAACCCGATGCTTTCTACGCTGTTCCGCCAGGTCAGAGTTACCGCTTCTTCACTGAAAAAAACTTGGTGCTACCAGAAGAGTCGTATCTCATTCACTACGTCAGCAGCAACCATGGAGAGCTTCTGAATTCTCTCACTCCGGAACAACTGATAGAGAACAGTTCTGAAGGGGTCTTTTGGGCAATGGCTTCATCACTCTTACGTTCACCGTACATTGACTTGAAAATGCCTCATGCCGCCTAACGAACTAGTCACTTGCGTGATGGTGACTCGCGATCGCCCACAGTTGGCCCGACGGGCAATTCAATGCTTCCTTTCGCAGTCTTATACACCTCGAGAGCTACTCATTGTCAATGACGGCGACATCTCTTATTGCGATGTGATACCTGACGAACTACCTGTAGACGTCACGATTACAGAATTGCACATTGAGACAGAAGAGAACAACACGCTGGGTGAACTCCGAAATCTCGCACTTGATCAGGCGCACGGCGAGTTTGTCGCGCAGTGGGATGATGACGAGTGGTATCACCCAGAGCGTCTTGCAATACAAATTTCTGCAATAGAACAAAGCCACAAAGCCGCATGCGCACTCAAATGGACGCTGATGCACATTGACTCTGATGAGTTGGTCAACCATCCCTTTCGCGCCGATGCCGGTCTTGCCACTCCAGGGACAATCGTCCATCGCCGAACCCAGGCACGATATCCCGCTCAGCGAAAAGGTGAAGACTCCGTTTTCATTCGCGCAGTCAAGAACATGGGTGGATTGTGTGTTCTGGACCAGAATTATTCACATCTGTTCATTCGCTGCTTTCACGGTAGCAATACATGGGATTTCGAACACTTCTTGAAACGTCTCCGCAGAACTCCGCGTGGATTCATTTCTCTCACATTTCTCAAATTGCTTCGTCGCCCGATCACCAGTCACTATGCATTTGAACTTTCTGACACGGAAACCGCCGCGATCAACGAGTTCAAATCCGACACATTTGGTCTCCTGGTTCATGCAAACTGAAACCGCGAAGGCGGTCACTCGGCGCACAGCATGGATCACGGTTGGACAAGGTGTCCATACGGCTTCGCAAATTCTTGTCGCAACTTTTTTGGCTCGGTGGATGAGTAACTCAGATTGGTCAAAGATGGCTTATCTCATGTCGGTGTACTTTGCGATATTGGTTGTCGGCAATCTTGGACTGCACCACGGAATGCCGTACTTCATCTCGCATCTCAACGCCAAGGGTCAACGACGTGTTGTGTTTCGAAGCATGACAGCCCTTCTTCTTTCAGGCCTGGTTGTATCGGTCATCCTGTCACTCGCATCTGATGCACTCACGAAACAATGGGACGATCTCGCTGGCCTCGTCACTCTCATAGGTGTGGTGATCGCCGTAGAACTCCCATCCACTATCTGCGCGATGGCTCTAGTCGCTTTGGAACAGTCAATGCTTTCGGCGATTTGGGAAGGATCAATGGGCCTCGTCACCTTGATCACCGTCTTCGGCCTTTTCATACAAGACAACGGACTGCGTGCGGCATGCCTTGGCTTGCTAATCGCTGGTGTTGTTCGTTCAATAACTGCGGTACTCGCATTATGGTGGGCGACTCGGCAGGACAATTGTCAAAACGATGTGGAGGATTCGTTAACTATTCCTCGAATTCGCGATCAAATAAAGTTTGCTCTTCCCCTCGGAGCGACCATCATTGTTTCGGTTCTCAATCGCAGCCTCGATAAGTGGCTCGTGGCGGCATTGCATCCAGAAAGACTCGGCGAATACGCAATCGCAGCCCAAGAGTTGCCCATCATCAATATCCTTCCGGTCGCAGGCGGAGCAGCCATCGCTGTTTCTCTCGTTCACCACCTCGCTCGCGGAGAACAGCAGACTGCTCTCAAGATTTGGATTGAACAGTCAATTCGGCTGACTTATGTCCTCGTGCCCGCGGTTGTCATACTCATCCTTTGCAGTCCCGAAATCATTGAATTGATGTTTGGTCGTCAATATCGATCAGGGGCACCCATATTGGTGATCTTCACAGTGATTCTGTTGCATCGTGTTGCAGAGTATGGCGTCGTTCTTAGAGCGGCTGGCCGAACCCAAGAGTTGCTCTTTGCCTCGCTGGTGTTGCTCGTTACGAACGCCATCGCAGCAAGTGCCTTCATCCTTATCTTTGGTCCCGTCGGTGCTGCCATCGGTACATTGACCGCAAATATTGTCGCATGGCTATGGGTATTGAAACGAGTGGCCGCGGTTTTGGAATCGTCCGTGAAACACGTCTTTCCTTGGAAAGAATGGTCTCAACAAATAGCAATTGGTTTGCTATGCGTGACAACTTGTGTGTTCATCGACGCATTAGTTGACCTCACCAATGTTCAATCTCTCGTTTGTAAAACCACTGTTGTCTGCTTGATATTTGCTTGTTCGAAACCACAAGTGCGACGTCTGTTTACCCCGGTTTCGTATGTTTCTTCTCGTGCGAGTAGCGATTGTCGCTGAGTCATTTTTGCCGTCAGTAAATGGAGTGACAAACTCTGTTTGCCAGCTTGCCGACTACCTTCATCGCAATGGTCACCAAGCGATCATCATTGCGCCTGGTCCGGGCGAGGATTCCTACAACTCGACCCCTGTTGTTCGTGTAGCCGCCTGCTCGATGCCCTTTTACGATGACGTTCGCGTGGGTTTCAGTGGCACCACCGTTTATCGAACCTTGAGATCCTTTAAACCTGATGTTGTTCACCTCGCCGCTCCTCTTGTGTTGGGCGGAACCGCAGGTCGATCAGCTCGTCGTATGGGAATTCCTGTCGTCGCTATTTTCCAAACAGACATCGCCGGATTTGCCCGCCGTTATCACCTCGGAAAATTCGCTAAGCCCATCTGGGGAGCAATCAGAACAGCGCACGCTTCAGCCGACCTCACCTTGGCCCCCTCAACAATCACAAGCTGGCAGTTACGCGAAAATGGCCTTGACGACGTCGCCATTTGGCCGCGTGGAGTTGATGCAGAGAGGTTCCACCCCTCCAAGCGAGATATGGATCTTCATCGCGAATGGGCCCCACAAGGACAAACAGTTGTTGGTTACGTGGGTCGACTGGCCCGTGAAAAAGAAGTTGAACGATTACGGGTTTTGAGTGGACGACCTGGAATCAAATTGGTCATCGTCGGCGATGGACCACTGCGATCAACCTTAGAAAAGTCCATGCCCGATGCGACCTTCACGGGCGTCTTACGCGGCGAAGAACTTGCTCGAGCCTTTGCCACTTTAGATGTCTTTGTACACACCGGCCTCAATGAAACCTTTTGTCAAGCCATTCAAGAGGCACTTGCATCTGGGGTGCCAGTTGTTGGGCCCGCTGCAGGTGGCCCGCTCGACATTATTCAACATCGTCAAAATGGCTTGCTCTGGAGTCCAGAACACCCTGAAAGTTTGGCTGGTGCAGTGCAGCAACTTCATGAAGATGTTTTACTTCGTCGACTTCTCGCATCACACGGACGCACATCTGTCGTTGGCCGCACGTGGTCATCGGTGATGAATGATCTCATTGATCATTATCAAGCCGTGATCGGAACCTTCCTCCCATTGCAACGGACCGCTTAGTAGCCGTGACCGATTCCCCAATCACCGACCGTCGCACTCTGGTTATCTCTGTGCATGATGTTGCCCCCTCGACCTTTCAAGTGAGCAAGCGAGCAGTTCGTCGTATGGAGCAATTTGGGGCGACATGTTCGTTGCTCGTTGTGCCAGGTCGTTGGAATGGTGCGTCGCTTGCTGATTCGCCAAAATTTATTGATTGGCTTCATGAGTGTGAAGAACGCGGCCATGAGATCGTTCAACACGGATACACCCACGAGAAGTTGACGGCGCCCTCGTGGTCTCGTGTGCAATCGGCGGTTCTCACCCGAGGTTGTAATGAGTTTCATTCGCTCGGATATTCGGTCGCAATTCGCCGCATGGAACTAGGTCTCAAGCAATTACTCAATTACGACTTCGCTCCAACCGGATTCGTGCCTCCCGGTTGGCTGGCATCGGAAGGCACGATTCAAGCAGCGAAAGATTTGGGCTTCGTATATCTCACGACTCGAACCCGCTTTCTTCATCTAGCAGCGGGACACTCGCACACAATTCCGGCGTGGTCTCACCGACCAAACAGCACCTTAAGTTTTGCTGGGTCACTTTGGTGGCAAATTGGGACTGCCTCACGGCTTCTTTTCCCGAGCTCTCTACGACTCGCACTCCACCCTGGGGATGTCTCAGATAAAAAATTAATGGATGTCAGCGAGCGATGCGTTCGTCGGCTCCTGGATTCGGGATACGAAAGTTACACATATCAAGAACTCATTGCGCCAAGGATTTTACAAGCGTGTTAATCGTTCAAATAGCGAATTTGGTGCATCAAACTTCTGGTGGCATTGCTCGCACGATGACTGAACTTCGAAATGAGTATCGAGCACTTGGTCATCAGGTCGTGCTCATCACCCCAAGCGATCGGTTTTCTGATCAGACGGATGAAACTGGGGTTCGAAGAATCCAATTGAAAGCGCCGAAGATTCTTGGTTGGGGCGGCTATCGCCTGATCTGGCGTCGCCGACAATTGAAGAAGCTTCTGATACAAATTGTTCCTGACATCATTGAGAACCATGATCAGACCACTCTGTGGTGGCTCGGCAATTTTGCTCAAAAAATTGGTGCACGAAATTTCGTCTTCTCTCATGAGTCTCTTTCACAGTTACTCACGAATCATTTGAAGAATTCGTGGTTAGCCAATCGTCTTGCCGACAACCACCATCGGCGAATTGCTCGGGGAACTCACAACTTTCTGTGCGCTTCCAATTTTGCAGCACTTGAGTTAGAGCGAATTGGTATTGAGCCCATTCGTATTTCACTTGGGGTGGATCACACTCAGTTCGGATCAAATCAAGAAATACAGAAACATGCTCATCAATTTCATGGTCGCCATCACACAATTTCCCTCGTCGGCCGACTTTCGCCTGAGAAAAATCCTCAGTTAGCCATTGAGGCGATGCGCAAGATTTGCGAGCAGCGCAAGGATATTCAATTAGTTGTCATTGGGGATGGTCCACTCAGGCAACGGCTGGTTGAACGGTCGATTGACCTACCCATCACATTCTTGGGACACGTTACTGATCGCGAATTCATCGCTTCAATTCTTCGCATGTCATTTTGCACTCTGAATTTGGGAGACCGTGAGACCTTTAGTCTCTCGACTTTGGAGTCACTTGCATCTGGGACACCTGCGATAGTCGCAAAGTCTGGAGCATCTCGTGAAATTCTCGCATCTGGATGTGGGGTTACTACCTCGCTCACTCCGATATGCATCGCTGATGCAATTGAATCAATGCTTCTACAGGATCAAAAAGCCGTGCGGGTCTGTTGCCAAGAGCGAGCAAGTCAATTCACTTGGGAAAAGACTGCAGGTACTTTGTTGCAGAGTTACGAAACTGTTGAGTTTGCACATCATGAAAAAGTGTTATACGACACTTTTGCTTTTGGGCAAGTGGCATGAAACTGCGTCCACTACTAACTAGTGATGACGCCGAGATCAAGAAGATCTTTATGGAGACCATTGTCATGGGTCAACCATTGAATTTCAAGATTCGATTTCAAGATGATTTTGCCCACGTAAGTTTGGGTTGGTATCTCAAATACGCTCGTGATCTTGGCCGCTGTATTGTCACTGATGAAGGACAAGTCGTTGGCTACGTGTTGATTTGTGCTGACGAAGAGAAATTCAACCGGTGGATGTACATACAGACCGTCCGCTTAATGGTCAAGAGTCTGGCCGTTGCCCCCTTTGGACTACTACGAGGCGGAACGTGGGGCCTGTATTGGCGTCGGGTCGCCGATGGGGCAAAACTAACGCGGCAGGATCTTCCAACACATTTTGATATGCATGCCCATGTCAATATGCGCAGCCATGCACGATTTGGTGCCGGCGGTTTACAGAGTTTGCGTTACGTTGATGAACAAGCAGCGATCCTCGGATTTGCTGGTTGGTACGCCGATATCAATTCGAAATCAGGGCGTCGGTCCGCAAGTCTTGAACGACTTGGCGGTCAGATCATTCAACGCTCGTACAACCGCACTTTGTCATGGCTTGCTGGCGAATCTATTGAACGTCTTCGTGTTGTGCGACGAGCTACTCCGACAGAATTAGAAACAGCGGCCTAGTTTTGCTAGACGCCAGTACCAATTGGGCAAGACACACCAGTTCCGCCAATACCGCAGTAGCCATTCGGGTTCTTTGCTAGATACTGCTGGTGATACGGCTCACCGTAGTACCACTCACCCATTGGTGCGATCTCTGTCGTGATGTCACCATAACCAGAAGCCTTGAGCTTTTCTTGGAAAATGTCGTGCGATGAACGAGCAGCTGCCATCTGTGCATCGTTTGTCGTGTAAATCGCGCTGCGATACTGCGAACCCATGTCGTTGCCCTGACGCATGCCTTGCGTGGGATCATGATTTTCCCAGAAGACTTTCAAAAGTGATTCATATGAAATGACTTTGGGATCAAAGACCACAAAGAACACTTCAGCGTGTCCGGTGAGTCCGGTGCAGTTTTCTTCATAGGTGCAGTTTGGGGTGTATCCCCCGGCGTAACCCACTGCAGTTGAATAGACCCCAGGCAACTGCCAGAACAAACGCTCGGCTCCCCAGAAACATCCCATGCCGAAAACTGCGGTTTCGTTTCCTTCTGGCCATGGGCCACGAAGCGGCGCATCGAGCACGAAATGCTTCTCAGGCACTGGCATGGTCTGATCGGTGCGACCAGGTAATGCATTTTCAGGAGCGACCATTGCAGTGTTCTTCTTGGCAAACAACATGAACTGATATTACGCCCCATGTCGCACAGTAGTTTTGTCGGGTGCCCATAATTCGTGAACTCACCGAAGACGACCTCGACCTGATGTTGGCGATTAACCAAGAAAACGTTCCAGCCGTCGGACCTGAAACTGCAGAAACAATGCGGCAAATCTTTGAATGGGCATTTCTCGCCCTGGGCGTTGAGGCCGATGATGCTCTTGTCGGTTACTGCCTCGTGATGAAGCCGGGTTTGCCCTACCAGAGCACCAACTATCAGTGGTTCTGCGACAAGTACGACGATTTCATCTATCTCGATCGAGTGGCCTTCACCGAGTCACATCAAGGTAAGGGGTATGGCTCTCTTCTCTACAACGAAGTTGAGTCGCGCAGTTCCGAGCCACTATTTACTCTCGAGGTCAACCTCGAACCGCGTAATGACGGTTCACTGCGCTTTCATGACCGGCTCGGGTTTGTCGAAGTCGGTCAACAAATCTCTGGCAGCGGAAAACTTGTCAGCTTGATGGCGAAAACTTTGCGCTGAAATTACCAGCGACGGTCTTGTAAGAAGCGAAACTTCTCTCGCACTTCAGTGACACGTTCACACGTCACATCGGCGTACAAGATGCATTCTTGATGAGGTGCACCTTGCGCAAGAGTCTCACCATAGGGATCAAAGATTCTGCTGTCGCCGCTGTACACCAGTGATCCACCTTGACCAACACGGTTGCAGCCGATCACATAGGTTTGATTTTCAATTGCTCGAGCTTGCAACAACGACAGCCAGTGCATACTGCGTGACTCTGGCCAGTTGGCCGGAACTAAAAAGACATCGGTATCTTTGGCACGTTGCCAGAATTCATCAGCAAAGCGCAAGTCATAACAAACAAAAAGAGATACTCGTAAATCGCCGACATCAATCGTCACGAACTCGCTACCGGGGCGAACATGTTGATCTTCTCCCCCAAAAGTGAATGGATGAATTTTCTCGTAACGGTGTTCAACGCCGTCAGGGCTGACGACGACAAAGGTATTTGCCGGCCGTCCATCAACTGATGTTGCTGAAAGTTCAGGGCACGTACCACCAATCCAGATGTGATGTTCTTTGGCCATTGAAACCAAGAATTGCGAAGAAGGTCCGCCAGTCACTTCGGCGAACGATGGCTGGTCAACCGCAAATCCTGTCGAGAACGTTTCGGTAAGAAGCACAAACTCAGCACCGTTTAATTCGGCCTCGGCGATCAATACTCGAAGGTGGTCAAAGTTTGCTTCTCGATCACACCAAACAATGTTGTGTTGAATTGCCGCAAACTTCATGACATTGCCTTCAATCGGGACACTGCGTCGTCAATCATTTCGTACTGCTTACAAAAAGCGAAGCGAACTAGGTGACGTCCTTCGTGCTGATGGGCACGATCGTAGAAAACAACATTCGGGATACCTACGACTCCGCATTTATGCGGAAGTGATCGGCAAAACTCGTAGCCATCGCCATCGGGTTGTATTGGTCGAATATCAACCGTGACGAAGTACGTTCCTTGCGGCTTGAACACCTCAAAGCCGGCTTGAGTGAGCCCTTGCATTAAGTGATTCCGTTTTCCTTCAAGGTCGGCAGCCAAGGCCGTGAAATACGAATCAGGTAAACGCAAGCCGGTAGCGATCGCTGGCTGAAAGGGGCCGGACGAAACATAGGTGAGGAATTGTTTTGCAGCGCGTGCCGCGGCCACCATCGCGGCCGGACCACACACCCAACCAACTTTCCAACCGGTGGTATTGAATGTCTTGCCACCACTACTAATGACAAGTGTGCGCTCTTTCATTCCTGGCAATGAAGCAATCGAGACGTGTTTGATGCCGTCGTAGGTGAGGTGTTCATACACCTCATCAGAAACCACAATCAGATCGTGTTCAATTGCAAGATCGGCAATCGCTTGTAGTTCAGTTTGATCAAGTACTGCACCAGTTGGGTTGTGAGGACTGTTCACCAATATCACGCGCGTCTTGGGCGTAATAGCCGCGCGTAATTCATCTGGGTCAAGACGGTAATGCGGCGGACGCAACGTCACTGGGCGAGTGACGGCACCAGATAAAGCTATGCAAGCTTGATAGCTGTCGTACATCGGCTCGAGTAAGGCAACTTCATCGCCTGTCTCGAGAAGCCCGAGTAAGACTCCCGCCAACGCTTCGGTTGCTCCTGTAGTCACCAAGACTTCTGAATCGGGATCGTATGACAAACCCCAAAAACGTAATTGATGTTCACAGATTGCCCGACGAAGTTCGGGAACCCCCGGACCTGGCGGGTATTGATTTTGCCCACTACGAATCGCGTCAACGGCAGCATCAAGTACTTCTTGTGGGCCGTCATAATTCGGAAATCCTTGTCCGAGATTGATCGAGTTTGTCTCAGCAGCAAGTGCGGTCATTTCGGCAAAAATGGTTGAGCCAAAGCCCTGCAATTTTGAATTGAGATAAGGCACTCGAGCCGACGAACCGGACATATCCCTAGGTTATGCGCAATTCACGAGCGAAGTTCAGCCTCAACAGCATCAAGCAACCCGCTTGCCCCAAATCTAAAAGTGTGCGGTGTCGCCCATTGTGGTCCCATGATGGCATCAGCCAAATCAAGATATTGCTGTGCATCAGCGATAGTGCGAATTCCGCCCGATGGCTTGAGACCGACTGGGCGTTCAGAATCACGGATGACCTGCAACATAGTGGTCACCGCCTCGGGAGTTGCCGACACCTTGGTTTTGCCAGTCGACGTTTTGATGAAATCAGCTCCAGCCTTGATTGCTAACTCTGAAGCTCTTCGAATCATGCCTTGATCAGAAAGTTCACCCGTTTCCAAGATCACTTTCAAATGATCGGGGGCATGAACTATTTCGCGTACTGCTTGCAACATAGATACAACTGATGCCTCATCACCTTTGATCATCGACTGATACGGCAAAACCAAGTCAATTTCGTCGGCCCCAACATCAAGCGCAGCCAAAGTGGAGTCAACGACAGCAGCAACATCAGTACCCCCGTGCGGAAAATTCACGACAGTAGCAACCTTGATCGAAGTGTGTTTCAAATGCGATGCGCTGAGATCAACGAATCGCGGCCAGATGCAAACTGCTGCTGTTGTACCAAATTCTCCGTGGGCACGTGCACAAAGTTCAACGACTTCTTCGTCGGTGCACACATCGTTCAGGTTTGTGAGATCAATGAGCGACAAGATTCTTTCTGCCGCTTGACGATTATTCATGAAACAAATCCAACCAAATTGTCCGGTCCAAATGAAGTTGGCAAGAGTTGTTCCATCGTAAAGATTGCGCGGATTCCACCTGGCCCACACGCATATATCGCGGTGTCGCTCTTGGCGAACTCGCGCACCCGCTGACGACAGCCACCGCAGCATGTTCCGACTTCAGCACTGTCACAGATTGTGACGAGAGCCAATATTTCTTTCTCTCCTCCGGCGATCATTGCAGCAATTGCGCTCGCTTCAGCACAGTTTCCGACTGGATACGCGGCATTTTCAACATTGCAGCCGACATAGATGTTCCCACTTGGCGAAAGAATCGCTGCACCAACTAAAAAATGCGAATAAGGAGCGTACGCGCGGGCTTGAATCGCTTTTGCTTGTTGAAAAAGTTCCTGAACATGGTGTTCTGAAGGTGTCTGAGAGAATTCGATGATCGGATGGCTCACAGAACAACCTTATGACACCTTTTCATGTGCAAACATGAAATGTGCTGAAAAGAAGCGTTTTGAGTTTTTGGAGTTGGTTCGCCCTCGGTGTGATTGTCATCGTCTGGACACCCTTGGTCTTTATCGTCTGGATTACGACGACACCATTTGATAAAGGTCGTTATGCGACCGGTTACACCTTCCGGCGACTTTGTGTTTTGCACCAGTGGCTTAACCCCCTATGGAAGTTTCACACGAGTGGTGAATTGCCTAAGAACAAACGCAATCCTTATGTCATGGTGTCAAACCACGAGAGCTTTGTCGACATGCTCTTGATTAGTCATCTCAAAATTGAAATGAAATGGTTAAGTAAAGAAGCGATTTTGAAGATTCCATTGGTTGGATGGATGATGAAAATGTCCGGAGATGTTTCGCTGGTGCGTGGAGATCGTTCAAGTGGTGCCGCTGCTTTGAAGGTGTGCGAAACCTGGCTTGATCGCAAAATATCGGTGATGATTTTCCCTGAAGGTACCCGCAGTCTTGATGGAGAAATTCGGGCGTTCAAAGATGGAGCTTTCCGACTGGCCATCACGACTGGTACCCCCATTTTGCCGATGGCCGTTCATGGCACCCGTTCGGCGCTTCGCAAGCATGACTGGCGAATGGGCGACACCAATGCTGAAGTTCGCGTCCTTGAACCCATCAGCACCGAAGGTATGACCGAGGAAGATATTCCCGTACTTCGTGAGCGCGTTCGAGACTTGATCGTGGCCGAAGTGGCCAAGATGAGTGCTGCCGCTTAAATCAACGACCAGCCTGAATCAACGACCAGCCTGAATCAACGACCAGCCTGAATCAACGACCAGCCTGAATCAACGACCAGAATGTCCAAAGCCGCCACCGCGGTCATTGTCGTCGAGTTTATTCACTTCATTCCACTGCACCTGTGAGACGGGCTGAATCACGAGCTGAGCAATACGGTCGCCGCGGCTGATGCGATATGGGTTTCGGGGGTCGGTATTGACCAAAACCACCTTGATTTCGCCACGATAAGCCGAATCAATGAGCCCGGGGCTGTTGAGAACGGTGACCCCGTTCTTGAGAGCCAATCCGCTACGGGGCAACACAAAGCCCGCATATCCCCTCGGAATCGCGATTGAAATGCCCGTCGGCATCAAGATGCGACCCCCGGCGGGAGAAATGGTGATTTCGTCTCGAGCCATCAAGTCAAGGCCCGCATCACCATCGTGGGCGTACGTCGGAAGGTCGAGTTGTTTGTCGAGACGAACAATGGAGATGCTGAGTGGCAAATCGGTCATGCCATGACGATACGTGGTCAGAAGCAAGATTTGAAAAACGAGACGATTTAGAAACGGCGCATTGATAGATCGCCACAGCGATGGCGTATCGTCTCACGTGTGCTTGTGTGGATGGATTTGGAAATGACGGGGCTGATCCCCGAAAAAGACGTCATCGTTGAAATTGCAACGATCGTCACTGATGACCAACTCAATGTCATTGCCGAAGGTCCCGATCTCGTCATTCACCAGACCGATGAAGTGCTCGCCGCTATGGACAAGTTCGTGGTCGATATGCATACCAAGTCGGGTCTTCTCACCATGATCCGTGAATCCACGATCACCCTCGAACAAGCCGGTCAACAAACGCTCGACTTCATTAAGGCTCATGTTCCCGAGGCGCGTACGGTTCCGTTGTGTGGCAACTCAATTGGTACCGATCGCCGATTCTTGGCGCGCTATTTACCCGACATTGAAAACCACTTGCACTATCGCTCGGTTGACGTCAGCACCATCAAAGAAATAGTCAAGCGTTGGTATCCCGGTAGCGACAGTGTGCGACCCTTCAAAGTTGGTAAGCACCGTGCGCTCGACGATGTGCATGAAAGCATCGCCGAATTACGCTTCTACCGCGAGAAAGTTTTTGTTCAATGACCCAACCTGTCCCCCGAATACCTAAACAAGAGCAATT
>SXGQ01300485.1_pt1 | contig 22719 bp, 16 predicted proteins | sample 3178371 | NCBI WGS metagenome assembly SXGQ01 (sample SAMN11356859, study PRJNA531348) | freshwater metagenome | isolation source: freshwater sample F1-20 | place: China: Fuxian Lake, Yuxi | collected 2017-12-25 | reverse complement strand
GGAGACAAAATAATATCTGTCTGTGCAGTATTTGACGTATTTGTTTGTAATGCAAGATTGAATTGACGAACAGTATAATTGCCAGATTCATCAAAGGTTCTTCTTGCGAGAGTGTCTTCAAGAACGGCATATAAAGGATATCTGTAATCTTTGGTTAAGACGCCATTCTCGACTCTGGCCAATTCAATAAATTTTGAATCATCAGTTGAATCTAAAGAACGTGTATTAAGAATTAGAGATATTTTATAACGATCTGCTCCAGGTGCTTGATAATTTGATGCAAGTTGTGCGGGGTCTAGTAATGAAGTATCTGCTGTTGCAGTGACAATTGATTCAGTAACTTCAAAACCAATTCTCGCATTTGCTGTGGTATTATCATATTTTGATGTGGCGATTGATTGTGCGTCACTTTTAATAAAGAAACCTTCATAGAAAAACACACCCTCATCGACAGAAAATACTTGTCCAGTTCCAACGCCAGAAGATGAAATGTTAGCCGCAACAGGAGTTGAATCTGTGGTGAAAATTGTACTGGATGATGTGAAAGCAGAACCAAAAATTTGTTTTACCATCAATGTTCTAGGATCACCAGTTCCTGGATTTGCATCATATACTTTAATTACTTCGGCTCTTTTTGTTGGATTTGTAACATCATCTACAATAGTTTTTCCAACAAAATTATTTGCAGTTACGATTGAACCTGCATACTCAGAATCCAGTTTTATATAAGTTGCACTTTGTAAAAAGAATGATCCACCGGAAACCATGGATCCATTTTTGAAAACATGATTGCCAAATCTTTCTACTTGTTTTTGTAGAATTGTTTGTAATTGAGTTAATTCACGGGCTTGAACTGCAAATCCGGGTTTAAATAATACACGAAGAAATTTCTTATCTTCATTGTAATCGTCATAGTATGGATTGGCATTGAAATCGGTATCAAGTGACATAAATTACCCTTTAGAAACTAATGACAAGTCTAACATTTTCTGCTTGTCCATCTGATCTGTCTGTTTTAATTGAATTTTCTGCATATAAAATATCGCCGGTATATGGTTGAAATTCTGGATTTGTATATGAGATCACTGGTCTAGAAACCCCACTTGTCACTCCTATTAACGATCCACCAACAATAAGATTTCCATTTCTACCAATTATTTTTACAGTATTATTAAACTGTGCATGTACAAATCCATAAAAAGTTGGATTTGCAGTGCTGCCCTGATAAACATATTCATTCAAGGTATAAGCGGTACCTGCAACAACTTCAACATTTGTTGTTTGTGAAATTACAGTATTTGCATTTGCACTTGTGACTGCAACATTAGAACCATATTTATGCGGATCTCTCAAGAATCCAAAAGTTCTGAAAGAAGTTGTTGTGGAAATTAAACCATTTTCTGTTGCATCAATTTCGCCAAGTTTGACTGAAACGAGAACATTTGATCCACCGAGTTCTTCCGCTGGATTATATCCGTGCCCATATTTTGGCGGAAGAACGGCTCTTGCTGTGGCATTTGACCCACAACCATAAATGAAAATATTTGCACGACTGTAATTAATACCAGTTGAGGTAACAGTTATTTTATCAATACCTTGATTGGAATTGTTTATTGTAGCTGTAGCTAAAGTTCCAAAACCATCACCATCAACATAAATTCTTGTAGTTAATGTAATATTGTTGCCACTTCCACCACCATTTGCAATTGCGGGTAATGATAAGGTAATTTTATTTTGTCCAGAATCAACTGATGTAATGAATGTTCCTGTTAAAATTCCGGTACCAGACACGGACATATTTGCGGCTACATTTGTTGTATTTGCTAAAAACAGTGTTGAATTGCCGTTTGCAAAAGGTTGCACAACAACAACAGGATCATTGTATCCACTACCAGAATTAGTAACAACAATCTTACTTAAACCACCATCAATTAGGTTGTCTTCGTTGGAAGAATAATCAAGTTGAGAAACTGAGGTTGGTGCAGGAACCCAATCGTTTGTCAAAAACTTATCGGTTCGTCTAACATTATACATGTATTTCCATAAGAAACCATCAGCCGTTTGAATAATACCATTTGATGTTGTGTAATCTCCGGTTGGTTCTACTGTAGAATTTGCGGATGCATTATTTGATAAACACTTATAAACATTTCGATCTGTAGTAATGACATACATCGGTTTTAGATTCAATGATGTATTTGCAGTCAATAGCGTTGTTAAATCAGAGGTATCATCATATTCACGATATTTTGTATTTGCGGTCCAATTGATTCTAGGTATCACTAATTGAACATCACTACCAGTGATTTTTTTAGCGGCAAAAATGTTATTCCAAATTTTCTTTTCGTCCTGAACGGAATCGACTAAAGTTTCTGGAGACGATTCATTAGACCATTGATTTGAACGACCAATGAAAACGTATCCGACCGTTGCTGGTTCGGGTTCATAGAACGATTCTCTAAGTTGTTCTGCGTTATTGAACGCAATTTTTTTCGAGGTATACTTTGTAGCCATATTGTTTTATTTATCGTGTTCAATAAAAGGATTTCAACTCACACAAAACAACCCATTCATTATTATTTTTATAGAATGACAGTTCAATTACGTCAATACCATTTGATTTGCCAGTTGGCTTCACGCCGTCTTTCCATTTTAGAATAGCCATGTCACCATTGATTTCAACTGTACTTGGTAATGCTGGCGCAGGACCTTGATTAATAATCAATTTGCCATGTGAAATTACATTATCATCATTCGGTAGATTGATGAAGTTTGCGGTAAAGTCATAAGGTAGATTTTCATGTTGCCATGTTCTTGCAACTGAGAAGTCATGATTAATGATACCGGAATTGTAAGTTTCTTTTACAATTGTTTTTTCAACTTGATGTGCATCATCAATTTCTTGAATTGCCTTAACAACAACTGGTAACAATCTATTTGTTGTAACTTCCCACTTTTCTGGATTTTCTTTATGAACAAGATTAATCCATGATGCGTTATGTTTCTGAACAACTTGATCTAATTGTTGTGCAGTGAAACCATATTGTGTCATGCCCAACTTGCCATCAGTAGGAGCATTTCTTTGATTCCATTGGAATCTTACTGGCTGAACATCCTTAATAAATCCAAGACCGACTGGTATTCCTTGAATGTTTGTCTTGTCACGACAGTCGGAAAGAATGGTCCAATCAACTTGTATTCTTGAACAGGCAATATTGGCATCACCAATCGTAACCATATTCGATGATGTTGCATTTACCGGTTGTGCATTACATCCTAAGAATATATTGTTATTGCCTGTGGTGATAACGCATCCGGCATTAAAACCAATCGTTACATTGTTTGCGCCTATGGTATTGTAACGAAGTGCACCATAACCAATTGCAGTATTATTATTGCCCTTATTACAACGAAGTGCCTCACGACCAATTGCAACATTTTCGATACCTGTGACATTGCAACGGAGTGCATTAAATCCAATTGCAATATTATTGCAACCTGTGGTATTGTAACGAAGTGCAAAATAACCAATTGCAGTATTATTGACACCTGTGGTATTGTAACGAAGTGCATTACAACCAATTGCAGTATTATTGGAACCTGTGGTATTGCAACGAAGTGCATTCCACCCAATTGCAGTATTATTGTCACCTATGGTATTACTAAAAAGTGCACAAAGACCAATTGCTGTATTATTGACACCTGTGGTATTTTCACGAAGTGCAAGAGAACCAATTGCAGTATTATTGGAACCTGTGGTATTGCAAAGAAGTGCACTTTGACCAAATGCGATATTATAGCTACCTATGGTATTGGAATAAAGTGCACGATTACCAATTGCAGTATTATTGGTACCTGTGATGTTGGATTGAAGTGCAGTTTTACCAAATGCAATATTATAAGAGCCTGTGCTGTTGCAACAAAGTGCACAATTACCAATTGCAATATTATTGGAACCTCCAGTGTTGTTTTTAAGTGCATAATTACCAAATGCAGTATTATGACAACCTGAGGTATTACCAATAAGCGCACGACAACCAAATGCAGTATTATGAAAACCTGTGGTATTGTACTTAAGTGCACTATGACCAATTGCAGTATTATTGCAACCACTTGTATTGCAACGAAGTGCACTATATCCAATTGCAGTATTGTTGATACCTGTGGTATTATAACGAAGTGCTTGACATCCAATTGCAGTATTATGGCGACCTGTGGTATTATAACGAAGTGCATTCCACCCAATTGCAATATTACTATATCCACCGGTATTGCAACGAAGTGCTCCATTACCAATTGCAACATTGAAGGTACCTGTTGTATTATAACGAAGTGCAGAATCACCTAAAGCAACGTTATTATTTGATGTGGCGGCTCTAAGTGCGGAGTTACCAATTGCAATATTATTGACACCTATGGTGTTACTGCAAAGTGCATTACAACCAATTGCAGTATTATTGCAACCTGTGGTATTGCGAAGAAGTGCACTTTGACCAAATGCGATATTATTAGAACCTGCGGTATTGCAACAAAGTGCATATCGACCAATTGCAGTATTATTGACACCTGTAGTATTGAAACGAAGTGCACCATAACCAATTGCAGTATTATTGATACCTATCGTATTTGATGCAAGTGCATTGCAACCAATTGCGGCATTATTATAACCTGTGGTATTATTAATAAGTGCACGATAACCAACTGCAATATTATTGAAACCTGCGGTATTGCAAAAAAGTGCAAGATAACCAACTGCAATATTATTGATACCTGCGGTATTGCAAAAAAGTGCACGAAAACCAATTGCAGTATTATCGGATCCTGTGGTATTGAATTGAAGTGCACCGCATCCAATTGCAGTATTTCGTGAGCCTGTGGTATTGCAATAAAGTGCACAACGACCGATTGCAGTATTATTGATACCTATGGTGTTGGATTGAAGTGCACGATAACCAAATGCAGTATTATTATAACCTGTGGTATTAGTATAAAGTGCACGATAACCAATTGCAGTATTATTGGTGCCTGTGGTATTATTACGAAGTGATTGATAACCAATTGCAATATTATTAGAACCTATGGTATTAGTATAAAGTGTATTACGACCAATTGCAGTATTATGACAACCTGTAGTATTGCATTTAAGTGCATCTCCACCAATTGCAGTATTATTTTTTCCTATGGTACTATTACGAAGTGCATTACAACCAATTGCAGTATTATTTGTCCCTGTAGTATTAGTGAAAAGTGCATAATAACCAAAACCAACGTTATTATTGGCTGTGGTATTGCAACCAAGTGCATTAACACCAATTGCAATATTATTGTTGCCTGTAGTGTTATTATAAAGTGCACCAAGTCCAATTGCAGTATTATCAGAACCTGTGGTATTACAACGAAGTGCATTATTCCCAATTGCAGTATTATACCTACCTGAGGTATTATATTGAAGTGCACGGAAACCAATTGCAGTATTATTGGCACCTGCGGTATTGCAAAAAAGTGCACGATAACCAAATGCAGTATTATTAATACCTATGCTATTATAACGAAGTGCATTAGCACCAACTGCAAAATTATTGGAACCTGTGGTATTTTGACGAAGTGATTGATAACCAATTGCAGTATTGTTATTACCTGTGGTATTATAACGAAGTGCAGAATCTCCTAATGCAACATTGTTATTTCCAGAAGTCGTTGATCTAAGTGCACTGTTACCAATTGCAATATTATTGTTACCAAGAGTAAATGCAATACCAGAATTTGCACCGATACTGATGTTGTGACAACCTGTTACTGTAGAACTTCCAGCAAATGCACCTAAAGAAACAGTAAATGTTGTACCTAATCTTGTATTGGCATATACCTTTCCTTCAGTTGTTCTTGTTGCTGAAGTGTTTGCTGTATTGGCTGTAGTAAAGGCTGCATTCGCATATACACCAACTGTTGCTGAAGTATTGGCCACACCAAAACTTGCATTCGCATATGCACTACCAGAATTGGCTACATGACTTGGAGTATTTGCCTGTAAGAAAGCTGAGTTAGCATATACACCAACTGTTGCTGAAGTATTGGCCACACCAAAACTTGCATTCGCATATGCACTACCTGAGTTCGCTACATTGCTTGGAGTATTAGCTTGCAAGAATGCGGCATTCGCATACACACCAACTGTCGTTGAAGTATTGGCTTGTATAAAAGCTGCATTGGCATAAGCACTTCCTGAATTGGCTACATTACTTGGCGTATTGGCTTGTATGAATGCGGCATTCGCATATGCGCCAGCGGTTGTTACTCCAAGACCAACGTTAGCGGCAGTAAATGCGGCATTTGCATAGGCGGCCGCAGAATTTGATGTGCTAAATGAAGAATTGGCATAAACAGCCGCCGAGTTTGATACACTGAACGAAGAATTCGCATAAACAGCCGCCGAGTTTGCAACATGAGTAGGAGTATTGGCTCTTAAAAATGCACTATTTGCATAAGCCGCCGCCGAGTTTGCTACATGACTTGGAGTATTGGCTTGTAAGAATGCACTATTTGCATATGCACCAGCAGTTGTTACTCCAAGACCAACGTTAGCGGCAATAAATGCGGCGTTCGCATAAACCGCAACAGTATTCGAAGAATCAAATGCAGAATTGGCTTTTGTGAAAACTACGTTTGCGGTTGCATCAATGGCTTGATCTAAAATGGCCATTGATACTTGTCGGGTCGTTGGCGTACCAGAACTATAGTCAACAACAACTAATACTGTGTTTCCTGTATTTGCATCTAATGTTGATGCTACTGGTAATTGTGAAATTTTTATGTTTGCCATTTTTCTTTTACTCTAAGATTAATCGGTCGTCGTTTTCGGTCGTTAATGAATCAAATCCACTTTCTGTTGTAATAAAGAATGCTTCAGTATCAGTAATCACAATCATTGGTTGGAAGTTTGCAGAATTTGTATAGGCTGCGGAAACTGTCAAATTAGTATTACTTATAATGGATGTAATCGTGTATATTTCATTGTTCACAGCAATAGTTGAGCCAATCGAAATGATGCCCAAACTATTTGCAACATTAAATGAAGTATTCATTCCTGTTACATAAATTGAACCAGCCGAAACATTTACTGTACCAGGAACTTCAGCACTCAAACTCACCAAACTTGTAACTGGCAGATTTACTGTAATGTCTCTGTCTATCAAATATTCTGCAAAATCTACAAATCCTGCTGGATGTACCAACTGTTTAAATAAGTTTTTGTATTTTGAAAATTCAACTCTGGATGACAACAAATATGAATAGTTGTTATAGTAGTCGCCAGAACTCAGTTTTCTATCCGAACTTGATAAAATACTATCTGAACTTGTCCATTTTCCTGGAAAACTAATATATGAATCTTGCAATACCGCATTTGCCCTGGCTAGCCCATTGCCCCTCTGAGACAAATCAATAATAGGTGTATCAAGATATCCAGCGCCTCCATTAAGAACACGAATATTTAATATTTGACCAACATTTGTATTTGATGTTACAGCTACATAATTTTCACCATCACCGAGAATGCTATGTACAGATAAATTGGCGCCGGCGCCACCAGAACTTGAAACTGTAATCGTTGGCCACTGAGTTGAATCGTAGTATCCCATGCCGCCAGTTACATTTACAGAAGTAATGGCTCCAGTAACAGAAACATTTTGTACGTACCCAGTGGCACCACGACCGACGAATGACATTGGTGGATTTGTAAATGTTAAAGAATCTCCAATCACATAACCCGAACCGCCATCATTAATTCTAATTTTACCAATAGTGCCCAAATCTCTCAATCTAACAACACTTCCAACTGTAGGATTATTGTTTGCAACTACAGGAGAATCAGTATCAAACGTAGGTATAGCTACATTTGTATTAATCGTTGATGTTGAAACAACTATTGATGTAATGCCACCTATTATAAAAGTATTAGAAGTTAATGATGAAGCAATTGTATTGCTTATATCTTGTGTTCCTACTTTTAAAAATCCATAGTCTGCGGCTGAAAGTGCAGTATTGGCTGCATGAATACTTCCATTAAAAGTGCCAATAACATCAGTAAATACAGTAATTGTATTTGGTGTGTTTGCGCCAGTTGAATCGATTGAACTAACAAGTGCGGCGAATGAACCAGCATCATATCCAACAGCCTCAACGTTATTACCAATAATAAATCCACCACCAGAATCAATAACGTTTAAAAATTCAATTGTGCCACTAGAAACACTGTCTACAATTGCTCGGGCCTGCCTATCGGAAGAACCACGAATAATAACTAAATCACCAACGTTATAACTTGCTCCACCGTCATTAATTGTAATGGATTTAATATCAGAAAGCGTAACAACTTCTAAATCTACTTTAATATCATCAACAATTAAATTCGTATCTAAAGTTTCACCATTAATAAATTCACCAACAGTCAACTTGTCATCCACATACAACTCAAAAAAATTAGCTCCGTCAATAACTTTTTGACCAGTTTTTTCGACAATTGCACTTGCACCTGAATCTTGTCCAATTATTTTTCTATTTGTAAATAAATTAAAATCGAAAGAATCATAAAGAACTTTAACAATAGAATTATTAGCAGGAGCAATGTCAAAAACTAAATTTCTAGATTCTTTTTTAATTATAAAACCACTTGTTTGAATAATGTCATCAACATACAAAGTAATGTTTTCTGGTGCTGAAGTTTGTACCAAATGAAATTCGGTTTCTATTCCATCACCTGTATATTTACTGTAGACTTTATTTTCTACTCTTACCGCAGTTTCCACAACCCATTTACCGTCAGAAGCACGAAGAACATCTAATTTTGGTTCTGTAATTGTTACGTCTTCATCAAATAAACTTCTAAACAAATATTTAAAAGATTTTTCACTACCTTTTGATGTATAAAAAGGCAAAGCATTTTTTATCAAAATCTCTTTCGACACTTGTGTATCTAAAGGAAACAATGATGCATAAGTGTTGAAGAAATTTTTCTCAAAATTATCAATTGAAGCATCAACATCTGAAATTTCTTTCAGAGTTTTCATTTCATCTACAACCTGACCTGTTTGTTCCAAAAACTCATAGTATGCTTCCAAGAAAGCAATAAATCTTGGATGTTCCTCACGAACAAACTCTGGTACTTGTTGTGATACTAATATCGATATTTTTTCTTGATTTGCCATTATACTTCAGATAGATTAACAACAATTGAACTTGGATCAGTTTCGTCAATTGTTATGATTGTATTTCTAACAGATTCAATAATGCCGTTTTGTGATTCAATATTTAATCTAATTAGTCCATCACTAGAAGCCAAAGACAAAATATTAATGTCGGAAATTATAATTTCACCAGTATCATAGTTGACGATACCTGCATTTGAATCGACAATTTGTTTTTCTGCATTCGTATCGAAATATATTGTTCTAAGTGAGCCAATTCTGGAATCGATTTCTACTGTTGCCTCACCACCATAACCGCTACCGCCAGTTATTGTTACAATCGCTCTTGTATAATCTGTGCCACGATTCAATACATTGATTGATTCTATTTTTCCGTTTACAATAATTGCTTCGGCCGTTGCTCCAAATCCATCACCTGTGATTGTAACTGTGGGTGCAGTCAAATATTCATAACCAGGATTTGTTACCTTAATAGATGAAATGCCAGAATATGATTGAGGTATTTCTTCAAATTGAACTTGTCTTGTTACTCCGGTGGTGTCAATAACATTAAACAATGTTGATGTTAGTTTATTGGTAATTGTTCCTCTGTGAAGCGGAACGTTAAATTTTATTGAATATGTTTTTACAGTATTCAAAACTGGCTCAAATCTTTTTTCCAATCTGAATGTTGAATCTGAACCAATGATGGAATTTAAATCAACACCATCAATTGCCTTTTCCATTTTTGAATTTACAAGTTTTGCGCCAAACTTATTCAGATTTGTATTTTTATATGAAATGATTGCGTTTCTAATTGAAGTTCTAATAGCATCTGGTGTAGAAACTGTTTTGGTTTTATCATATTGAACATCAGTATTTGTTAAAATATAGAGATATTCTGGATCAACAATTTCAGCCAAAACTGCTACGATTGAAACTGGTTTGATAATATCATCAACGATTCTTTGTTTCTCTAAGTTTGAAATAAAGTAATCGGTCTTGGGTTTCATTGAAATGAATACTTTACCGTAAACTGGAGGATCGTTTTCTTCACCACCCCAAACAGAGATAGAATCTATCTTAGTGTAATTTTGTAAAATGTATGTTTCATAATCTTTGTAAGTGATCAATCTATTTTGTGTTGCGAACTGTGAAGTCGAATTAAACTTAATACTGTCTACAGTTTCTTTAGGTGCTCCACCGGCGGCGACTTCAACCACATCGATTGTTACTGTTGAAAATCCACCGATTGCCGCTGAAATAGAAAAGTTATTTACAAAGTTGGCTGCATCTGCGTTCGTGATCAAATATGAAACTGTAACTGTAGCCCCATCAGGAATTTGTTTTCCTAAAACGCCGTCACCGAAATTTATTTGATAGTTACCTTCTAAATTTTCGTTGATAAAATAAACTTCGGATGTTGAATCAATTTCGAGTGCATTTGTGACTTTTGTATATACTGTGGTTGCTGTGTTATTTAAATTATCTGTCACCACAACCTTAATTGAAGTTGTATCGATTGAGCTACTTGGCAAAACAAAAACTTGTTTTGGATTTGTTAAATTGTTTTGAGTAAAACTAAAAGTAACAAGTTCACCCTCATAAATGTCTAAATTTTCAAAAAAGTATTTTGTTCCAGCTTTAGTTACAGTAACATCTTCTAAAACCAAAAAATTATAAAATTTATTGTCTATAACATTTGATCTGAAAATATATCCTCTTGGGATCGTGATTTGACCCGGTGAAGAATCGAAAGTCTCAACTGTAGCATTAATTACTGCCTTTGAAGCCGAAACTGATCTGGGAGTATATCCAAGTGTTTTTGCATGTGATATAACTGAACGGCGAAGTTGTGCAGTATCCATGAATGATTCGTTGGCGATCATATTCATGTAATATGCGTTATAATGTGTATTGTAGGCAAGAATGTCCAATAGAACATTCAGGCCTGCGCCCTCAAAATCGTAATCCGTAAATTCCGATTGCTGTTGTAAAAATGTTTTTAGATTTGTCTTGATTGTGTCAAAATCTAAGTCTGTTACTGTTAAGCGTGATGCCATTTATCTTATTCTTTCTAAGAAGAATGTAATTCTAATTGGGTCTGATACATTTATTACGAAAAAATTCAATTCAACATAAAAGCCATTTTCATCTGGAGACGCTCTTGCCACGATTTCATTCACTTGGCATCTTGGTTCATAAATGTTGATCATTTCTGAAATTTCACGCTCAATCATTGTGGATGTGAAATCATCAACATTTTCAAATAAGAGTTTTCTTAAATTTGAACCAAATTCAGGATTAAATGGTCGCTCATAGTTATTGTAAAGCACAAGATTTTTAATGGAGTTTATAACTGCATTTACGCCCGTGTGCTTATTAATGTCTTTTTTGACCGGATGAATCATAAAATTCAAGTCCAAGTCTTTAAAGTTTCTTACTACATTAGTGGTAACTGTTGCCATTTTCTATTTATGAGTTAATTCTTGCCTTAAGTTTGTCTGTACCAACAAAATTTTGCACTAAGTTATTTGCACTTAATCCCATACCTGTGAACGCTTTTACCGACTTATATTCAGAAACGAGTTGTTTTGAATTTGCATAAAACAATTCATCCGCGGTTCTTCTAGTAATCATTAAAGAGTCTATACCTGAAGTGTTGGCATATATTGTTTGCGTCTGAGCCAAGGTTAAATTTGAAGTTCTTACGTAAGGACTAGCTTCAGTTCCACTGCCAGATATCGTTATACTGTTATTAATTTGTGTATAAAACGATTGAATGTTTGAATTGTAACTTTCAAGTTCGTTTTCAATCAAAATACTGGTAAAATTACCCATGATCGGCGCATTGTTTTGTATATTGTCGGTTTGATATACAAGATACATTACAACTTGTCCAATAGCCAAAGCCGTATCGTAATGTGGCAATTGACCCAATTCGCCATCGTTTGTTTGTGCTACCGATTGAGCTACATTTACGACACCAGAAATTCGATTAGTGTGGGCTAAAAAGTTGCCGCCAGTATTTGCTCCAATGTTTCCTGTATTTGCAGATATCGCAACAAACAAGTCACTTATTTGAGATGTTGATCCCGTCACAATATTTGTATTAGTTCCTGGATCAGCAATTATCAAATTGTAGATTGTGTTGCTGGTATTTCTGATATGTCCAATCACATTTGCTACAGGATTTTTCAAATAACCACCAACAACATTATTTGCTAAGTCTTCTTTTTGCCAAGTTGTCAATAATGAAGGAACATTATTTAAATGATTCAAAGTGTCTTGCGAAAATTCAATAACTGTATTGCTTTCACTTGGTGTAAAATTATAACCTAATCTATCAAATAAAGTCGCCATAATAAATCATACTCCTAAGAATGGACTAAAAGTTGGTCCAGTAACACCTTTTGGTGCTGGATGAATATGTGAATCAAAAATTGCGGTATTCACAATATCAGTCATAGTGATTGCAGACATTAAGCCAAATTCAGTAAGTGGCGATATCATATTTACGCCTGCTGTAATTGTACCAGGAACCGCACCAACTGGCAAAGTGCAAAGAATTGAACCACAAAGAACTGTTCCTGGAAGCGCAACTAAACCAGGAAGACCGATTGACAATCCACCAGATGAAACAAATCCTAATGAACCAGCTTTCATGCCGCCAGTTGGACCAGTATCTATTCTGGTTTCAGCAAAAATTTTATCGGCGGTAACTTCACCAGAAACATTCAGGTCACCATTCACTTGTAGGTGATCACCAACGTTTAAATTTAATGTTCCTAGAAGTTCGGGTTTTGCACCAATTGTCATGTCTCCATCTGAAGTTATAAAAGTTTTCTTTGCAGAGGATTGAACTATTGTTCCTTTTACAACAAGTCTATAGTCACCCTCAATAAGTTCGGTTTTATCGCCCTTAACATTCACAATCGAATCACCTTCAATTGTTATACTACATGCACCTTTAATTAATACATTTTTGTTTTTAACTGTGATTTCATATCCATCACCATAAACTTTATGCACTTCATCGCCATTTGGATGCATTTCAATAAATGTACCTGTACGATGAGTCAGTCGAATTCTTTCACGGGTGGGTGTGTCATCCATTTCGAACAAATGTCCAGACTCAGTTTGAGTGACATTGTTATATGGATATTTTGGTGGATGATCAACAGTTGCTGGTGACTCAGGTTCAGTCCAACCATAATCTCCTTCAGGTCTTTCACTCAACGCACTCGGCGTTGAAGATACATTGCCTTCAGAATCTGTAGCTAAAGTTGATCCGTCTTCGTAAGTTACTAAAGTTGATCCATCAGCAAATGTTTGTGTTGTAGCCATTATACAGTTCTCGTTTCACTCTTTTTAAAATTATTATCAGTATACTGTGTAGTGCCAGTAGCTTGTGAAGCAATATATTCTTCAACTTTAGCAAGGCTATTTGCATCAGCAGGTCCAGTTAAAATACCAACTAATTGTGCTGGAGTTGAAGCCAAATCTGTTGTCTGTTTTACCAATAATTGAGCACCGGTCGTAATGTCATTTATGGCTGAGGTAATTTCACCAATGCCAGCGCCTGCACCACTAGCACCCAAAGAAAGAATATCAGTAAATGCGCCAGCTATTGAAGAATATAAATTAGACAGACATTCTCTTAGCAATTTTAAAAGTTTTGCTGGAAGATTTAAAATCCAATCAATAATAGCTCTTGCAATTCTTGCCACTTCAAAAATAATTTCTCTCCATTGCAAAACTTCTTCCAAAATGTCATTTATATACTTAATAAATGATGCTATTTTTTTCAAAAAAGAAACAGCCGCTGACGCTTCGCCGGTAGGATCAAATCCCAATGCCTTCAATATTGCTCTAATTCCTTCTCTAATTGCATTAACAACTTGTCCAAATTTTACTCTTATCCATCCAGTAACTTGTTTCACTTGTAACGAAATATCGCAGACATGCACAACATCAGCGTTTGTTTTTGCAATAATAGAATTTTCAACAACACCTCTGGCCAGTGGCGCATTTGATGGAGTGTCTTCTGCTTGAGTTACTACACCTGGTGGTGGTTTTGGTTCTCCTGGTGGTATAGGTTTTAATTCCAAATTGATGCCAGGAAGCACACCAGTTACTATTGGAGTTTGACCAGCCGCACCATCAATAAAATATCCAGTTACAATATCATTTAATTTTGGTGGCGAATATGTGCTAGAACCATTCAATGCATTTTGTGGCGAAGCCCAAGGGAGTAATTCGGTAGGTGCTTGATTTTTATCTAAACTATGCCAAGTAAAAATACGAACTCTCACACGACCCATTTCAAGAGGATCATTTCGATCTTCAACTTGACCATACCAATGTACTGGATTAAATCCTATAAAATTTTCATCTCTATTTGGCCTAGTATAACTCATTCTAATCCTCCGGTATACTTTGGATTTGTGGACTGCGGTGCAAATACACTTTCTGTTGAGTCTGTTGCAACGTCAATAACAGTCTCATGAATATTATTTTTTAAAATGTGTCTTGTTGCAATAATTGTGTATATACCCTTCAAAGTAGAATCCTCGTTGTCTTTTTGATCATTTCTAAGTGATCTAGTTGGCATTTTTAATGACACATTTGTGCCAGAAGTTAAAAAGAAATTTCCAGGTAAAAGTAATCTTACAGTTTTATTTACAAATCCTTCTAGAATAGCTTTTCTTTGAAACACAAAATTATGCGTATCCTCAAGTTTATTTAAAAGGTATGGATCTTTTTCTTTTATGTAGTTACTATATTTTGCGGCTTCAGAAAAAGTATAAAACACAACTCTAGAATCAAACATTTCAAAATTAAATTTACCGCCTTTATTTTTATCGGCAGCAAATATAGGATTTGGATTCGAATGATCAGTTGAGGAATATTGATTTAAAAATGATCTTTCACTTACAACTATTTTTCTTGTGAGTGGATCGAATCCAATAAATTTACCAGAATAAACTCCAGATTGTGTGTTTTTAATATAGTCAAATTGACTAAGAACTTCATACTTTCGAACACCAAAAATATCTACGTCTAAACCTTCACCGACATTTTTCACATCAAAATTTAAATTAAAATTTGGTTTTTGAATTACTATTGTTGAGAGTGAACAGAAATTATAACCATTCATATTTTCAAAAAACAAAAAATTTGGTGAGCCATCAGAATTAACTGATCTTTTTGCACAATAATTGATTGCATCAAAAGGACTTAAATTTGGCATTATAAATTCTTTTTGTCCTATAGACTCATCAATTAATCCTAATTGTTTTGAAGTTACATTTAAATATTGACTAAATGCATCTATTGCAATTTGAGTATAAGTTCCCTTACATGCTTGATTTATTTTTTGTTGTTCTGAGAAAACATATTCATCTGAAACAAAATGAAGAATATAAGTCTCACTGGTTTCATTTACTTTTGTTCTATTTGTCATTTTATAGATTCTGAATGTTTTGTTCAGAACCCATAACTCTTTTGTTTTGCCAATGTTTATTTTTATAAATTCGCCACCATTGAGCAAAAGATTTTCTATCATTCCAGTGGCATCACGAATCATAATATTGCCAGAACGAGATGGAACAAAAATTCCATCAAAAATGTTCAATTCTTCATAGAGATTTCTTAAATCAATCGTTCCTACTTTAGTTATAAGTTGAAGTTGATTGATTGTAAAATCTGTTGATTGAGTGATACCATCTAATATCATTTTGCAATAACTCTACGAAATTCTTCTTCAACGGCCGGCGCAAATTCTGGTTTTAAAATTTTTATAGTTCTCTTTTTTTCATTTGTTTCGGTTTCATATGTGTAATATGTTTTAGTTTCTTTTGAAGTTTGAATTTTAACACTTGCGCCGTCTGATAATGTTACAGTTTCAATACTAGGAACCACATTTGCATATGAATTGGCATCTATAAAATACTTGTCTACAGTAATGGTGTTTGTTTTTATGTGAGTTTTTGTTACAATTTTAATATAGTCTTTTACTGATATTTGCGACCACACAAGACCAGTTTGTCCATTTGCTGTGTTTGCGTTTGCCGTATATTTTGAATTGATAAATTTTACAATTTCTCTTTGATCCAGTGGCCAATCATACATTGGATTTACAATGTCATTTAACATCAACACCATCCAATGTCTTTCGGATGAATTATACATTTTGTATGCTATACTTTCGGGAGTGTCGGAATCTTTAATTTGATAAGTGTAAAAAATAGAACTGTTGTCTTTGAACGATTGTTCAAAAGAAAATCGTGCAATTATATTAGTTAAAATGTCAGCCGATGTTTCGGTGTCATTTAAATAATATGTCTTTGGGAAAAAATTAAAATATTTTGCCATTTTTAATCCTCAAAATACATCAAGATCACGGCGGGTTGAAATCGCCGAGTGAGTTTGCATAATCTATTTCGGCCGAAGTTCGTGAAGGTGCTCCAGTTGCTGCCCATCTCAAATACTCTTTCGTAACAATTTGAGTTTCTTTAAAATTCAATGTCATTCGAATTGCAACCGGCATACCTGTACCACCAAGTGAAGCATTTTGTCCTGGAACTTCATATGCAGAGAATCCATTTGGCGCATAATCTAAATCAATTGAAGTTAAAACACAAGTTGATATTTTTGGTATGTTTGGATTTACTTTGCCGTTATAATAAAATTCAATATCGAATTCTGATGGGGGTATTAAAAATTTTCCACCAGTTTGTGACGCATATTCTGGCGCTTGATGAAATTTGAATGCGTTAATAATACTCTGAACCGCCTTGCCTTCTTGTGCAGTTCTTGGATAGAATAAGAAATCAAATCTAAAAGGTCTAAAAGAAGGCGATCCATAAATTACCTCAAGACCAGGATTACTCGCAACGCCCAATTGTGCAAGACCAATATTTGCTATGTCACCAAACGTACCTTGTACACTTCTTCTTAAAAATTCTAAACCAAATGAAGCAACATTAATTGGTGCCTTTTGATTGGCGCCATTTTTTATAGCATCAACAATTGATGATCCAGCCGCCAAAGCTGTGCCTACATTTCCCAAAGTGTCAAAAACAGCCAAATCATTATACGATTGACTATATGCGAAATTCAATGTGTCTGGCATGTATAAGGCAATGGCTTGTTTTGTTCTTCGCACTTTTCTTAAAAAAGAACCACTATTTGCATTATCAAAAACTTGAGCAAATCCTTGTTTACTAGTTTCGGTAATTATATTGAAGCCGGCGGCTACTTGTTGAGCAAATGCACTTTGTCCTAAGGGATCATCTTTATCGCCATCAGTTTTACCAAAAGTTGGTAGTTTACCAATAGAATTCGAAACTATATTTGTAATAGGTGTTGCGGCCGCACTTTGAAGTGCTGAATCAACGCCTGCCACCAAAGTTGAAAAGTTTTGAGCTATGTTAACCGAACCTCTTTCAGATTGAACAATTTCTCTAAATCTTTGTATTGTGGGGCGTGTGAAAGAATTTGCCGCATCAGAATATTGTGTGTTAATCTGTTCAAAAATGTAAAAGATCATGTAATGACCTTTATCAAGTTCACCTCCCAAATCTACAGGATATTTCAATACATTTGTGTCTGCTCCAATATTCTCAGCGTCTTCTAGTTTTGAAAGTTGCGTTGTTGCATCTTTTTTGAAAGTGATATCAGTGAGTGTGAATAAGGCCATTATTGTTCCTAAGGTGAATATGGTATTTATCCTATAAATAAGAAAATCCACAACTACTATTTATTTCACACTCAAAATGGCATACAAAGGAAAGTATAAACCCAAAAATCCCGAAAAATATAAGGGCAATCCAGATAACATCATCTGGCGTTCAACTTGGGAAGCAAGAGTGATGAAACAACTTGATGAGAATCCAAATGTGTTATGGTGGGGTTCCGAAGAACTTTTTATACGATATTACAACCCCATAGATAATAAGATACATCGATACTTCCCAGACTTTGTTGTGAAAGTCAAAAGAAAAGATGAAACCGTGATGACTTACCTTTTAGAAGTAAAACCTGAGGCTCAGACTAAGCCTCCTAAACAAAAGAGAAAAACTAAAAGGTTTCTGGAAGAATCAAAGACTTATGTTATCAATCAGTCTAAGTGGAAGGCTGCTACTGAATTCTGTAAAGATCATGGATGGCAGTTCAAGGTACTGACTGAGAAGGACCTAGGTATCTAATATCATACAGGACATACCTATCTATCCAAGATTAATTTGCCATAAGACAGTATGTGGGAAATCTTGATAAAAGACTGCCTTTAAAAAATCAAGATAAATAGACCATGGCTTATCTAATCGACAGAATTAACGCACAACTAGCAAAAGAAGGTCTTAATCCACGCACGGATAAGGCTAGAGCATGGTTGCGCTCAAAAGTTAAAAGTTTGAATGTTTCGTCAGATAATTTGATGAAAGACAGAACAAGACAAGTAAATGAAAGAGGGAGAACGATTCTCGGTAGAATGTTCTTTTACTATTATGATCCAAAGACCAAAGATACTTTGCCATACTATGATAGATTTCCTTTAGTCTTGCCAATTGAACTTTATCGTGATGGATTTTTAGGATTAAATTTACACTACATTCATCCGAAGCACAGAATTATACTTTTAGATAAATTGAGTGATTATGCGTCAAATGACAGGTTTGATGAAAAAACAAAATTAAGATTGACATATCAAACACTTCAAGCGGCGGCATCAACATTCGAAGCCGTGCCATGTATTAAGCGTTATTTGTTCAGTCATGTTGAATCTAGATTTTTAGAAATTTATGCAAATGAGTGGGACATTGCGGCTCTGTTACCAGTAGAGCAATTTGAAAAAGCAAGTAAAAACAAAGTCTGGTCTGATTCAAGAAAGAAATTCTAATGTCATTTTCACCACAATTATTCTTATCAAATATTAAAAACAAAGACGGTTTGGCGAGAACAAATCGATTTGAAGTCATTTTACCAATACCACCATACATCAGCAAGTTTGTGTCACAAGGTGTTTTAGAACAGTTTCTGAATTTACCAAATAACATCGTTGCGAATTTTAGTGATACATTTACTGGCAAAGGTCGTGATGTACAATCTCAATCAGCAAATCCATCATTGTCAAGATATCTCGCACTACAATGTGAAGCCGCAGAACTACCAGGCAAAACACTACAGACTGCTGATGTTAAAATTTATGGTCCTACTTTTAAAGTGCCATATCAAACTCAGTATTCAGACATTACCCTTACGTTTTTGTGCACCAATGAATTCTATGAAAGAAAATTGTTTGATCGTTGGTTGGAAGCAATTATGCCAACGGACACCAATAACATGAGATATTCAAAAGATGAGTCAACTAGATATATGACAAATATCAGCGTTATTCAGTATGATGACTTCATTAAAAAAATATATGTCGTTGAATTAGTTGATGCGTTTCCATATGGAATTGCTCCCCAAACTTTAAGTTGGGCAGATGATGGTTTTCACAGGTTAGGCGTTCAGTTTGCTTATCAAAAATACAAAGTCAAATATGAAGGCGAATATGATCTAGTGGCTGCCGCCGCCGCATTATTTGGCGCACAAGCGGCCAGTTTATTTGACCGAGGTGGTCGTTCATTTTCTGATGCAATTGCTAGAATTTTTTAATAATTAGGAGAAATTATGTTACCAAAAATTGATGTGCCGGTCTATGAAACTACTTTGATTTCAACAGGCAAACCAGTTAGATTCAGACCATTTTTAGTGAAAGAACAAAAAATCTTTCTCATGGCTTCACAATCAGATGATGCAAAAGAAGTTGTGAATGCAATTAAACAAGTTATCAGTAATTGTATTGTTGACGATATTGATATTGATCAGTTGCCAACATTTGATCTTGAAAATCTTTTTATGCAATTAAGAGCAAGATCAGTTGGTGAAAAAATCGAATTGAATTATGTTTGCAACAACCCTCAAGTTTTGGCAGGAACAGATGAAACAAAACCTTGTGGTGGCAAGATTAAATTATTTTTAGACTTACTTGATATCAAGCCAACAATCAATCCTGAACACAATAAGAAAATCGAAATTACACCAAAGTTAGGTATTGTCATGAAATACCCTAATTTTGAAATTTTGAATTCATTGAACATTGAAAGTCAGGCTGATCTCTTAAAAATTATCATTGCTTGTATTGATTACATTTATGATGAAGAACAAATGTACTATGCAAAAGATTTTAGTGAAAAAGAATTGATGGAATTTGTTGAAAACATGCAACAAACTGATGTGTTGAAAATTCAAAAGTTTTTTGAAACAATGCCAAAAATCGCAAAAGAACTAGACTTTCATTGTACCAAATGTGGTTATAGAGAAAATCTTATGATTGAGGGTCTTCAAAATTTTTTCGGGTAAACATTAATTATGATAACCTAGGTAATTACTTTCAAACTAATTTTGCGCTCATGCAACATCACAAATACAGTTTGACTGAACTTGAGAACATGATACCTTGGGAACGAGAAATTTATATTACTTTGTTAATGAAATATTTGCAAGAGGAAAATGAAAAATTAAAAGCGCAACAGCAACAAAGAAATAGAAAATAATGGCGACAAATAAAGCATCCAGATTAGCCGAAATATATCGTTCTGAAAAAAAGAAAGGTGGAGGTGTTGCTTCCACTTTGGGTAAAGCCGCAATTGAAAAAATTGATCCTAGACAGATGTTCAATCAGAAGGGATTTCTTGCGGCGGTAATGCCAGCTCTTTTTAAAGCATATAAAGCCGCGCCGTCTGGTGGCGCACAAAAAATAAAACAATTATCGACACCATCATTGACTGGTGATTTTGGTGCACTTACAAAACAAGTTACTCAATTGACTGCACAAATGCATGAAGTCGCAGTCAATAGCACCATCATTGCAAAAAATACAATGGTGTTGCCTGCAATGGCAAGAGACACAAACATCATTCGCCAAAACATTTCTAAACTTGTAAAACTGCAAGGCGATTCTGCTTCAAAAAAAGCAGACATGTTTTTTAAGAAGGCGAGTGAAAGAGAAGCGGCTTACGAATCTAAATTTAAAAAAGAAAGTGGTAAATCAACTGGTGCGCCAGCAAGTTCTGGTGCACCAGCAGGAATCAATCCTAAAAATGCAGGACTTGTTTCTGTTTTAAAGGTCTTAGCTGATTCTGTTTCTAAAGGAATTGGCATTGCCGCACTTGGTGTTGGTATCGGTGGATTTTTTGCAGGACTAGCCGCTGGCGGCGCCGCAGTTACTGCATTGGGTGGCGCCGAAGGTGTCAAAAACATGATGATCAATTTGGCTGAAGGTCTAGAGGCATTCAATACACAATCATTAATTTCATTTGGCGTTTTATTGGGTGCTGGTGCGTTATTTGGTCAGACAAGTTTTAAGACTCAAGGAAGTGCAGTTCTTGGAATGGGTGCTGTTGGTCTTGGTATTGGTGCGTTTTTCTCTGGATTAGCCGCAGGCGGTGCTATTGGAACTTTCATCGATAATTCTGATGGCATTAAAAATATGATGGTCAATTTAGCCGAAGGTCTTAATGCATTTAATACTCAATCGTTGATTGCTCTTGGTGCTGTAATTGCGGCTGGTTTGTTTGCTGGTCCGGTCGCAGGCGCCAAAGGTGCCGCAGGCATTGCTCTTATAGGTGCCGGCATAGCCGCACTATTAATTGAACTTGGTGCTGTAAGTGCTTTGATAGGATGGATATCGGGCGATTCTCCTGGTAAACCTCTAAAAGATTTTTTGATGAATGTTGCTGAAGGTGTTAAATTTTTTGAAGGAATTGATACTGATAAAATTTGGGAAGTTTCAAGAGTTCTTCCAGTATTAGGTGGAGCAATGTTAGCTTATTTTGGCACTAAAGGTCTTAGTGGAGTGATTGATACAATTGGTGACAAAATGAATCAATTTTTGCAATTCATTTTTGGTGTTGAGAAATCAAAATCACCAATTGAAAAATTGTCTGAAGATTTACAAAAATTGAATAGTGTAAACGCAGACAATTTAAGTAATATAGGAAAAGGATTAAGAGACTTAGTTGACGGTTTAAATTATTTTTCACAAGCGCAACCAGGTAGAACGGGTCCAGGAACAACACCAGGCCTACCTCCTGGCGCATTACCAATACCATCTGCACCAACAACACCTTTGGGCACTAACAGGATGTTTGGTGCACAAATTCCTTCGGGACCAGTAACTCCTTCTGGAACTTCTGCGGCGGCCGCTGCACCAACCGGCAATCTCACACAATATATGGAAAAACGCCTTGGTACGAAATTAGAAAGCCAGGGTCGTACAGCAAGTCAATTATCAAGCGTAGACGCTTATATGGCGGGTGTAACGCCAAATAGAGGCGCATCACCGACACCTAGTGCAACACCAAGTGCTTCTGGTAATCTTTCATCAGCAATGCCAGTTAAAGACTATGGAACTTATAGTCTAGCGATGCAATCGCACGGTAAAATGAAAAAGGTAATAGGCTCAGTATTTCATCATACCGGTGGT
>SXGQ01222210.1_pt1 | contig 22727 bp, 16 predicted proteins | sample 3178371 | NCBI WGS metagenome assembly SXGQ01 (sample SAMN11356859, study PRJNA531348) | freshwater metagenome | isolation source: freshwater sample F1-20 | place: China: Fuxian Lake, Yuxi | collected 2017-12-25 | reverse complement strand
GTGCGTCGTCGGGCGTGTCGCGGAACATGAGGGGCCTCCGTATATACGGAGGCGCGGCGCGGTTTGGGCGCACAAGGGGTGTCAGTGCGGGGGTGGGGGGGTGATGGAAGTGGTTGGTGGGGGAGGGGTTGGGATTGTTTTGGGGGAGGTTGGGATACAACAGGCGGTTGTGCCGCGGGTCAAATGTCGCCGCTCGCGTCGCTGGCGGAGACGTGGTGCAAGCGGCTCATCCCGGGGGCGGGTCCGTTCGTCAGCGCCATCCCCGCGGTGCTGACGTCAGAGCTGATCACCGCGCGGATCTTCAATGTGCTGGGGAAGAAGGCGCACGCGCCCATCGACCGCCTGGAGGAGCTGTGGCAGCGGATGGGGACGTTTCTTGAGTATGTGCCGCGGAGTGGGAGGAAGTAGGGGGGTGATGGGCAGGGGGTGGCAGGGCTGGCTGTTGGCTTCGTGCGTTTCATCTTTGCGGAGCATCGACACAGGTGTCGGCTGCTTGTGCGATACTATTCGGCCGAACGCCGATCCGCTTTCTGGCCGGGGAATGGCACACTTGGAGTGGAACGTATGCGTGGAACACGATCGATCCTTGCTGTCGCACTACTGGCGTTCGAATCTGCCCTCGGATCGTCTCCGAGCATGCCGGCGGGGGCACCTGCGGCGCAGCCGAACATTCTCTTGATCGTCGCCGACGACTTGGGCTACTCGGATCTCGGCTGCTTCGGCGGCGAGATCAAGACACCCAATCTCGACGCGCTGGCGGCGCAGGGGATGCGGGCGAGCAACTTCTGTGCCTCCGCGACCTGCTCGCCATCCCGAGCGATGCTCCTGACCGGCACCGACAACCACATGGCCGGCCTCGGCAACATGGCGGAATGGCTCGGACCGAACCAGAAAGGAATGCCCGGGTATGAGGGACACCTGAATGCCCGCGTGGTCACCATCGCCACGCTGCTGAGCACGCAGGCGGGGTACTTCACTTTCATGGCGGGGAAGTGGCACCTTGGAGAGGATCCGCGGCAGTGGCCGGCGGCACACGGCTTTGCTCGCGACTTCACGATGATCGACGGAATGGGGAGTCACTGGGAGGACATGAAGTCCCTGAGCCCAGACCAACCCAAGGTGACCTTCTCCCGGAACGGAGTCAGACTTGATGCGCTCCCGGCGGGGTACTTCTCGTCGACCAACTTCACGGAGTTCGCGATTCAGTGCATCGACGAGGCCCGCACCAAGGAGATGCCGTTCTTTGCCTATGTGGCGTACCAGGCGCCTCACGGCCCGCTCGCGGTGCCGGACGCATGGATCGACATGTACGACGGCATGTACGACAGTGGATACGACGTCGTTGGAGCAGAGCGTTTCGCCATGCAGAAGTCGCTCGGGATTGTCGGCAACGAGGCGGAACGCGCACCGCGACCAGCCGGTGTCCCCAAGTGGGACGAACTCACGACGGAAGAACAGAGACGATCGGCGCGCAAGATGGAGATCTATGCCGCGATGGTCGGGCACATGGACGATCAGATCGGTCGACTTCTCGGCCATCTCAAGACTTCAGGACAGTACGACAACACGCTGATCATCTTCATGTCCGACAATGGGGCGAACGGCGAGGACCACGCGGACCTGCTGCTGGAGCACGCCCCCCAACTCAAGCCATGGTTTGAGAAGACCTACGACAACCGCGACGAGAACTGGGGTCGCCCCGGATCGTTCATCGACTACGGGCAAGCCTGGGGACAAGTCAGCAATGTTCCGTTCCGCCAGTTCAAGGGCACCGTGGCCGAGGGGGGCATTCGAGTGCCCCTGATCGTGAGCGGCCCGGGCGTCAATCAAGAGGGGGCGATCAACGATTCGCCACTGCACATCATGGACATCGCGTCAACGCTCCTGGAGCTGGCGAGCGTTGAGCATCCCGCAACGGCAAGGGGCAGCAAGGTTGCACAGCCGCTCGGCAGATCGCTGCTGAAAGTACTCGCCAACCAGGAGACCTCGGTCCGCAACGATTCGGACTGGAACGGCTGGGAACTCTTCGGCAATCGGGCGGTCAGGCAGGGGGACTGGAAGCTCATGTCCCTGCTGATACCGGCGGGCGGGACCGGCGAGTGGCAGCTCTTCAACCTTAAGGATGATTTCGCCGAGATGCACGACCTCGCGTCGCTGCATGCCGCGAGGCGCGACGCGATGCTGAAGCTTTGGATTGAGTACGCCAAGGCCAACGGCGTGATCGAGTCCGATGCGGGCCCCTTTGTGAAGCACGATCGCTCGTCCACCCCATGACTCCACGTCAACGCACTCGTCGCTCACTCGATTGTTCTTCCTCACGCAGAGACGCCTGATCTTCCCGGCGCACGTACTCAGGAGGTTTCACTGATGCTGCCGAGCAAGACACTGGACATCATTCTCGCGGTGATCGCTGTCGGTTTCGCAGTGCCGGCCGTCTCGGCGCAGGACAAGGAGCCAACTCCGACCGCGCCCGTGCAGCCCGAGCCCGCCGCGGAGTCTCCCGCTGCGGTGGAGCCGCACACGCCGGCGGGACTTGTGCCGCTCATCGACTACACCGGTGACCTCTGGACGCGCCTGCGTCTGCTCGGTGACCTGGGCGGGGCTCGAACCGACTGGGCTGACAAGGGCATCCAGTTCGATATCAACTCCACCCAGATCATGCAGTCGGTGGAGGATGGCGGGCTGGACACGGGCACCCGTTATGGCGGGACGCTCGACTACAACCTCGTTCTCGACCTGCACCGCATGGGCGTGCTGCCGGGAGCGATCGTCAAGTTCCGCGGCGAGTCGAGATACGGCGAGTCCGTGAACGGCTTCGCCGGCACGATCCTTCCGGTCAACACTGACGGCTTCTTCCCGTTGACGGACGAACTGGACGATGACATCCCCATCACGCTCACCACCCTCTCGTACACACAGTTTCTGTCCGAGCACATCGGATTCCTTGTCGGCAAGTTCGACACCATCGACGGCGACCCCAACGAGTTTGCTTCCGGACGGGGCACCTCGCAGTTCATGAACGGCAATCTCGTTTTCCCCACCTCGCCGATCCTGATGGCGCCGTACAGCACACTCGGGGCGGGCATCATCCTGCAGCCCGTGCACGGCGTGACCGTTTCGAGTCTTCTCTACAACATCACAGACTCGTCAACAACCACGGGCTTCAGCGACATCGGCGATGGAACCGCTTGGCTGACCGAGGCCCAGTTCCAGTACCGCCTGGGCGCGTTGCCGGGGGGGCAGAACGTCGGATTTGGCTATGCGTTTGATTCCGAGTTCACCGACCTCAGGGGGCGCCTTGTGTTTCAGCCGGGCCAGGGGCTCGCCGCGACCACGAAGGACGAGACCTGGGCGGCGTACTGGAGCGCGTGGCAGTACCTCTGGGTGAAGGACGGCGTGGATGCGCCGATCAATCTGATGAACGGCGAGCAGGACCGTCAGGGCGTGGGCCTGTTCGCCCGTTTCGGCTTTGCGGATGAGGACACCAACACGATCGAGTGGACGGCCAGCGGCGGTGTTGGCGGCAAGGGGCTCGTCCCCGGGAGAGAGCGTGACTCGTGCGGGGTGGGTTTTTTCTACCTCAGCTTGCAACCGGAGCGGCTGATCAACAGGTTTGGTGTCAGCGATCACACCCAGGGTCTTGAGGCCTATTACAACCTGTCACTCACGCCCGCTGCGAATCTGTCGTTCGATGTCCAGGTCGTTGACTCTCCACTGCCCGATACCGATACGGCGGTGATTCTGGGCCTGCGATTAAAACTGGTGTTCTGAGCCGACCCTGTGACGGTGAGTGTCTCTCCCGAATCGAAGCGTGCACCGCCCGCGAAGCTATGCCCACTCTTGACTTGGAGCGCTCGCATCGCCAATGGGCGGTGCGTGCGGCGCATGTGCTTCGTCGCGTGGCTTCGCCGATGGGAGCACCAGACCTCGCGCTCGGCATCAGCCGCGGAGAGACAGAGAAGCTGAAGACGCCAAGCCCACTGGACCAACGGTCTGGTGGTCGAGTGCCTTTCGCACGGCCTGATCGCCGCCTTGACCGGTACTGGGTGCGATCAGATTGCCGGACCGCGCTCCGTCTCCGCTGGGACTGGAGCGCGACCGATGCCCAACTCGCCGGCTTCGACCCCGGCTCAAAAACGATAAACCCTTGCCGAAGCAAGGGTTATCAAACGAGGCGGACGGGACTCGAACCCGCAACCACCGGATCGACAGTCCGGTACTCTAACCAATTGAGCTACCGCCCCAACAGGTCCCGATCAGGCCTGAGGGCTCCTGACAGGGACAGGAAAGATAGCCGCCGTGTGCCCGGCGTCAAGCGGGGGTGAAGAGCGGGGTTCGGCCGTCGGCCCTCGGCCTTCGTCGGAAGGCGGCGGAGGGTGGCGGGCGTGTGGGCGGGAATCGTGCTTGCAGCCTTCCAAGCGAGGGCCGAAGGCCGACGGCCGATGGCCGCGGGCGGCTACTTCGTCTGGAACCAGTCGCTGCCGATGCTGGCTTCGGCTTTGAGGGGGACATCGAGGGTCATGGCGGCCTCCATGCGGGTGACGATCAGGTGCATCGCCTGCTGGGCGGCTGACTCCTGGGCTTCGAAGACCAGTTCGTCGTGGATCTGGAGGAGCATGCGGACGCCTGGGAGCTCCGGAGGTGCGGAGCGGGGGCGGGGGGGGTGCTCGCTGAGGCGATTGTGGAGGTCGACCATGGCGAGCTTGATGAGGTCGGCGGCGGAGCCCTGGACGACGGAGTTGATGGCGGTGCGCTCGGCGAAGGATCTGAGGGCCTGGTTGCGGGACTCGATGTCGGGGATGGGGCGGCGGCGTTTGAGGATGGTCTCGACGTAGCCGAAGCGGCGGGCCTGGTCGATGCACTCTTCGAGGAAGGTCGTGATGCCGGCGAAGCGGCGCTTGTAGGCGTCGATGATCTCGGCGGCCTGCTCGTTGTCGATGCCCAGGCGGCGGGCCAGGCCGTAGGCGGTGATGCCGTAGACGATGCCGAAGTTGACCATCTTGGCGCCGTCGCGCTGCTCGCGGGTGACCTTGTCGGGGGTGGTGCTGTGGATCTGGGCGGCGACTTCGCGGTGGATGTCGGCACCGCTCTTGAAGGCGTCGATCAGGGCGGGGTCCTTGGAGAGGTGGGCGAGCATGCGGAGCTCGATCTGGGAGTAGTCCGCGCCGATGAGGAGGCAGCCCTTGGCGGGGATGAAGGCCTTGCGGATCTCGCGCCCGACCTCGGTGCGGATGGGGATGTTCTGGAGGTTGGGGTCGCTGGAGGAGAGGCGGCCGGTGGCGGCGACGGTCTGGTTGAAGGAGGCGTGGACGCGGCCGGTGGCGGGGTTGATGGCCTCCTTGAGGGCGACGAGGTAGGTGCTGACGAGCTTGGTGAGCTGGCGGTACTCGACGATCAGGGCTGGGACGGGGGTGGTGACCTCGGGGTCGGCGGCGAGCTTCTCGAGGACTTCGACATCAGTCGAGAGGCCGGTCTTGGTCTTCTTGACGGGCTTGAGGCCCAGGCCGGGCTCGAGGTCGGTGGGCTTGTTGAAGAGGATGGTCGAGAGCTGCTTGGGTGAGTCGGGGCTGAAGGGGCGCGGCGCGGCGGCGTTGATCTGTTCGCGCAGTGATTCGATGCGGGTGCTCAGGCGTGCGGCCTGGTGGTCGAGCTCGGCGGGGTCGACGGTGATGCCGTTCCACTCGAGTTCGGCCAGCACGCTGACGAGGGGCATCTCGACATCGTCAAAGAGCGACTGGAGGCCCATGGCGCGGAGCTGGGGGGCCATGATGTCGTGGAGCTGGAGGGAGACGTCCGCATCTTCGGCGGCGTAGTCGGTGGCACGGTCGATGGGGACGGTGTCGAAGGTGCGCTGGTCCTTGCCAGAGCCGATGAGCTCGGTGATCGAGATGTTGCGGCGGTTGAGGAGGGCGAGGGCGAGGTTGTCGAGGGAGTGGCTGGAGCGCGAGGAGTCGATGAGGTAGCTGGCGATCATGGAGTCAAAGGCGATGCCGCGGACTTCGACGCCGGCGCCGCGGAGGACCATGAGGTCGTACTTGAGGTTGTGGCCGCACTTGGGGCGTGCGGGGTCCTCCAGGATGGGGCGGAGGGCACTCAGGACGGTGGCCTCGTCGAGGTGGAGCGAGGGGTCGGGGGAGCGGACGGGGATGTAGCAGCCGCCCCCGGAAGTTACCGAGAGGGAGATGCCGCAGAGCCTGGCGTCGCGTGGGGAGAGGCTGGTGGTCTCGGTGTCGAAGGCGATGATGGTTGCGGCCGCGAGTTCGCGGAGAAGGTTGTCGAGGTCGGCGCGGGTGCTGATGCAGCGGTAGTTGCCGGTGGCGCGGGCGCCGCCTTCGACGTGTGACGGCGCGTCGGCGGCGGGGATGCTGCTGAAGGCGTCGAAGAGGCCGCCGGTCATGGGGTCGGGCTTAGAGGATCGGCGCGGCGCCGGGGCGGAGGTCTGCGCGAGGGGGGCGTCGGTGGGTGCGCCAAGGAGGGTCTTGAGTTCGGTCTGGTAGCGGTTGAAGCCGAGCTCGACGAGGATCGGTTCGAGCCTGGCGAGGGGGAAGTTCTTCACCTCGGCATCGCGGAGGTTCAAGGTGACGGGGGCATCCTTGCGGAGGGTGACGAGCTGCTTTGAGAGGGGGAGCAGTGGGGCGGTGTTGCGGATGTTTTCGCCGCGTTTGCCCTTGATCTTGTCGGCGTTGGCGAGGAGGTTGTCGAGGGTGCCCCACTCGGCGATGAGTTCGGCGGCGGTCTTGGGGCCGATGCCGGGGACGCCGGGGACGTTGTCGACGGTGTCGCCGCTGAGGGCGAGGGTGTCGATGACCTGCTCGGGGGTGATGCCTTTGTCGGCCTTGAGGCGGGCGACGTCGAGGAGTTCGGCGGTGTGGATGTCGTACATCTCGACCTTGCCGTCGGCGAGCAACTGGGCGAGGTCTTTGTCTTTGGAGACGATGCGCAGCTTCAGGGGTTCGGCGGGCTCGTGCTCGAGGCGCTCGCCGTCCTTGGCGACCTGATCGGCGATGGTGGCGATGACGTCGTCGGCTTCGAAGCCTTCGACGCCGATGACGGGTATGCCGATGGCTTTGAGGATGCTGATGCAGCGTTCGATCTGGGGGCCGAGGGTCTCGGGGGGCTCGGCGCGGGTGGCCGTGTAGTCGGGGTAGAGCTGGCTGCGGAAGGTGCCGCGGTCGTGGGAGACGTCGATGGCGACGGCGACGTAGTCGGGCTTGAGCTCGCGGAGGAGCTTCAAGATCATGCCGATGAAGCCGAAGGTGGCATTGGTGGGTTCCTTGGTGACCGGCGAGGTCATGGGTGTGCGGATAGCGTGGAACGCGCGGAAGAACTGGGCGTGGCCGTCGATGAGGTAGAGGGTTTTCATGGTGGTCCGGCGGTTCTACTGCACATCGCCGTCTCGCGCGTTCAGCGCATACTTCCGAAGATCCTCGCGCAGCCGGGGATTGTTTTGAAGGTAGGCATCGACGATGCGATGGACGCGTTCCTCGAACTCGTAGTAGAAATGTCCGAGACCGTGAAGGGCGCTTTCCTGGCAGGCGGTCGAATCAAGTGTCAGGGCACGCTCAAGCACGCCGAAGATCGGCTCAATGAGATCTGGATGCCACTTGGTGTACGGGGACAACGTGCCCATGTCCCAGAACATGTAGACGGCGCTGTTCAGCGGATGACTGCCGGGTTCGTCGCGGTGGGACAGTGTCGGCGTGCAGACCCGCGCGAAGAGCTTTTCGTACAGAGTCCCAATCGCCGTCACCCATCGAACCTGCTGTTCAGTCGGGACATTGGGTTCCCTAGCGTCGATAAAGTAGTATGATTCGATGCCGGCGATGTACCAGAATCCCTTGTCCAACTGCTCGCCGGTGAAGCGGCTGGCAAGAAACTCCGGCTCTTCAAACAGCTGAGCAAGGTACATGGCGAGGGTGGGCGCGAGCGGGGTATATGTCCGGTGGTCATCAGCATCGCGGTCGGCCGCATCCGGGCGGTCGATCTCCCGGAAAAGAACTTCCCGATTCCACGGGGTGCCTGCAAATGCGTTGTCGACCCACTGCTCAAAGGTGGGAGCGTGAAATGGATCCATGCTCAGCACTCCGACACCACCGCTTGATGTGTTTCAGCCAGCCGAGCCAGATACGCGGTGCTCGGTTCCATCTTCCGCCGCGCCATCATGGCCCGTATGACCTCGGTGAACTTGTTCAGCCGGTAGGTCTGGCTGCGTTCATCGGTCAGCCAACTGAAGGGGGCGATGCTCGTCGGGGGTGCGGCGGTGGTGGCCAACATCGCGCCCGTGCCGATGATCGAGCCGGTCATCAGTTTCGTGCAGATGGCGGTCTTGACGTGGTCGCCCAGGATCGCGCCGAGGAACTGGAGACCCGTGCGCTGGCGCTCGCCCGCGCCGGTGTAGCCCGGGGGCATGGTCGCGACGATCTCGCCGTAGGTGTTGAGGAGATTCGAGTTGGTCGTTCCTGCGCCGAGGTTGACCCATTCGCCGACCCAGGAGTCGCCTAGATGGCCGTCGTGGGCCTTGTTGGCGAAGCCCTGGAAGATCGTGCCGCCGACTTCGCCGGCGACTTTGCAGACCGGGCCGATGGCGGTGTGGGCCTTGATGAGCGAATGGTCGAGCACGGTCGAGCGCGGGCCGATGTACGCCGGGCCGCAGATGATCGCGCCGGGTCGGATCAGGGCATCGTCGTCGATGACGATGGGGCCATCGCCCGCGTCCAGGACGACGCCGGGGTAGATCGTGGCCTCGGGGTGCATGATGATGCGCTCGACGTTGATGCCGATGACGCCGGGGGGCAGGGGCTGGGTTTCGCGCTTGAGCAGGATCGACAGATCATGGTCCAGCACGAGGTCCCGGAAGCTGATGACATCCCACGGGAAGTCGATGAGGCAGGGTTCTTCGTACTCCACCACGACGCACCGCTCGGGCGCCCGGTAGCCGTCGAGGAAGCGGCGGGCATCGTCGATCTCGAGGCGTGCCGCGATCACGCCGCCGGTCGCTCCCTCCACGAGCACGGTGCCGGGCTCGAGCTCGTCGACCTCTTCGGGAGGGAGGACGCAGCGTCCGTTGACGAACACCGCTTCATCGTCGCCGTAGCGGTCGAGGTCGAGCGTCGACGCCGAGATGTGCGGCAGGCCGAGGCGCTCGGTTGCGAGCGGGCCCAGGCCGGGGGCGGTCGCGACAGCGCGGAGCTCAGCGCCGACGGTAGTCTCCAGGAAGAGCTTGAGCCGCTCGAACGTGGTGAACGCGCCGGTCCGGACCTCGAACGAAGATCGGAGGTCGGTCATCGGGCCGAGGCGGCCCTGGCCGTCGTCGAACACCACTGCGCTGCTCATGGGGCCAGTGTAACGGGCGGTACGGCCTCCGGTTGGTGCCCGGCTCCGTTACGCTGGAAGGCATGCAGGCGGTGGTCTTCGATATGGACGGGGTGCTTCTGGACAGCGAGCCGCTGCACGGCATGGCGCTGCGCGAGGCGTGTGCGACCGCGGGGCTGGTCGTCGATCCCGAGGAGGTGGTCGGCGTCGCGGATCGGGATGTGATTCTGCGGGCGGCGTTCCGGGCCGGGCGAGAGCTTGAGGCCGCCGAGGTGGATCGGCTCCTGGTCGCCAAGATGCGGCTGTTGCAGGCCTTGTGCCGCCGTGATCTGGTGATGCCATACCAGGGAGCTGTGGAGCTGTTCCATGCCGCGGGCGAGGTGGCGGCGGTGGGGGTGTGCACTGCTGCGATGCGCCAGGATGTGACCTTCCTGCTGGGCCGGATCGGTCTGGATGCCGCCGAGCATGTGGTCGTGACGGCGGACGATGTTGGTCAGACCAAGCCACGGCCGGAGTGCTACCTGCTGGCGGCGGAGCGGCTGAGGGTTGAGCCGGGGCGCAGCGTGGCGATCGAGGACTCCGTGAGCGGGGTGGCGGCGGCGAAGGCGGCGGGATTCCGCGTGGTGGCGGTGGGGCACACGACGGCGCCGGAGAAGTTGGCGGCGGCCGACCTGTTCGTGCCGACGATTGCGGAGCTGACCGTCGAACGGCTTCGTCGACTTGTGGGCTGATCGGAGTGGCCGGGACGGATGGGGAAGCCGATCGCCAACCTGCGGATGTTCGTCGGGCTGTATCCGCCCCCGGAGGCGGCCGCGACTTTGGCCGGTCTGCTCGATGGGCTGGATCTGCCGGCGCACCGGCGGACGCCCGTCGAACAGTTGCACATGACGGCACACTTCATTGGCGATGTGCCGCTGGCGGAGGTCGACGGGGTGGTGGAGTCGGTCGAGCGTTCGGCCTCGGGGCTTGAAGGCTTTGAGTTGGGGCCGCAGCGGCTCGTATCGCTGCCGCAGCGTGGGCCCGCCCGACTGGTGGCGGTCGAGACGGATGCCCCCGCCACGCTGATGGAGCTGCACCGGCGTCTGGTCCATCGGCTGGCGACGAGCCCTCGGCAAAGGGCTGACGAGCGATTTCTGCCGCACATCACGCTGTGCCGCTTTGGGTCGCCTGCGGCGGGGCTGCACATCGATCAGGCGGTGACGGCCGGGCCGTGGCGCATTGATCGCGTGCGGCTGATGCGGAGCATCCTGCGCGCGGAGGGGGCGGAGCACCTGCTGGTTGCGGAGTTGGCGTTGAGCGGCGTGTAGGGATCAGCCCTCGCCGGCGGCGGCCTTGGTGTACTTGTCGAGGGCGCGCTGGAACTCGGCCTTCATGCGCGGGTCCTTGGAGAGTTCCACGGCCATGGTCTGGACGCGGACGGCCTCCGGGACATCGCCTTTGGCGAAGTGGACGCGGGCCAGGGTGTCGAGCACCGAGGCGTCCTTGCCCTCGCTCAGGGTGTTGGCTTTCTGAGCGGCGAGCATGGCGAGCTCGAAGTCGCGATCGGCCTCGGGCACATCCGTGTTGGGGTTCACGATGTACGACGCGAGCATTCCGAGCAGTTCGGGGTCTTTGGCGATGCCGTTCTCGATCAGCGTGCGCCCGTACGTTTTTGCAGCGCTGTAGTCCTGCATGCGAGAGACGTAGACGTCGTACTTGAACAGGGCGAAGTCGGCGAAGTCCTTGGGATCCAGTTCGAGGAACTGGTCCATGATGTCCAGGCAGGTGGCCCAGTCGCTGTTCTTGGCTGCTTCATTGAGTGATGCGCCTAGCACCGAGGCCTTCTCGTTGATCTCCCCACGCTTCTTGGCGTAGCCGGGTTCATTGATGACACGATCAAGGGCCCGATCCATGGCGGGGCTGGGGTGGCCGATCCAGGCGAGCAGGCCTTCGCCATCGACGATCATCACCGTCGGGATCCCGTTGATGCCCGCGGGCTGCATGAAGCGGCGGGCCAACAGGTTGTCGACATCATCGGCGATGCGGTAGGGCATCTTGTCGCCGCGCTCTTCGACGAAGTCTTTGGTGGGCTTCTGACCTTCGCGTGGCCAGATGGCCAGGCCGATCACGTTCACACCCTTGTCGGCGTACTTGGTCTGGATGTCGGCCAGGTGCGGGATGCCGGCGATGCAGGGGGCGCACCAGGTGGCCCAGAAGTCCAGCACGTAGATCTGGCCCTTCTCGTAGGTCGTGACGGGGGAGCCCTTGATCCACTTGGCGCCCTCGAGCGTTGGGGCCTTCACACCGATCCCGAACTCGTCGGCCTTGGGGGCTTCTGGCGCCGGCGCGGGCTTCGCGGCCGGGGCAGGTGCCGGTGGCGTCGATCCGGACTGCGCGCTGAGTACGGAAGTGGCGGAGAGCGCGCCGGCGACGGTGAGGACGAGCAGTGAACGATGGCTCATGGAACGGTGATCCTGTTCGAAGTGGTTGGGCGGGGCATCGGCCCGCCCGTGCGGGTGGGTGCCGGATTCTACCGGTGCGGCCCGGTCCGGCCTCAGTGACACCGTTCCGGGGGATCGATGACGCGATTATTGGGCTGCGGTGACGTTCTGGGCATTGCCCAGCTTCTCAGCAAGAGCCTTCTTGGCCCAGCGACCGAACAGCCAGTAGATGAAGAGGAAGAAGACGATCGAGGTGCCGACAAGCCAGGGCTTGTACTTCATGGCTTCGCTGCTGTGGAGCTGATCCATGTTGCCCCACTGGGCTCCGATGTACGTCGCCAGCGCTGTCCGGGGCGCGATGCCGAGGAATGTGCCGATCGCGTAGGATCCGGGGTGCACCTTCGTGGACGACATGGCCAGATTGGTGACGGCAAAGGGTGAGTTGGGCGGGAACCGTAGCAGCACCACCGTGAGGATGGAGCCCCAGAAGCCGCGATCGACCAGCGCTGTGCGCACGATCCGGGCACGTTCATTGGACTCGATCAATCGCATCGCACGCGGGCGGGCGAGCGTCATCCCCAGCAGGTACGCCAGACACGCGCCGCCGGTGATGCCGACCATGGCGGTGGGGAAGCCAGTCGCAAATCCGAAGAAGACGCCCGAGGCAAAGCTCAGGGCGTAGGTCGGCATGACGGCGAGCCCCGTGGTGAGGGCGAACAGGACGGCGAAGGCGATGATGGCGGTCGTGCCGTGCGACTGCATCCATGGCTGGAGCTGCTTGGCGAAGAAGATCGCGAACATGCCGCCGACGCCCGGGGCGATCAGACAGAAGATGGCCACGAACGACAGCAGCGGCCCGATGCTCCGCAGGTGGTCGGCCATCCCCGGTTGCGGTGGTGGCGACAACGGCGCTTCGGACGACTCGGTCTGATGCTCGACTGATGGTGGCGGGGGTGCGGTGTTCACTGCCAGACAATAGCGGGTCAGGGAGCAGGGGGCCGGTAGTACGCAGAGGCCGCGCAGTGAACCGCGCCGACGCGGCGCTGGCTCTCGGCCGACAGGATCGGCACGATGCGAACGTTGGGGCCCAGGGCGGCCTGGAGCACGGTCACGGCGGCCTCGTCCACTGGTTTGTAGAGCCCGCCCCAGGCCGGCATCAGGTACCGCGTGCGGTCGTGGATGCCGTTGATGTAGGTGAGGCTCCGGGACTCGTTGGAGATGCTGGGGATGCGCACCAGCGTGAAGCCTTCGCGTTCGAGCATGGCGTGCAGGGCGGCCCGGTCGGCGGCGTCGCGCTGGAACGAGAGGAGGTAGGCCTGTGCATGGGCCTGGGGGGGAAGCTCGTCGGGGCCGATGATCGAGGCGGCGGTCATGTCGAGCGCCAGCAGCATCAGGCGGAAGTTGCCGACATGGGAATCGCCCGGGCCGGTGGAGAAGACCTTGGCGAACGCTTCTGGAAACTGGCCGAAGGTTTGGGATGAGTTGGAGAGGACCGTGCCGCCGATCGTGTTGAGCAGTTCGGCGGGCCGGTCGGCGCGCAGGCTCTCGCGTGCGGCGTAGGCGATGGCCGGGGTGATGGCCCCCGAACGCTCGAGGGCTCCGACGCCGCACCACAGGATCAGCTTGATCGCCGGGGCCGGGTCGTTCACCAACGCGAGCACGCGTCCGTCCTGGGATCGGATGGACAGCTCGTAGTCGATGTGGAACGAGACGGCGGGCAGGACAACCACCCGATCGGCGCCGAACTCGGCTTGGAATGCCTGGGCTGCCTGCTCCGGGGTGAGGCCGAGGGCGACGTTGCGGTCGATCTCGGCCTCTCCGATCAAGAGGAGCGTGCCCGCGCCCTTGGGGTCGCGACAGGCCAGGAGGTTGCCGGCCTGGAACAGCAGTGGCGACTGCCCGATGTCCAGCCCTGCCGCGGCCAGACCGTCCATCAGGAAGCTGTCGCCGGGCACGAAGCTTGAACCGTCCTCGCCGCGGCTGGCGAATCGGGGCGTCAGCGTGAACCAGCGCGGGCGGCCGTCGGCGGTGTCGGTGATCAGCCCGGGTTTGCCGTTGTCCTGGGCCCACTGGGTGACTCGCAGTGTCTCTTCGATCACCACGATTCGCCTCGAGGAGGCGGGCGTTGCCGAAAGCCACGACTGCGCCTGTGCGAAGAACTGGTCGAGGTGGCGAGACTCGATGCTGACGGTGAGGTCTACATCAGGGAGAAGGGTGGCGAACTGACGGATGATGTCGAGGCTGCCACCGTCGCCCGGGGCCTGCCAATCGTCGCCGCGGGTGGCCTGGACCCGCAGCATGGCCAGATCATGTTGGCCGCACTCTGTCTGGATGATGTAGCCGGGGCGTGTGGGCGTCCATGAGAAGTTCGCCTGTGCCAGCACCGGCGCGAGCGCGGCCGCGGTCTGGCCGCCTGTGAGTTGCTGGGCGAGCGACTCGACTGTCACGGGTTGGCCCGCAGCGTTGGAGAAGCATCCCAGCAGGTCGGTCGGGACTCCGGCCTGTCGGAGCATGGCATCGAGGTTCTGTGTGGACGTCTGGCCCAGCAGTTCGATGGCCTTGGCGGTGGTGAGCAGCAGGCCATCGACTGCCAGCCGCTGGCCGACGAGTGTGGCCGCTTCTCGGAGCTGAGGGGCGGCGGCTGACGATGGCTGGGTGATCGGCCAGGCTTCGGTCTGGCGGTCGAGGATCGGGGCCCGGAAGCCGCGGACCTGCGGCCGGCCCTCGACGTAGGCGGCTCTGGCGGCCTGCACCGGTGCCGGCGTTTCGGGGCGGACGATCTCGACTGTCGGCGATTCGGACCCGGGCTCGTCGGCTGCTGAAAGGCTCGCGGCGAGGGGGATCGCAAGGGCCAAGACTGAGGCGAGCAGGATGGCGCGATGAGCCTTCATGACGGCCGCCCCTTACGGAGCAGCATCACAAGCGTGACGGCAAGGATCACGCCGCCCGCCCCGAGGATCCACGGCAGCGGGCTGGGAGGAGCGGGCGTAGCGGGCGCCGGTGTCGATGAAGCGGGCGGGGACGGGGAAGGCGTGGGTGTCGCCGGCTGGGCGGTGGCGAGGGCGGGTGTGCCGCTGGCATCGGCGACGACCATACGGAATCGGTCTTCGAAACTGGATCGGACGACCCGATCGCGGAAACGGCGGATGAGCCCGTCACTCAGCCCGAGATCGTTGACGGTGTGGGAGCCGATGGGCTGGGAGCGGATGTTCTGCTCGATCTCGCGCTCGATGGATTCGTTGAGGCCGGGCTGCCCGAGCACGACGGCGCTCGTGGCGAGGATTGCACAGGCCGTCGGCACGATGGATCTCACGCGGGGATTCCTCTGTGGGTGCGGGCGGGAGGCGATGGTAGCAGGGGGGTCGCGGCGGGCGGCGTCGGCGTCGCCGTGGGCTTATCCTGTGGCTTGGCCGGTGGGGTGACAGAGCGGCCGAATGTGCCGGTCTTGAAAACCGGTGTACCCGTCAGGGTACCGCGGGTTCGAATCCCGCCCCCACCGCTTGGATCGCTGCAGGATCAGATCAGATGCGTCGAATCGTGGGCGGGCAGGGTCACGCTGTAGCCGAAGCGGTTCTGGAGCAGCCCGGCCAGCGCGGCCCGCGGCTGGTCCTCGCCGTGGTTCAGGAAGACGCGGGGCTTCTGCGACGCGTAGGCACCGGCCCACTGGGCGAGTTCAGACTGGCCGGCGTGGGCCGACAGCCCACCCAGGGTGTGGATCTTTGATCGCACGATGATCGGCTCACCGAAGATCGTCACGCGCTTGGCCCCTTCGACCAGTCGGCGGCCGAGGGTGCCCCTGGCCTGATACCCGACGATGACGACCTGGGTGCCGTGACGCCAGAGGTTGTGGCGGAGGTGGTGGAGGATGCGCCCGCCCGTGCACATGCCGCTGGCGGCGATGATGACGGCGCAGCACCACAGGTCGTTGAGCTTGCGAGATTCGTCGGGGCTGCGTGTGAAGTGCAGGTCGGGGAAGTCCATCACGCCGTCGCCTTGATCGATCAGGGCCTTGGACTGTTCGTCAAACAGGTTGCGGTGGCGACGGTAGAGCTCGGTCACGGAGATCGCCATGGGGCTGTCGACGTAGACTGGGAAGCTGGGCAGGCGTTCGCCGCGCACCAACCGAGCGAGCTCGAAGAGGAGGTTCTGGGTCCGCCCGACGGCGAACGCGGGGATCATGACCTTCTGCTTCTCCCACATCGCTTCACGAATGAGCGACGCGAACTCTTCGCTGGTCTCCTCGCGCGAGCGGTGATCGCGATCGCCGTAGGTGGACTCCAGCACCACGACGTCGGCGTGCGGCGGCGGGACTGGATCGCGGAGCATCGGCGTGCCGCGCGGGCCGATGTCGCCGGAGAACACGACCGTCTTTACTGTTCCGCCCTCGCGGATGCGGAGCTCGACGCTGGCCGAGCCCAGGATGTGGCCGGCATCGAAGAACCGCAGCGTGATGCCGGGGGCGATCTCCTGCTCCTGCATGTACGGCAGCGCGGCAAACCTGGGCAGGATCCCCTCGACCGAGGCTGCGTCGTACAGCGGTGCGACGGGCGGCTTGCCCTGGCGCTCGCGTCGGCGGCTTGCGCGCTGCGCATCGGCTTGCTGGACAGAGGCAGAATCCCGCAGCATGATCGCCACGAGGTCGCAGGTTGCGGGCGTCGCGTAGATCGGGCCGGTGTATCCCCAGCGGTGCAGCAAGGGAAGTCGCCCCGAGTGGTCGATGTGAGCGTGGGTGAGGACGACCGCGTCGATGCCGCCGTCGCGCTCGATCACGCGGCGCAGGGCCGAACGCCGGTTGCGCACCTCGGCCTCTACTCCGCCCTGGTGCATGCCGAAGTCCACCAGGACAGTCGCTCGATCGGTCTTGAGGATCGTTGCCGAACCTGTCACTTCGCCGGCAGCGCCGTGGAATGTCAACTGCATGGATGAAACCCTTTCCCCGGGCCGCGAGCGGGTGTTTTAGCGCAGCCTTAACACGGTACCAAGGAATCCGAGGCCCCGGCCGGTATCATCCGAGTGAACTCTGCCGTTTCCTCCATAAGGAGCACACGCTTGGTCACCGGGCCCGTGCTGATCGTCGAAGACGAGAGCGATATCGCCAGGCTCATGAAGTTCCACCTCGAGCGCGAGGGGTACGAGGCCCACATTGCCTCAACCGGACGCCTAGCGCTTGAAGCCACCGAGCGCCTCCAGCCCGGGTTGATCATCCTGGACATCATGCTGCCGGATCTCGATGGTCTGGAAGTGTGCCGCCGACTCAAGCGTGAGGCGTCGACCAAGGACATCCCGATCGTGATGGTGACGGCGCGGGGCGAGGAGTCGGACGTTGTCGTGGGGCTTGAGCTCGGCGCCGAGGACTACGTCACCAAGCCCTTCAGCCCGCGCGTGCTGGTCGCCCGTGTGAAGGCCGTCATGCGGCGAAGGGCCTCGGACGCTGGTGGGCAGATCGCCCTCGCCGGTGGCGATGTCACGATCGACCCGGCGCGTCACACGGTCCGCATCAACGGGCAGGAGATTGAGCTCACGCTGACGCAGTACCGCCTGCTGCACTACCTGGCGGCACGTCCGGGGTTTGTGCGCACGCGCGATCAGATTGTGGCGGCCGTGCGCGGGGAGGATGCCGTGCTCTCCAGCCGGGCGATCGACGTCCACATCGCGGCCCTGCGCCAGCGGATGGGGCCGATGGGGGACTTGATCGAAACGGTCCGCGGCGTGGGGTACCGGATGAGCGAGCAGCACCCTCGCGAGGTCGTCTGACGCGTTCGACCGGGCGTCCGGGCTTACGATGACCGCCATGCGATCCCGTCGCCCGCTCTGGTTGAGTGTCGCCCTTTCCGCCTGGGGGGTGTTTGTCGCAGGGGCACTGCTCCTGACAACCCAGCAGAATGTCCTGGGCTGGCTGTTGTGCGCGACCGCGACTGCGGCTGGCATCGGGTGGGCCATCCACGCCCGCTTGGCACCAGTCCGGGCCCTTGCCCAGGACGCATCGCACCTGGCCGCCACGAGCGACCATGGGCACCTCCCCGCGACGGGGCCTCAGGAGCTCGCCCAACTCTCGGAAGCGATCAACCAGTTGGCCTCGCGACTGGCCGACGCCAACGCCGAGGTCAGGGCCCACCAGCACGAGCAGGATGCGATCCTGCAGTCGATGCAGGGGGGCGTGCTGACGCTCGACCGCGAGCAGCGCATTCTGGGCATCAATCTCGGGGCGGCCGAGCTGCTGGGCCTGACAGGCAAGAGCCTCCGCGGCGTCCTGATCCACGAGGTCGCCCGGTTTCCGGCGCTGCTGCAGTTCATCTCGACGGCCATGGAAAAGCCCGAGTCCCGGGCGGAAGTGGAACTGCGGGACGACGAGCGACGGGCGGTCCGCATCACCAGCGCAGCGCTGCGCGACTCAGAGAGCAACATTACCGGCATCATCCTGCTGATGACCGACATCACGAAGATGAAGCGGCTTGAAGCGGTCCGAACGGACTTTGCCGCCAACGTGTCGCACGAGCTCCGCACCCCCATCACCAATATCAAGGGGTACGCTGAAACGCTGCTGGAAGTGGGGCAGAGCGACCCGGAGCTGGCCACCAAGTTCCTCAAGATCATCGCGACCAACGCGGACCGCCTTGGCGCACTGGTGGACGACATCCTGGCGCTGGCCAGTCTCGAGCGTGCGGAGTCCAAGGAGTCACTCCCGACCGCTCCGACGCCGCTGCGCCAGGTGCTTGAGTCGGCACGGTCGCAGGTCGAACCCGAGGCGGCCTCCAAGCAGATCTCGATCCACATCCAGGCCGGCGACGACCTGCACGCGATGGCCAACGCCCGGCTGATGGAACAGGCGGTGGTGAACCTGGTCTCCAATGCCGTCAAGTACAGCCCCGCCCGGAGCCGGGTGTGGGTGGAATCAACACGGAGGCTGGTCGGGACTGAGCCGTGGATTGAGGTGGTCGTCCGAGACGAGGGGCCGGGCATCGCCAGCGAGCACTTGCCGCGGATCTTCGAGCGGTTCTACAGGGTTGACAAGGCCCGGTCCCGTGAACAGGGGGGTACCGGGCTGGGGCTGGCGATCGTGAAGCACATCGCGCTCGCCCATGGGGGCAAGGTGTCGGTGGAAAGCAGCATCGGGAAGGGAAGCACGTTCAGATTGTGGCTTCCGGCGGCCTAGGGCCGTACTTTGCCTCATAGGATTCGGCGACTTGGCCGTGTTTCCGAATCTTTGCGCAGTCTTGGCACAATCTTTGCGCATTGGCGGGATCGTGTCGGTCCCGAACTGGGTTTATGGGGCGGGCAACGGCGTGGTTGCTCGTTGGCGATCGGCCGGGCGGATCGTGCCCGAACCACTTCAAGGAGATGCTCGTGAAGAAGTTCTTCGTCGGATTGGTCAGCCTCGGGGTGACGGTTGCGGCCCTCGCGTCGATCGATGTCGACAGCGCGCTGCCCACGTACTCGCCGGTGCAGGGCGTCTCGGGCAACATCAAGTCGGTCGGCTCGGACTCAATGAACAACCTGATGACGGCGTGGTTCGAGGAGTTCCGAAAGTTCTATCCCAACGTCAAGACGGAGCTTGAGGGCAAGGGCTCTTCGACGGCTCCTCCGGCGCTGATCCTGGGTGTTGCCCAGTTCGGTCCGATGAGCCGCGACATGAAGCAGTCGGAGCTGGATGAGTTCGAGAAGAAGTTCGGCTACAAGCCGACGGGCCTCCGCACCGGCATCGACTGCCTGGCGGTGTATGTCCACAAGGATTGTCCTCTCGAGGAGATCAGCCTCGATCAGGTCCGCCAGGTGTTCTCCGTCGAGGGTAAGGAGATGACCTGGGGCGACCTTGGCATCAACGACCCGGCGTGGGCCAGCAAGACAATCAGCCTCTACGGCCGCACCTCGGCTTCGGGGACCGACGGCTACTTCTCGGAGCACGCTCTGAGCAAGACGGACTTCAAGCCTTCGGTGAAGGAGCAGCCGGGTTCCTCCTCGGTCGTGCAGGTCGTTGCGACCGACAAGTTCGCGATGGGGTACTCCGGGATCGGCTACAAGACCGCCGACGTCAAGGCGTTGCGCATCTCCGGGCGTGACGGGGAAGAGGCGTTTGAAGCCTCGATGGACAACGCCTACAGCGGCGATTACCCCCTGGCCCGCTTCCTGTGGGTGTACGTCAACCATCGCCCCGGAAGCCAGATGGAGCCCCTGCGGGCCGAGTTTGTGCGGATGATCTTCTCCCGAGCCGGCCAAGAAGCCGTCGTCAAGGACGGGTACATTCCCGTCACCGCGGACGTTGCCCGCGAGGAGCTGAACAGGATCGGCGTCCGACCGAACTTCTGAACCAGAACGCGTGAGAGAGACCCAACGCCTCGGTGTGCGGGCACGCACTCCGGGGCTTTCCGAGCCTCCGCATGACGCGACCCACGACCCCTGAGACGCCGACATCGCCGAGGCAGGGGAACCGCCGTCGTACGAGCCCGCGCGTCCGCATCGTCGACGCGCTGGCTAAGGCGTTGATTTCAGTGGGGGGTATCGCGGTCATCATCGCGGTCACCGGGATCCTGCTCTACCTGGTGGTCGAGACCTTCCCGATGTTCGTGCGGGGGAGCCTGGGCCAGCCGACCACGCATCGCCTGCAACTCGAGGGTCGCCCCTTGGCGGGCGTCAGCGACGAGTACCGCGGCTCGGTCCTGTTCCTCACCGACCGCGGCCGGGCCACCGCCGTCGATCCCCAATCCGGTCGTACCCTCTTTGACCAAACGGTCTCGCAAGAGGGTCGGACTGTCACGAGCGTGTCGGCGATCTCCGAGGGCGGCGCGATCGCCATCGGGTACGACGACGGTCGGGTTCAGATCGGTGTACTGGGCTTCGCGACCGATTTCATCACCAAGCCAGACGAGGCCGCAGCGTTCGAGTCCGTCAAGATTGGTGAGCGTTTCCCCACCGATGGCGGATACATCACCCGGACCCCCGAGGGTCAGCTGCGTCGGACTCGCGTGAGTATTGAGCTGGCCGACCCCATCGCGCCCGGACCGGGCTCAGGGGCCGTGGTCCGGCTGGACTACCGCATCACCTCCACCGAACGGTACCTCTTGGTCATGCGCGAGGACGGATCCGTCGGGTTCAGCCTCGTACGGATGACGACTCCCCTTGGCGGCGGCAAGCCGCGTGTCCGAACGTCCAACGAGGATGTGGCGTTCGCCCTGCCCGCTGGTGTGACCGAACTGCCGCAATGGTTGTTCGTCACCGGCGATGCGGCCCACATCCTGGCGCTGTGGCCCGACGGGCTGTGTCAGCGATATTCGCGCGAAGCCGGGAGTGACGGGTTTGTGCTGCTGGAAACGGCCGACCTCGCGCCCCAGTCGCGTCATCTCACCTCCGCCGACCTGCTGCTGGGCGGCTTGACGCTCGTGCTGGGCGACGACGCCGGCGGGGTGTCCGGCGTGTTCCCCGCGCGGATCGGCACCACCGCGACCCCCGACGGCATCGCCATGGGCATCGCCCATCGGTTCGAGGCGCCGCGCGACGGCGCTGCGGCACCGATCACCGCGATCGGAGTCACACAGCGGGATCGGAGTTTCATCGTCGGCGATGCTCAAGGCCGGATCGTGGTCCGCAACATGACCAGTGGGAAGCTGGTTGTCGCGGCCCAAAGCGGTTCGTCGTCGCCGATCGTGATCAGCAAGATCACGCCCAAGATCGACGGGCTCATCACGCTGGACGAGAGCGGGATGCTGACCAGCTGGCCGATGGACTCGGGCCATCCCGATGCATCGCTCGCGGCCTTCTTCGGGCGCATCTGGTACGAGGGCGAGCCGGGGCCCGCGTTCGTGTACCAGGCCTCGGCCGGGACCGACAACGCCGAGCCGAAGATGAGCCTGGTCCCATTGATCTTCGGTACGCTCAAGGCCACCGTGTACGCGATGCTGTTCGCCGTGCCGATCGCGGTCCTGGCCGCCATTTACACGAGCGACATGCTGCACCCGCGGGTGCGTCTGACCGTCAAGCCCGTCATCGAGATGATGGCGTCGCTGCCGTCGGTCGTGCTTGGATTTGTGGCCGCGATGGTCATCTCGCCCTTTGCCCGCGACTACCTGGCGCCGATCCTCATGGCGTTCCTGATCGTGCCGACCGCGGGGCTGCTGGCCGCCAACTTATGGCAGTTGCTGCCCGTGCGGATTACCTCGCGGCTGCGCACATGGCAGCACCTCATTCTGGTCGCGGTGGTCATGGTGGTCGCACTGGCGGCGTCGTTCATTCTGGGGAACGCGGTTGAACGGGCGTTGTTCCGGCCGTCGGAGGCGAACCAGTTGGTGCTGGCGGGGTCGGTGGAGGTCGTGCCGCCGCAGGAGCGGCCCGCGTGGGCCTCAGGGTTCACCAGCCTGACGCGCGAGCAGGAGCGACGCCTGTCGCGCGAGAACGGGCTTGCGGTGAGCCGCGGCGAGATCGTCCGACCCATCGGCTCGGTGCGTGACCCCGCGGTTGCTGAGATCATCCGTCGCGAAGAACTGGATCAACCAAGCATCCGGCTGTGGCTCGACGGCCTCATCGGCGACCCGCGCCCGGGATGGCTCGTGCTCATGGCAGCGCCGGGGATCATCATCGCCGCGTTCGCGCGGTCTCGATTCATCGATCCACGTCTGGGCAAGCTTGCCATCAGCCGCGAGGTGCGTCCGGCGGCATGGATCGAACTGGCCAAGTTCGGCGTGACGTGGGTGGGGGGGCTGGGCGTCGCGTGGCTGATGGCGACGCTGCTCACCGACGTCCTGGGCATGGATGCGCGGGACTCGGTCTTTGGGCCCTACACGCAGCGGAACACGCTCATCGTCGCGATCGTGATGGGCTTTGCGGTGATCCCGATCATCTACACCATCAGCGAGGACGCGATGAGCAGCGTGCCCGGCCAACTGAGGTCGGCGTCGCTCGGATGCGGCGCGACCCGCTGGCAGACGGCGGTGCGTGTGGTGCTCCCGCTGGCGCTGTCGGGGATCTTCTCGGCGTGCATGATCGGGCTCGGCCGCGCCGCGGGCG
>SXGQ01811523.1_pt1 | contig 22732 bp, 22 predicted proteins | sample 3178371 | NCBI WGS metagenome assembly SXGQ01 (sample SAMN11356859, study PRJNA531348) | freshwater metagenome | isolation source: freshwater sample F1-20 | place: China: Fuxian Lake, Yuxi | collected 2017-12-25 | reverse complement strand
GGATGATGAAGATTTTTCATCTTTATTTGATCTGGAAGAAAGTACTGATCCCGCTGCTTCTTCGTCACATTCCTCGTTAATTCTGTTTTTCATAAAAGATTCGAATGAAACTATTTTATTCGTATTGTAAGATAATCCTTCCTTTATTCCTCTTAATATCTCTAAAAATTTAGGAGTAATACTCCCTGTTTTATCTGAAACTAAATCCTTATAATCCTTTTCTAATCCTGCTTTTATTGCTTTAATAACCTTAGCTGTGTTTCCTCTTAATGTGGCACTAACTTTTGGCCAGCTCTTATAAACTATTTTCCAATCAGAGCTATTAGAAACTGATTTATATTTTTGAAATTTATTGTAGATTAATTTTTTAACCTCCATTACGATCTCTCCATCTTTTCCTTGATAGACAAAAGGCTTAGGTTTTTCTATTAATGTTGCCCCTAAATCTCCTTTAGTTTCTAATTCTTCGCCCTGTTTATCCTCGGTCTTTTTAGGTACAAATTGTGAAAAACTAGCAGTAAATTCATCCTGAGCTTGTTTAAAGAATTCCTTAGCTACGTTCAATGATTTTTCTATCTTCTGATTTGCTGCGAGAATGGGTTGTTCCTGTTGTTCTTTTCTTTGTGCATCTGCCCATTTGGTTTTTAGCTCCTCGTATTCATTTTCGTATTTCGTGTATTCGTCCTGATAAAATTTTATATCTGCAGCATTTTTAACTAACTCCAATCTAGATCTCTCTGACTGAGCCATTTTTTCTGCACTTCTTTTTATATTTAAAACTAAAGAAAGAAGAGTGTCTGCTTCTCTAAGAGATGCGTCACCATATTTAGCTCCTGCAAATTTATTTTTTATAGTATTAGAAATATCTATTCTTGTTGCTAATATCTGACCCTGTAATAGCTCTATTGCTTTTATGTATGATCTTATTACAAATTTGTCACCATCTAGGAATTTACCTTCAAGTCTTGCTTCTCTTCGTTCTGATCTTTTCTCTGATCTACCAGTAGAGGTTCTATCCCCCCTAAGTCCCGTTTTTTCCTTTGGTTCTCTATTATCTTCTTCCATTATTACGTTGGAAGATTTCATGCTTTCTAAAAGGCTTAGAAATTTATTACTGAAGTTTCTCATTTTCTTATTTTTTATTATTTCATCGTAGTCAATATCTGGGATAAAGATTCCGAACTAAATTTAACGAAGGATTTAACCCCATTCTTAACATCATCTGAAGTGTATTCTGTTGCATACTGTTTAGTGTATTCAGGAACGGTAACGTTCTTTAGTTCGTCTTTACCTTGTTCTATTATATTGTAAATCTGTTGCAATTTTTCAAAATTTTCCAGATTTCTAATAGCTTGATTACCAGATACTCTTCCTACAAGCTCCTCCATCTTAGCTATCATTGAATCAAAGAATGTTTTAAAATCAATCTTTGGTTGCTCATTTTCTTTTTTTAGAAATCCTTCTAGCTCTGTTAGTACAGTTTTTTTAGTAACTGAGTCCGGAATAGTGTTAACAAAATACACATATTGTGTATAGCATGTTTCTATTATTCTTCTAGCATATTCTACAGCATATTTCATTTTATCTGTAGTAGCATCTTCTGATATTGTCTGGTATCTTCTAGCTGAATCTGTAAGTGATTCAAAAAGGGGGTTATATTCTAATCTTCTATTATTCATTTTTAGATTTTTTATTATATATATCTTATTTTTGTATAGATTCAATCTTTTTATATGCAACTGCTTTTTTTTGAAATTCAGCTACTTTCTTCTGCATTTCTATTGCTTGCTGGTTAAGTGATTCACTCTTTGATAATGTCCCATCCTTTTCTCTTTTTTGGAGATTAGCAATGGCAAGATCAACTTCAGAGATTCTTTTGTCTATATCCATTATTTGTTTTTCAGCATCGGTTTTAACCTGCAGCTCTTTTGTTTTTTGTTGAGTGCTTTCTTGTTCAAAAACAAATTCTTTAAGTTTAAGCAGTCTGTGTTGCATATCTTCTATTTTTCATTTCTCTTTCAAGAGTGTTTACTCTTGATCGAAGCTTGTCTATATTTTTTCTTAGATGATATTTAATATTCATCTCCTCTTTTTCTAGCGAAGGAATAATCCAATCTTGCCCCTGTTTTTCCGCCATCTTTTTGTCTCTTCTTATTCTTTCTATTGCGGTTGAATACTTATCCTCGAGCTCAAAAAAGAAATCCCTAATTTGTACATAATACTTGTTTAAATTAGTTTCGTCTAACGATCTAGTAAAAAATGTAGCTTCTTTTGAAGGCATATTAAGAAATGTCAGTACATCATCATTCATTTTTGCTGGTATCTCAATTGAAGGCATGTAGCTTTCTCGCTCTTTGTAATCGTCATAGAAAGATGCTTTTCTATTGGCATCCTTAACCAGTGAATCAAATTCCGCGTTTATTTGATTTAAAATCCCCGAGTCTGATATTCCCCCTAAGTTTTTAAGAAGTTTTTCTTTGGTTTCAACCTCTATCTTAGCCATCTCTGAGGCAAAAAATGCCTCTAGTCTAGGATCGTCTTCTATGATGTTTCTAGCTTCTTTGGCTAATGAGTTTATTTCCTGTCCCTTTAGAGCAGCATATGTTCTAGATTGCCTTCTCAAGTTTGTTAGTGTGAATCTGTACTCAGGGGTGTTATCTTTAGGTAATCCTTGTATTTCTTTCTCTATAGAGATCGTGTTACTAACCTCTTCATGCCTTGCATCTCTTATTTTTTTAAGAATATTTTCAACCTTTCCTTTTTTAGAGGTAAAGAAGTTTTTAACACCTCCTAATAAAGAAGAAAGAAGCCCTTCGTCTATTCTATCAAAATCCTCTATTCTTTTTATAGATCTCATTTTTTTCTAGATGTTATTTTTTTAGCAGCTTCTTCAGCTTCTTCAGCAGTAACTTTTTCGTCTTTTGCTTTTACTAGGTCTTTAATTTGTGCTGTAAGTTCATTAGACATTCTAATCAACTCTTCTCTTACTCCTTTTCCTAGATTTCCATCGGGTGATTCTGGAGTGATATTCTTATTATCATTAGTAATAGTATCAACTATTTCGTGTTGTAAATCCCCGAGTTTTCTTATCTTAGTATAATGAATATCTCCAGGGAAAGACATTATTTCAGATATTCTTTTCTTAAACTTTTGTGGGATTGAAGAAGGATCGTCGTGATTATGTGGGTTATCATCAGAAGAAACCGTTTGTCTTCTTAGTTTCTCTTCTTGTTCTTTTGCTTTTCTTTCAGCTTCTTCTCTTTCTTTTTCTAAATCTGTTAAACTAACATTGAAGAAATCCTCTAATTCTTTAGATCTTACTGTACTTCTAGCTGTTATAGCTTTTTGTTTTTCGTATCTGTCAGTTCTAGTTTCTAAAACATCATTAGCTCTCTGAGCATTAAAATACGTTTTCTTTCTATTGCTGTCTTTTGTTAGATCTCTTACTCTTAGCTCTAAAGCATTAAATATTTCATTATGAGTTTTTGTTAACTCTTTCATTCTAATATTTAAAGCATTTCTAGATTGTTGTAGATCTCTAGTTAAGTTTCTATAATTCGGATTTTCCCTATCCTTATCTAAAGCTTTTTGATCTTCAAGTAATCTATAAAATTCTTCGTATATTTGATATTCTTCTCTATTGAATTTAAGTTCCTGTTCTTTCATTTGGGTGAGCACTGTTTTTAATTTACTGATATCACCTCCGAAAGCACTGCTTAAGAAGTTCATTATACTATCACCTAATCCTTCGTTTAACTCGGTTAGATGCGATATTATCTCCCCTTCTGATAAATCATTAAAGAGGGGAGATTTTTTAAGGATATAAGCAGTTTTATTTACGTCTCTATTATTATCTAACAGGATTTGTTTTGCTTTTTGGAATTGGCTTGCATTTTCAAACAACATAGTTTACCTTTTATTCTATATATCCAAAAAACCATTAAAAACAAAAAAAGGTCTTCCGAAGAAGACCCTTTTAAGTATGTACTTATACTATTACTGATTAGATGATAGCAGTAGCAGTTCCAGTGTTAACGTGGAAGCAGAAATACATTGTTTCTGGGTGGTGACCAGCCTCAACTAAAGAGTAACGAGATTTAACCGCGATCTTAGGAGACATTGTACCTTCAGAAATTGTTTGGATTGATTCTGCCATCATGTAAGGCATGAATTTCATACCTGGCTCATCATCAGCACCTTTTCTACCAACCAATACTCTAGTGTCACCGAATGACATGTTTTGATCAACATATACAGTCATACCAGCAAGTGAACCTACAGGGTATAATGTACCGTTGTTTTGAGTAAGTGTGTTAGTAAACGGAGCGAATGTGAACTGACTGATGTCTTGTAAAGCAGACGCAATTTGAGAGTTAGTAACGATGAAGTTAGCAGGACCTCTACGACCTCTGTTAGCAACTACGTTAGCAGCTGCTAAAATACGGCTGTAAAGTCTTCTTTGAACTGTTGATAAGTTCTCAAAAGTACCTGAAGCAGGACCAGCAACTGCACCTGGTTTAGAACCACCTGCGATAGCAGTACCTTGTTTACCTACATAGTTAGGAACTGTGTAAGTAGCAGCACCACCAATTACTAAGTTTAAGTTAAGGTTTGTGTTTTCAGTGATTAAGAACTGAGAGTGGTTAGACCATCCAAGAGCGTATGCTCTAGATAAGATGTGCTTGTTAATAGATTGAGAAACCTCGTTAACAAGTGCGTTTTCGATCATAGAAACTACGTCGATACCGAACTGCTTGTTAAGGTCTTGGATTTGCTCAGTAGTAACAGAAGCAGCAACTTGGAAAGTTCCAGCCTCTACGAACTTAGTGAAAGTGGAAAGACCTAATGACTTATAGTAAGTAGATTCTCCAGTTGCTCTTGTCATTGGATCGTAGTTCTGAGTACCATCTACATATGGACCTTGCCAGCTGTTAGTGTTGTCAGGACCAGCACCAGAGAAACCTTGGATGTGATCTTCTAACGTTTTAACTAATACAGATGAACCGTTTGTTGAAGCAGCTAGAGTGCCAACGTTAACTGATGTTAAAGCATCACCTTCTACCCATGTAGTAGCATAAATGTCAGCAGTACCAGCAGCAGGAATAACACTTGCTACAGAATCTCCATTACCAATTGCCCATACTCTGAAAATTGGGAAACCATCAATACGAGAGTTACCAACGAATTCTCCGATAAGAGCATTAGCACCTGTGGTTAAGTTTAAACCTGATGTTAAACCAACACCAATAACATAATAGTTACCTACTGTAAGACCAGTTGCTGGAGAAGCAATAGCCGTAGGGATTTTAATCATGTCTGGAGTGTTAGCTACATAGTTAGTGGTGGAATCTGTTGAAGTACCAGCTAATGTACCACCTGCATATACGTAGTCTAGGTAAGATAATACTCCTGTAGGACCAGCCATAGGAATAACAGGAACGATGTCAAAACCAACGGTTTTAGCAGCTACCTGAATAGCCAATGGAAGTAATGATGGGAATTTATCACCAGAACCAACATATGGACGACCAGCGTCATAAGTGTTGTTGTAGTAGAAACCAGCAGGACCTGCACCAGCCGCACCACCTTGGTAGTTTGTTGGAGGAGCAACGGCACCCATACCGTTCATTACGCCAAGAGAGTTATAAGCTCCGGCAGATTCGTTTAATGAGTGGAAGTGGCAATATTTTGATAACCACTCTACCTTTGAACGATCCGTCATACCGGTCTTACTCTCGATAATTGGAGACCATGTTTCGTAGATCTCGTTTTCGTTTAAGAGTTGCATTTTGTTAAATTATTTTTTAAATCTTTTTTCTAACTCTGCCGCTATATTCTGCATGTAAGAATTACTTACTCCAGATCTAGCAGGGTTGTTAGAGTCTTGAGATTCGTTTAAAGCTTCATACGAAGTTGCTTGTACAGGTGAAAGACCCCTAGTTTTCCAGAAGTTGTTAATTTGGTAAGGAGTCTCTAATTTGTAAAACTTACTCTGAGCAATAATTGCTCCTTTCTGAGATTCATTTAGAGAGTTCCAAGACGGAATTAACTCTGCTGGGATCATATCTAAGAATTTTTCACCCGAATTAACTTGTTCAGCTAAAGCGGATCCCATAATTTGAACTACATCCGTACCCGAATTATAGTTCTGCTCATTAAGAGCCTTAACGACCTTTTGTTTTTCGGCCTCGTTCAAGGATAAAAATCCTTTCTTAGTCCTGTCATCGACAAGTTTTAAAAAGGAGTATTTATTTTCGTTTATAATTTGATCTGTTTTAGCAGTGCTAACAGATTCAATTAATTTATCAACTTTTGATGAAAGATCTGTATAATCTCCAGAGAATACAGAAGTTCTTCTTCCTTCATTAATAGATTCGTTTACGTTTTGAGCAAGATTTTTTCTTGTTGTTTTTCCTCCTCTATTAATAGACTCTGCTAAATATTCAGTGTAATCAATTCCGGATTTAACTTTTTCAGCGATATAATCTGAATAGTTAATGTTTCCGTTTAATTTCTCTCCTAAGTAGTCAGAGTAAGTAATACTCTTATCTAAATTCTCAGCTAAATAATCTGAATAAGAAATGTTCTTATCAAGGTTTTCTGCTAAGTACTCAGAGTAAGAAATATTTTTATCTAAATTCTCAGCAAGATATTCGGAGTAAGAAATATTTTTATCTAAATTCTCAGCAAGATACTTGCTATAAGCAATATTGTTATCAAGATTTTCTGCGATGTATTCAGAATATGAAATATTTCCATCAACGTGCTCAGCTAAGTATTTAGCATAAGAAATAGCCTTATCTAAATTTTCACCTAAATATTTATTATAAGAAATAGATCCTTCTAAATTTTCAGCTAAGTAATCTCCATATTTAATAGCAGATTCTAAATTCTCAGCAAGATACTCAGAATATTTTTCCAATCTTTGAATTCTTTCCTCTAAAGCACTATCATCAGAATGACTACTTATTGAAGATCCTCTAGAAGCTGATCTCATTTCGTTTTTCAAAGAATCCATTTCCCTCTTAAGGATTAATGAATATTCGTTTAGCTCTTCTGCAGTGACAAAGTTATTGTCCATGTTTCTTGAATTATTTATGTTTTCTTTTAAAAGTCTAGAGATTTTCTCCGTATCTTTTATTCTATATATCTGTGTGTTAGAATTTTTTCTAAGTCCAAAACTTTCATTTATGTTAGTTAAGGAAGAAATAATTGAATCTTTAATAGATTCTGAAGGTAAATATGATCCTAAACTTTCGTAAACCCTTTCTAATTGAGCATTTTCAAATCCTGGATCAGCAACTAAGTCGTACGTAAATATTTTCTTAATCTCTACTTTTTTATTCTCCTTAACGTTACCAGCTGCTCTAGAAGATATAGAAATAGGAATACCTGCATCAATTAAATTTTTAGCAATTTTACCTGCTGGTGTATCTAAAAGTTTAACTTTAATTTTTACATTTCTGTTTCCTTTATCATAGGAAAGATCTGTAATAACGTGTGATATGTTCTTAAGAGAAACATCAAACTCCTTAGGGTGATCTAACTCACCAACTAAACGATTTTGATCTATTTTCTTTTTAAGATAATCCATATGAGGCAAATATTCATTTTCCTCATAAATTCTGTGATTAGAGTTTTCAACTCCAAAAACAGCAGCGATACCTTCAAGAAAATATTCACCCCCTTGCTTTTTAGTGCTAAGGTTGTGAGAGGATTTCTCTAATATCAGTACATAGTCTAGGTTATTTTCCATTTTTGTTTTTTATATATCTAATTATTCTTCTTCTTCTTTTTCTGCTGAAGTTCCAACTTCTGCTACCACGCCGTCTGTGATTTCTTCCATTGAATTGCTTAGTAGCTCTAGATCCTCCTCTGTTATATTCTTAAGATTCTCTGCCAATTTTGGCTCGTTAGAATTTAATTTACCAGTTGCAGCGACGCATGCGTCTTTAGCATCTGCAAATTCAATAGGCATACCGTTTGTAGGGTCTTTAGTCTTAAATGATTTAGGGAATCCTGGGATAGTATCCATATCGGTTACCATATCCTTGAAGAATCCTCCAGTTCCATCTGAAGTAATAGAAGCGATATCTCCTTCTAAACTTCCTCCATCAAATGAAGAGTATTGTCTCTTAATTAAATTCCAAACTGAAACTGCCTTACCGTCTCCTGTATCAGTAAATGTACCTCTACAAAGAATGAGTGTTGAATAGATAGCTAATAGATCCTGAGATGAAATCGTTCCTCCTAAGCTATTGTATAATCCTCTAGCCATAGCTCTTACTGCTATCTCTTCAATGTATCCGTTGTAAACTAGGATCGTAACTGCCTTTCGGTCGTTTCCTGCCCATTTATATATTGTAGCTCCACCAATAACACCAATGATTATGCCTTTTGCCCCTATTGCACCTGCTGCATAACTTGCTCCTCCAATAAATCCAGCAGCACCAGGTAGAGCTGCAGCTGGAAGAAATGCAGCAGCAGCACCATAAGTAGCTATTGCTGCCCCTATTATAACACCTGCTACTATTGCTCCCTTTCCTAAATCTCCCCACCATTCACCCCAACTTTCGTCGTATAGGATAGCGTATGCTCCGTCGTTAACTGGTTTTAATCCTTTCCATTTGATTTGATCTCCTGTAGTCCCAGTTTCTCCTGTAGTCCCAGTTTCTCCTGTAGTCCCAGTAGCACCAACACAAGCAAGAACCTGTCCTTTTTCTAAGGACTTCTTAACGCAGTTGTCTACAATTTTCTTTTGTGCGGGTGCAGAAGCAGCTGTTGCTCCCGTTGCTTCTGGTGCAGGATCTGCTTTAGCTCTAAGCCTGTCGAATACGCTTTCTTCGTCTAATTTTTTAAATGAATAAGATTCTTCTACTACTGAATAAAAATCTTCAAAAGATAAAACCAATGAGCCTTTTATTTCTTCTCTTTCCTGTATCTTCCGATCAATATCCATTTCTTCAAAATCGTCAATATAGTAAGTATTATAATTTCCTTCTATGATTATTGAAGTAACGTCTACATCAGCATCAGTAAGATCCATTATTTGATCGTACATATCCTGTGTCAAATCTGCAGTTAAAGCTTGTCCGCTTTGACCTGATAAATAACCCCAAACAATATTAGTTACTGCTGATGTTCCTTTTCCGTATACTTTATCCTGTCCTCCGAATTTTGCTAAATATGTTTTAGCCGAAGGAATAAGATCCATTAGTTTTTTCTGTAGTTCTCCTACCTGTGTACATTTCTTATTTAATGGTATAGGGAAAGTACACTCCTTAACTGGAACTGGTATAGGCTTAGGCTTAGGCTTAGGCTTAGGCTTAGGCTCAGGCTTAGGCTCAGGATCTTTAACAACATCCACGCATTTACCTAATGCTTTGTCATAAATCTGTCCAGGTCCACACACAGGGTCAGCAACAACTTCTTGCTGAGATATTTTTAATATAGAAGACTTAAGTCTTTCGTACTCCTTCTTCTGTCTAATAATTTCGTTTATAAGATCGTCCTGTTTTCTTTTATATTCTTTTGCTTTAAATTCACCAGTAGGAGTAACAATTTTACCACCTAAAGCACCACCTCTATCAATCATTTGTAGATCCTGTGCTTTTTTGTATAATGAATTTGCTATTTCCTTGTATCTTCTTACATCATCGTTATCTTTTAAAGTTGGTACATACTTATCTCTATCAACCATACCAACAAATGAATTGGCAGCATCTAAAGACTCCTTAGATTTATTAAAAGCTCTTCCTCTAAATTCTGCATCTGTTGTATCCGTTTCGTCTCCCGTTTTTCTTTTTTCGGTTAAACCTTCTTTAACAACTATTCCTTTCTTAACAACTTCTCCAAAAAGCTTAGGATTAGTTTTTCTCATTTGGTTTTCTCTGTTTTTAAGATCATTAGTAAAGTTTTCTAGGATCTTAGCGATAGTGTCATTTTTTAAGCTCTTAAAAATTTTAGGGTCTCCTAAAACAGCTTCTATTTCTCCACCAAGTAAACCATTAACTAGTTTTATATTAGATTCATAAGCAACTTTTTGTGCAGGATCTAAAACCGAAAGTGATTCTAAAAAAGAAAGAACATATTGTCTGAAAGATCCAAAGTTATCAGAACTTAATATTTTATTCTTTATAGACTCAAATCCCCTTACAGTTTTAGCGTCTTCCATTTTAGATAAAAGTAACAAACTAAACATTGTGTTTAATGTTGTAACAACAGCAGTAATAGTATCTATTGCTTTTTCTTTTCTAGTGGTTCTATCTTTCTCATTAAGAGAATTTTTCATACTTTCAAAAATGGGATTAAATCCTCCGTAGATGTCTTTTTTCATGTTATTATTCATTATATATATTTGAATATGCTTTAGAGATTAACTCTATTATCTTTTCTATATATCCTTCATTTCTTAATTTTTTAAATGCTAGATTTTCAACTGAAAATTCTCCTTCTCTTTCCAGTCCTTCCTTTCGCATTTTTAATATTTTTTTCTTTATTTCTGAAGCATGATTATAGAGTTCGATTTCAGTAACCGTTGAAAAATCAGATGCTGCCATAAGATTTTCCATTTTTAATATATCAGAAACTATTCCTTGGAATTTTAGATCAACGTCCTTGTAATCTATCTCTGGTGGACTATATTTAGGAACTCTTATCCATTCGTTTTTTAATAAAGAATATAATCCAGAAGCAGTGTGTGGGTCATTAATGTCTTGAACATATAATTCCACATCAAATCCCCTTATTTTTATTTTATGTCTAAGATTCCATATAAATCTTACACCATCTATTGCTTTTTTAACAAGCGGGAAATTTTCGTCTATTTCAGTAAAATCTATTAAGACGTGTAGATCTAAATCTGATTTATCAGTCCAGTTGTAATTAGCTAAAGATCCTGTTAATTGGATATCTTTTATTTCTGGTTCGAATCCTAATGAGGTATAAAAATCCTCGGCTAACCCTAGAAGCTTTTTTCTTAGTTTAGGATCAAACTGATAGTTTTCAGCGCCGGCATTTTCTGGGAGGTCCCCGTTGATTTTTTCCCAGAATAGTGGATTTAGTTCTTTTTTATAAAAATCGTCCCTTTCCTCCTTTTCTAAAACCCAAGAATAAAAATTTAAAATATTTTTCAAATCAGGATATCACTTTAACGTATATATCCTAATCTTTTATATTAGGATGTTATTTTCTTAAAACAATTCATTGTACAAACAACATCCTGCTCACAGTATTCTTTAATCTCTTCAACCCTACCGTCCCAATAGTATTCATGTACTTGATATCCTTCCATATTGTCTTTAGAAGTTGGCACCCCTAAAACATGTGAAATTAAATCAAGAGATGAAAATGTTTGTCCCCATGCACCGAATGAAAATATCTCTGCAAGATCCATAAAAGATGTTTCCCATGGCTTTTTGTTCCACGTTTGAATTATTGGATCGGGAGTTAAGTTGTTTATTAGCATCCTTTTACCCAAATACGGAACATCAAAGTTTTTTATGTTCTGTCCTGCTAGTTTATATGATTTGGATCTTGAGTTTGCTAGTACTTTATTTGTTTTCTCTAAGATGTCTTTTTCGTCATCTCCGTAAAAACTAGTTAATCTTTCCAATCCTTCTGTTGTAAATACTCCGAAGGTAACACAAACAATTCTACCGAATTCAGGGTGTAAGGACGATCGATTCATCCAAAGATCGCCCGGATCTGTTGATTCTCCTGTATCTACCTGTTTTTGTAGCCATTTACATCGCTTAACCCATAATTCAGCTAAGTGTGGATCGTTTGATTTTAATTCATCTAATGTTGGATATAATCCGGATGTCTCAATGTCGAAAAAAATCGAACCTTCTAATGTTCCTTTATGTAACATGATATATAGTTTATATGGAAAAATACGGTTATAAAAATATAAGCTCTAGAAATGAGTTTGAGAAGGCTTCTAAAAAAGATGGGAGGTTTAATCACGGTCCTGTAGAAGGGGATGAGCTTACGACTTATGACTTTGTTGACCTTAAGAAAAAAGGAGACTGGGGAATGCCAGGACAGACAAGATACTACGTTAAGACTATAGAAGATCTTGTAAAAGCTAACGATAAGATGAGTAATGCTATTACTAATCAAAGAAAGCCTAAAGGATATGTTGCTTGGTAATATATTTATTGAACCCATTTTTTATCAATCCAAAAAGTTCTTCCGTTTGAGTCTTTAAAAGGTATACACGTTTCTCTGTTTCCATAAAAACGCATCCAAGATTTAAAGTCTAAATCTTCTTGATTTATTTTTTCGTTATTGTACCAATCCTTTAATCTTCCCCCACCTAATATATAAGATTCCTGGGGGACACGCTTACATAGATTAATTACTTCTGGGTTATTAATAATAAATTTTTTTCCATTCACTGTGGGATCAGAATCTATTCTACCAAGTATTTCAGCTCTTAAATAATTACCTATACCATTAAAATATTCCTGATTCATTAACACCTCATAGATAGGCTTTTGAAAGCATCTCTTGTCTAGCCCTTCCTGTATCTTTTTATTAAATTCATTAAATTCATTAACAGGACACGGGCCTCTTTCGGTGTTCCATTGTGTTCCAATTTTCCATCTAGCAAATCTCCTTAAATCATACATGTAGAGATGCTCACCGGCTCTTGTACTAAATTTTAAATGTGTGTGTTTTGGTTCTTCTCTGGAACTACCAAATTTAAAATTTCCGGACATTCCCATCATAAAAAATAAAGAAATCTTGTCGTTTTTATTTTTAAAATCCACCCTTAATTCTTTACCTCTAGTTTCGCTAAAGATGCTACATCCTGAAGAAATTATCTCATGAACAGATGAAAGATCAGTTTTTGATTTATGATTTGGATTTTTTTCCAAAAGAAAAAATTCTTTATTCTCACATTTATTATTAATGTGGTCGCTCATTATTTTTATTTCTGCTAGTTCTGGCATATAGCAAATGTAAGAATTTTCTAGTTAGGTTCTGGTAAATTATTATCAAAAGCCACGTCAATGATTAATTTATATGGATTAAGATCATTAACTGTTATAGTTTCTTCCTTACTAGAAGGGCAATAAAACATTATGGGATTTGATCTTTCAGCCCAAGTGGAAGCAGCTAAAAAAAGACTTTCCTTATATGTTAAACCCCCTTGATTAGTTCTATGAGATCCTGTTCTAAATATAATAGGTATTTTTTTCTCCACATAAGTAACAGACAATAAGTCTCTAACAGAGAAAAGACTAGGCTTATCGTCATTGATTAGTGCTATCTGTTTTTGTATTCTCCAAGGTAGAGTATCGAAGAATTTACAAAAATCCCCCATACTTTTTCTTCTGTTTCCATTAGCCCCTCCGATGTGACATATTAGTGGTATGTCAAATCTTCCTGCATTTATCTCCTCTATAAACCTGCCCATCTTAATAATTTCGTTCTTAGCCTTTTTTCTTGAATCAGGATCTGTCGATACTATATAATACTTACTCTTTATATAAAAAGCGATTCTTATATTAAGATCGTCTAAATAATAAAAAAATCTCTCCTTCTCTGGTTCAGTAACTTCAGTGGAAAATTCTATATCTTTCTCTGAAAGTTCCACTATGAATAACTTGTATCCTAAACTTAAATAGCTTTTTATCCTGTCACATATAATTCTAGCAAGTGAGGATCCTTTGTAATTTCCCTCTGGAATCCTTATAATGAATCCATTTCTTATTGTGTCCATATATTTTTTATTGAAAAAAAGAAATAAGTTTCTTAAAGAGAATCAAACTGATCTAGATCCATTTTTGGCCAAGAAGACAATAAACTTATAGGGGAAAGATTTGCAACTTTTACTGCCTTATCTTTTAAAAGATTCTTTAGAACAAGATATTCCTGATCAATATTTTTAACGTGCTTAGATAGTTTGTGTGATCCTGTATTTTCAAAGAAATGATCCTGTGTAAAATCTACTCCTACCATTCCTATCTTTTTAGCTCCTAATTGGTATGCTATTATGATTGCCATGTAAGGTGAATTCATTGTGTAATCTACAGCTGTTAGATTATCTAAATTCGGTGTGTTTCTAGATCCTATTTTTATTTTTGCTAAGTGGCTATTCCTTGTTATAGGCCCAGGATTATCAAGATGCGTAAATATAACAGGACTTAAAGAATCCCTCACGTATTCCCATCTGCCTCTCATAAAAGTTCTGTGGTCGTTTACCACCACTAGGAAATCTGGTGTTAAGATTCTCTCTATGTCGTTAACCCCTATCACATAATATTTACTAAAATCTTTATAGATATTAATAGATGAACCACATCCGGCCACGATAAATGTACCTTCGCTAAATTTGTTTATATAGTTAGGATATAGGGAATTTCCTAAATAGGAGGATTTTATGCTTGTTTTTATCCTCTCTAATTTATTGTGATTAACCCCAGTTCTTTCGGTGTTTACACTAGAAATTTCTTTTACCTGATGGCTGGGGACTTTTATAGTGTTTGCAAATCTTTCCCTTGTTACTCTTAAAAGATTTCTCTTTCTTTCTATAGACATTACAAAAATCGGTTTACGATTTCTCTTGCTTTTTCTATATTTTCGTCTTTTGATTCTCCATAAGACTTATTACAAAGCGAAGGGAAATGCTGTATAACATGTTTTTTTGATTCCATCTCATTCTTTAACTCTAAAAATAAAATAGAAAGCAGTGCTTTTAAATCTAGTGTTTCTTCGGAAAGTTCTGGATGATAACAGAAGTAACAGAATGCCTCTACTGCTTTTAAAATGTCTTTAAACACATTATTAACAGAGGACCTAGAAAAATGTATAGTATTTTTTTCTGGAGCTGGTACAAAGCAATTAAACATTAGATCTTCTTCTGGTAAATCGTCAGAAAATTGGATTTTCCATCCAGTTCCCATTGGGCCTTCTACAGGATCTCCTTCCACATCCAAATATGGGTGATCTAAAGCCTTGTTTTCTAAAGATCCCCAAATAATATTTCCCCCGTTATATTTAAGATTTTGTGCGTTTTTTTCTCTAGAATTTATTCCCATTCCCATAACATTTTTTGTATTACCTCGGTCTTCGCAAAATTCGATTGATCCTGGAATTAGTGTGTAATTTTTTTTATTTTTCAGAGACTGTATTTTTATGATATAGGACTTACCATCAATTGCTTTAGATGTTTGTATTACTTCTCCCTCTATCTTTTTGTTAGTCCCTTTTGATTTACCTTTTACTATGTCGCCAACTTGAAAAACAGAATCCTTAATTAATAAACTAGGATCTGCGTCTCTCCCAACTGCTATAGAAAGGTCGGAGTAAGCCTTGTAATTGACTTTAAATACTCCGTTGGAACTATTAAAACTGTCTCCGTTTATAGATTGTGCAAATTGTTCGTTTATTAGCTTGATTCTTCTTTTCATTTCTGTTTCTTATATACCTCAATTAGGTCCCTAAGTTTTGAAGCTAGTTCATAATTTTCGTCACTTAGTGCTTTTTCTAATTGTTTTTGTAGATCAACCGTTTCTGGTTTTTCTTCCATCTCTTCCTCAGTAAAAACTGTTTCTTTTGAAACTACAGCCATAGGAGAAAAATATACTTCTAATATTGACTCCATTATAGGAATAAAAGTACTCTCTCCGTTTTCTATTTCCTTCCCTTTTTCGTCAGTCTCTGGTATTTCCATTTCCCATTCTCCGTTTACCCAAATCACATTCCATGGACCGTACATATATTGAGATATGTCATTTTCAACGACATGATTTATAACATGAAGTACTTCATCTTTTATGTGCTCTTCTGTTAGCTTTACCTTTTTGTCGAGCTTTTTTATTCCTGGTATCTGAGTGGTTTCGTTTCCTATTGTCCTTCCCACTAATTTATAAAATTTATGAATTAGAGGCCAATTTATGGTGTCTATTACCCTATTGATCAACAACTTATTTTTTTCTGATATCACCATTTGCCCTTTATTAATTTTACTCAAATATCAAGGAAGTGTTCCACCATCGGACTAATCTTTTCCTCCCTATTATATATCCCCGCTGGACGAGATATAAATTAAAATTCCCTAATTAAAATGTTATTCAGTTCTCCTTAACCAAAATTCTATGAACGAATCAACGGTTTTGTCGTCTATCTTTTGTAGCTCTTCGAGATAGTTTCTCGCTAAATCTATAGTTTTATTTGCCCATGATATGTCGTCTAGCCCGTAAGAAACTCCAAACATTTGGATAGGATTACTTAAACGATACTCGGTTGGTGTTATTTTTAAATTATAGGAAAAGGATTCAGTAAAAGCATTTTTCCATTCTTCTTTTATTGTATCTTCCCTTAGTATTATTGCTTTACATCCACACAAGACAGCAGCTAAAGTTAAAAAACTCTTCTGATCATAAGTCAAAAAATACTCATGTTTATTAAATTGTTCCCTTAAATAATCGTAACATCCTAAAGTTTTCCAATTCCCCAAGTCTGTAGAGTTAAATTTAGAAATAAATTCGTTAGCACCCTCGGGGGTATTTTTGTGTAATATATGGCAAAAACTATCCCTATCTCCTTGATTGGTTATGTAAAGATCCTTAAAACGGTAATCAAAAACAGTTAGCTTCTTATAATCTCCTTTATTTAAAAATGTTTTAAAATCCCCAAAATTAAAGTAAACATCTTCATAATCATAGTCTGTCTCGATTGGAAGTTCTGTGTGATAAAGTATCCATCTGCAAACGTGTTTAGTCTGGTATGGGTTTCCCCTAGTTATTTGCGGATAAATTGAAATTGTATTCCTAAGAGAAAACTGTATATTTTCCCATTGAAAAACCGTGGGTACCCCATTAACATATTCTGAAGGATATGATTGTATTTTTTTAATATTTTCGTGAGGAAATTCTGGATCCGTAAAAACATAAACATTATGTCCCCTCTCAGCAAGTTTATATGCTAGCATGTGCATAGCAACTATACCACCAGTTAATGCCTCTCCGTAAGAGACATGAACACCAACTAAAAAATTTAATCTTTGTCCTTCGTCGTGAAGTATCATAAATTTATTTAATTTTTTTAGAAGGAACCCCAACATATGTTCCAGGGACATCTATATTTTTTACTGTGACACTATTAGCTCCTAGTATAACATCGTAGCACACTTTAATTTTTTCTACGATAGAAGAATTAGTCCCTATATACACCCTATCACCTATAGTAGCATTTCCCGAAACTATTGAACCCGGCATCATGCTGAAAAAATCCCCTATATTTGAATCGTGCCCTATATGATTTCCTCTATTTAGTATAGCATGCCTGCCTATTTCTATTCTAGTCGTTAATATTGAATAAGCACCAATAAAAGATCCCTCGCCTATTTTAATATTTCTGTCCATTATTAGAGCGGTAGGATGCACAAAAGAAAAATACCTGGTTTCTTTAGGGAGTTTTTGTACAATGCTTTCTCTACTCTTACAGTCTGCAATTGCTATCATTAGCTCAAATTCATTAGGATCAAAAGAACTTAGTGGACGTGTATCTGGTAAAGAAAAAGCATCATCAACAAAGAATGCGAAATTCTCTTTCATTTGTACAGCAGCTTCTCTTGCATGCCCACCAAATCCGAATATTGCTTTTTTCATCATAATTATACTTATCTTTTGTATATCTCAAACTTAGATAAATCTGGATAAGGTAATTCTAGATCCTCGTTGGATTTTTTAGTACCGTCCATATTGTAGAATTGGTTCATTAATAACAATCCCCTAACTGCAAGTTCTGGCATCATATAGAAATTCCATCCAAGCATATCAAAATGATCGTCATGGTACGAGCACTCCCTTCTGCCACTGTATCTAGCTCTTTTGAACCAAAGATAAGCTTGTAAAGAATCAGTAAGTATCGCACCTCCCTTACTTAGCTTAAAGTGCTTGTAAGGTCCAGTAAAAGATACACACATATGAGTTCCTGGAATATACATATCAGCTGTAAATTTTAAAGCAGAATCCCAAACATTTGTTGGCTCTAATTGATAAGCACCTTTTAAAGTTTTACCTTTAACATCTTTAAATTTAACCTTAGCACCAGCATGGATAATTTCACAAGGTACTGAGGGGTAAGTTCTAGCAGGAATAGTGATTTCCGTGTCCGATACTTTTTCATACATTAGAGCGAGAAAAAGTGCATTGCTCTGATTATCAACTGTTACCACATAAGGAGCTCCTGTATAATCTCCTAATGCTTTCTCAAAATCTTCCGTTACCTTGTATATCCCGTTTGCCATATTATTGTTTTTTAATAAATCATATTCCTCTATACTGTGATGAATTGTCTACAAATTCTATTTTCTTTCTCTTTCTCTCTAATTCATCCTTTCTCTTTAACATACTTCTTATAGTCTTAGTAATCTTTTTTAACTCCTTCATATTTGTGATCCTCGTCTATAAAAAGAAAATATAATTCCCCTTCTTTTAATATAGATGAAATTCGATTTTTTATTTCGTCCGAGTGTGAATCTCCGTGTATCATTGTCACGTTACTACATAAGTACTACCTAAGGATCTAAGATATTCGTCCCTTTTATTCACATCATAGCTGCTCACTCCATAAGTACCGTGTGGCATATCAACTGATATTCTTGTACCGTCTTCTGATAGCTTGCTCCATATTGCAAAAGTTCCCCTTTGATCCGTTCCTATTTCCATGAAATTTTTAACATTCATCTGCTTAAAAAACTCTGCTGCTTGGGTTATCCCACTTAGATTTTGTATCATTCCTAGAAAGTATAATTCATTGATTATAGATCATAGTTCCTACCGATTTTTAATGTGTTTTAGAATTTAGAAATTTAGAGATTTCTTTTATTACAGAAGAACCAGTAATAGATTTAGTACATTCGAATTGTCTTTCTGTTCCTTTGTGATCTGGACACCAATTCCAATCACCTGCATCTAACCTGTATCTGTTAAAACAGCTATTACAGGTTTGGTCATTAAATATTCTTATTATCTTGTCATCTAGAGGTTCTGTAATAGGATTACTGAATCCCGAAATAATTATTGTTGGTATACCAGCAGACCAAGAAAGCCAGCTTAGCCCAGATCCGATGCCTATAAACATTTCAGAATGCTGTAAATAGTTTATTGAATTTGTTAAGCTCCTTTCACCTTCTACCAGTGTTATACCCTTTGGATAATAATTACCCATGTATCCATTTTCTTCTATGCTTAACATTACAACTTTATATCCCTTTAATATCAGCCAATCTGTAACTTCCTGCCATCCTGTAGGATTATTCCAATATTTAGCTTGTGCTGTCGAGTGTATAGCTATACAAACATAAGGATCATCTAAAGGTCTAGGTAAATCCGGTAAATGAATTTTGGCAGGTATTGGACTATACTCAATCCCTAAGATATCTGAAGCAGTTTTTTGTAAAGGCTCATTCTTAAAATCTAATGGATTTAAAGTGCTATTAAACTTATCCCCTTCATAGAACCATCCTATCCTATATAAAGCATATAAATTATCAACAGGTGTTCCGGGTTGAATGAATTTTACTTCTGGGTATTGACCAGAAAATAATGAATTTTTAAATGTAGACACATAAACATCAGCATTGTATTTTTTTCTTAATTCATCAGCATAAGGAACCCAAGCTAAGGTGTCGCCTAACGAGGAGGATTCAAAAGAAATAAGAATTCTTTTCCCTGTTAAATCTTGTCTATATTTATAAACTTTATTTGTTTTTAAATCAGTTAGCTTGATTAACCAGTTTATATAGTATTTAAAAGAGGATCTTGCCCAATGATTATTCTGTAGTACTGTCTCATATTTTATAGTATTAGTGTCAGAATCTATGAATTGGACTAAGAAAACCCCACCTGGAGTGTTCTTAATTTCTACGAAAGGACCATCTATAAAATAGATATTAAATTTAGGTTCTCTCTCGTAAAGATTAAAAATTAGATCCTTGTTATGTATATTGATATCAGCATATTTAGAATCTTTAGAATATTCATATTTTATATCATACTCGGGCACGTAAAATTCAAAACCATTATTTATCATTTCATCTGGGATTGTGAAAAATTTCATAGGATGGAATGGAGCTTTGACCTCTATACTTTCTCCGTTGTATATAATTTCTGCTTTTATCTCCTCTCCTTGTGTTCCTAAAACGCATACAAAGTACTCTCCCGTTGATGTTTCTTTACCTAAATAAATATAAGCGTATCCGCCTTTATTTGTCTTTATATAAGGATAAGCTTTAACCATGAAGGAGTTAAATATATTTTTCTTTTTTTTGTCTTTAGGATCTCTTATATTGATCGATAAGCTGCTTTCTTCTATACATCTGAAAAGAAAGTCTTCTAATATTACAACCTCATCAAATCTAAAATAGTCAGCTTTTTTTCTTGTAGATTCTATAGCTTTATACAAATCTTGGCTTATAGCAGAGAAAAATCCAGAATTGATTGATTTATAAGCATTCCGTAAATAACTTACCACTGAAAAACTATCTAAAGCTTCTGAGTGTGAGGGGATAGTTGATTCATCTTCTATTATATAGTCATAATTTATAAAGTGTGTTTTGTTGAATCCGTTTTGTATAGCTACATTAACACCATTCTGAATAAGTCTCAAAGCTGCAAATCCGTGATTAAAATCGAAAGGATACGATAGCTGATATTCTCCTGGATAGTTAAACAAATGAACTGGGGTGGTTCTTGAAAGAGCAGGATACTCTTTTTTCTCCACTATAGGATTATCTGTTTCACATACAAAATAATCACATATATTTAATATGTAGTCAGGAACTGATATATGGGAAGATAATATAACAAAGTACCCCTGCGACTTGAGGTTAATTAAACATCTAGTTAGACACAAAAGTTTATCTCTGGTCTCGCAGTGTGAAAGCACGACAGTGGCTTCCCCTTTCGGCGTGGACTCTATTTTTCTAGGAAGTACTTTTAAAAGCGATAGATATCCATCCTCACCTATTTTTTCCCAATTGTATTTTTGTTTTATCTCAACGGACTGCTTGATAGCGGATCCCTTTTTCCCTTGATAATTATTAAAACAATCTTTTAATACATCTACTAAGTCTTCGTAGTCTGGTTCTGCATAAAGTCCCGGCGTGTTACCAGCAAATCCTAGATCTGCACCAAGCGAAGCTGGTAGTTCTGTCCTTATTTTTACAGGGGATCCTTTTCCCCCAGCAAATTCTAATTGAGCTCCCCAATCTGAGTAGATCACTGGTGTTCCTGCTGCCATAGCTTCAATAAGGGGAATATTCCACCCTTCGCTCCTAGCACAAGTTATTAGCACGTGTCCACTCTTTATGTAGTTTACGTAATGTTCTCTAGTTAAGAAGTGTTTTATTTTTATTCTCTCGTCATTAAATCCATAGTGATTCATTCTTTCTTCTGTGCTATTCATTCCATCAACTGCGTATGGATTATCAGCACTTATTATAAGATCTACGGGCTCTTTATTAGAAAAAGCCTTTAAAAAAGAATCTATTATTTCTGGAACTGATTTTCTATAGTCCCATCTACCAAAGAAAATAAATTTAAATCTATTATCATTATAGTCCTCAAGAACTGCAAATCCATCCTCATTAAAAAATTCATTGCTAACTCCTTCGTTTACTACAAAGACTCTAAATTCTGGATATCCTTGATTTACTATTACTTCTTTGTGCCACTCTGTGGCTACCCAGAGATAATCGAATTTTAGTAGTTGTTTAAAGAAATGGTTTGGAATCTCTGTGCTTTCCCATACGGTATATGCTATTTTTATTTTAGAATTATATTCTTCGTAAAAATAAAAATGATCCATGTCCATAAGGACTATGTCAACATCTGGAGTAAATTCTGAATTTACATTTTTCCAATTTAAGTTTGGGAATGAATGAGAAATAGGATAGTCGCTGTCTTTTCCATCCGAATCTCTAAGAGTTATACTGTCAATTATTTCTAGGTCCGTTTCATTTATATAATCCGGATTTGTATCCCATGTGTAATTTCTAATTCTTAAATCAACATGCTTTGAAAGTTCTCTAAAAAAAGATCTTGAATGTGCTGAATATCCACTGTTTCCTAAGTAGCAAGTATGAGCTCTGACTTTAATCATAATTATCTATATTAAAAATTATAGATCGGTTGCAATTAAAGTTTTCTCATTGTACTAATAAATTATTCCTTTGTTATAATGTAAATAGAAGTGTCTCCGTTTTCGTCTATGTATTTGACGCATAAACCGCGTAATTAATAGCCCCGCCAGTTCCTTCAACACGTGATCGTATACCATAGTTCTCCTCAGCATCTCTAACCAGTATGTCTATTACAAAACTTTTTCTATTATGTTTTTCTACTGAGATGTATCCTCCAAATTTATCTGAATTTATAGACCCTTCTAACTACTAAAAGATAGTGTTTTATCTATTAATGATACTACAGAACTTCCTTTAACTTTAAATTAATCTACTTTTTCTTGTAAGTTTAATTGTGTCATAACATAATTCCAAATTATACTATCATCAGTGCCCCATTGATTAAATAGTTCTGCTGGTATAGTTAATTCGCCTTTATAATGTTCTGTTGCACCTAATTCATCATTAGTTTCTATAAGAATGTATGAAACCTTTCCGTCCCCGTTATCAAAATGATAATCGTAAAAATTATTTAAAGACAGAACTGTAATTTCTTTATTACCGGTAGGACTCCATACCGTAATAGGTTGT
>SXGQ01791440.1_pt1 | contig 22733 bp, 24 predicted proteins | sample 3178371 | NCBI WGS metagenome assembly SXGQ01 (sample SAMN11356859, study PRJNA531348) | freshwater metagenome | isolation source: freshwater sample F1-20 | place: China: Fuxian Lake, Yuxi | collected 2017-12-25 | reverse complement strand
TTTTTATCTTTTTTATTTTCGTTTAAACTAACTGTTACCTTTTTCGAAACTTTAACAATAAACTCATCTTCCCAAGGTGTGAATAAGTTGCCATCAGCGTTAACTTCTAATTTAATATTACCTCTCTGTCCTTCATTTAAGATAGCTAATTTCTTCAATGGTATAATACATTTACCATTTCTTATCTCACCTTTAAACATTAGTGTCCAATCAGTAGATTCTACTATTAATCTAACCTCAGTATCTTTTTGACTAACTCCTTCTACCGCGATATCACAAACGAAATCTTCAGCTTTATCTTTGTACAAAACGTAAGATTCATCTGAATTATATTCTATATTAGATTCGTCTGTTTCGATATTTTCAATATCATCATCATTCTCATTGGATTCAATATCGTTAATATAAGTACTTGTTGTATCATCATTTTCCATATTCATATTATATGGATTAAATTCCTGAATCATCTCATCATTACTAAAATCTAAATCAGAATTATCATTTATTTCATCATCATTGAAAAGGCCTTCTTTTAGAAGTTCTGATTTCATTTTTTTCAATTCATCCAATTTACTACCTGAAAGAAAATCTTCAAATTTAAATACATCTTTTTCCATAAGTTATATATATTTTTTTAAAAATCAATTTTTACATTAATTGTTTCGTTTAAAAATCTATCAAATTCATTTACCAATACTTTAACTTCACTTTTATATTCTTTGACCATTTCATAATCAATTCCATTCACTTTACAATAAAGTTTTATTACTTTTTTGGTATCTTCTTCACCAAAATCTTTACGAATTTGTTTCCAAGGATTATTCTTCTCATATTCATCTCTGTATGGATATCCAGATCCACCACCTCTTTTCTTGGTAATCTCAAGTAAAATAAAAACTTCATCCCAATTCAAATCAACATTTTCCCATTTGAGATTTACTTCTTCCCATTTTAAATATTTTTTACCATTTGAATATTCAAAATCTGACCAATTCAATGTTTCATTTAAATATGTGGAATAAATTAATGGCATTAGAATAAATTTTTTAACTATATATTAAATAATTATTGTTTAGAGACATGTTACTTAATATATAATACTATGAGTTATGATTTTACCGGAGTAACTGTATCATCGACGTATGGTAGAATAGTTCAAGTAATACACGGTACACCCAATTTATACTATGATGGATTTGGTAATCCACTTGATTTGGGTCCAGGAGTGTATTCGATTGGACCCACAGGTCCAACGGGTTCATCGGGAACTTCAATGGTTTTTCAGGGTGAGTGGGATTCAAATATGATGTATTTTTATTATGACTTTGTTACTTATAACAGAAATGCATATTTATGTATTTCGGATAATTCAACATCACCATGGTCTTCACCAGATATAGATACTATACACTGGCAACAAATGCTAATTGGAATAGCGGGAACTTCCGGAACAACAGGTACTTCTGGAACATCTGGAATTAATGGATCGTATGGAACTTCTGGTTCATCTGGAACATCTGGCTCTTCTGGCTCATCTGGAACATCTGGGTCTTCTGGAACATCTGGGTCTTCTGGAACAAGTGTTTCTACTAACTATGTTTATAAAACATCAGCTTATTCAGTATTGAGTAGTGATTATTATATTGAAGCTAATGGCACATTTGATGTTACTTTACCAACAGCTGTTGGTTTATCAGGTAAAACTTTTATTATCAAAAATAGTGGATCTGGTATAATAACAATAAAAACTACTTCTTCTCAATTAATTGATAATTTACCTTCATATAATTTAGCTTTTTATGATACACTCACGGTTGAAAGTAATGGTTCAAATTGGTTATTAAATCACCCAAGCACCAAAAGATATATTAGAGTATATAATAACACTGGATCAATTATACCTAAAGGAACTGCACTTAAAATACAATCATCATATAACGGTATTCCAAGTGTTACATTACCAATTGCAAGTTCACATACAACAAATGAGCAAGTAATTGGTTTGGCTTATATTGATATACCAAGTAATTCGGAGGGTATTGCCTTATCAGCTGGTATTTTATCAGGTCTTAATATGTCGAGTTATTCAGTTGGTGACATACTTTACTTATCGGACAATGTGGCTGGTGGTCTTATTAATTCAACCACATCATTAAAATATTCATCTAGAACAAATAAAATTGGATATGTTACTAGTAATAGTTCTACAATAGGAACTATTCAGGTTGAATTAAGTAATGAGAATTTAAATCTATCAATCACTGATATACAAAGAAATATATTAGAAGGAAATTTTTCATCAACTGGTTTATTTGATTTTTCTGGTATTTCACTATACTCAACAACTAAGTTCAGTGTGGCTCCAGCAACTGGGTGGATAGTATATAATGTAGGTACATATTCGGTGAAACCGGAAGTTAAAATAGTTGAATATCCTGGTGAAACTGGAGTAACCGCATCATTTTTGAATACGTCAACTATCACTTATTTACTTTTAGATTCAAATTCACAATTAATACAACAAAATACTTTTCCAACTCCACAACAAAGAAGAGAAAATATTTATTTGGGTAAGATTGGTCATGCAGATAAGACAACTTTGGTCAATGTATTTAATGAACCGGATGTCGAATACTCACCATTATCACAAGTAAGAGATATGTTTACCGCTATTAAGTTGGTGAATCAAGGTGTTTATCCATCAGCGAATGGAGCTAATTTAAACATTAATACATCAACCGGTACTTTGTGGGGTTTGGGAATTGGTTCTATATCAAATCCGTTAAATCCGAGTAGTATACCTATATCAGGACAATCCCCAGCGACTTTTCAATATAGAAGTCAATTAGGTGGTACATATTCAAGTACAACATTAATAGATCCTACTAAGTGGGACAATTTAGGTACTGTAACAACTATAACAGGTGCTGGTAAACAAGCGACAAATCAAAGAATTTTTCTTTTACAAAATGGAATAATAAGAATCCAATATGGTCAACAAGTTTACGCAGATTTAACAACAGCTATTTTAAATATCCAAAGTGAAGTATTTACAACATTTTCTAACTTTTCAAATAATGGAATATTAATTGGTATTTTATCGGTAGCTTCAAATACTACAAACTTATCTGATATTGCATATGCTAAATTCTTTTTAGTTTCTAAATTTGGTGAGTTAATAGGTGGATCTGGTGGTTTATCAACAACCACATTACAACAAGCTTATGATAACTCTTCCAGTCCAGAAATAGTTACTAATACGTCATTAGGTGCGGTTACATTTAAAAGAGGAAGTGGATCTGATAATGATAATGTTATAGAAGTTCAAAGTGGTAATGGGGGTGGTGTTACGTTTAGTGTAACTGGTCATGGGAAAACAACTACAAATACGTTAACAATTGAGGGAATTGGAACGACATCAAGTTTAACAAGATATATGGTTGTTGATAATAACGGAAATACCTATTATCAAACAACAAATCCAGGTGGTGGTAGTGGAACTTCTGGTACATCTGGAAATACAGGCACATCTGGCACAAGTGGTCAAAATGGTACTTCAGGTTCGAGTGGTGTGAATGGGGCTGGTGGTGCCTTGGGTTACTATGGTTCTTTTTATGATATGACTGATCAATTAAATTTGACCGCTAGTACACCTCGAGTATGGACATATGATTCAACATATGAATCTAATGGAATAAGTATAATAGATAATTCTAAGATAAAATTTAATAATTCAGGAACATATAATATACAATTCTCGACTGTTTTTAGTAAGACTAGTGCAAATGCTGGAGAAGTTGATATTTGGTTTTCAAAAAATGGAAATTATATATCAAATTCAAATACTCTATTCAATGTAGCTGGCCAAGCAAATACAGTTGCTAGTTGGAATTTTATACAAACAGTTAATTCAAACGATTACATAGAAATATATTGGCAGTCTGATGATACATCAATTTCATTGAACCACACGGATATATTATCCAATCCAGATAGACCAGCAACCCCATCTATTATATTAACAGCACAACAAATTATGTACACTCAGATAGGAGCGACCGGATCATCAGGAACTTCCGGATCATCAGGAACTTCCGGATCATCAGGAACTTCCGGATCATCCGGTACATCTGGATCGACAGGAACTTCCGGATCATCCGGTACATCTGGATCATCAGGAACTTCCGGATCATCTGGTTTATTATCATTACTGGGATCAACTAATAATGGTGTTATAACTCTAGATGGTAGTACACCAAATGCAACTGTTGAATCAAACTTAACTTTTGATGGTAATACTCTTTTGGTTAGTGGAACGGTATCAACCGATAAACTGAAAGTTAATACTGGATACTCAAATGGTTATATAATGACTTCTGACTCAAATGGTAATGCTAATTGGCAGAATTATGGTAATGCAAAAGAAGAAAATTATTATTTTAGTATTTCAAATTCAGTGGACACTCGTCCAATATACTCAGATTTAAATGTAACTTTTAATTGGGATGAGACTGCAAATCAACTAGAAATGGTTATGAATATAGCACCATCTGGTAGTGGTGATATGAGATCACTTGCATATATTTTAGGAGGAGTTACACAAAACACATTTATAGTATCAACTGGTGTTATATACGATCTATATGCTAGTGGTGTTAGTGCTGGTAATAGATTAGAAGTTTTTGTGAGTGCTGAGAATGATGTAAATTACCCAGCATATCACATAACAGTTTATAATACGGGTGAGTCGTTTCAAAATATAGTTTGGATTAAAAAAATATATAAAATATGAAACAGATAGTTTTAATGTCATTCAATTCAATTTTGGAAGGATTAAATTTTATGAATTCGTTTTCATATCCTTGTGCATTTACAATTAATAGAAATTGGGATAATTGGTATGATAAAAGTGGTAATCTATTATCTAACATAGATGAACAGAGACTTAATAACATAATGTTGGCAAATCCTGACTCAAATATTCTTTGTTTGGAAAGTAATTGGGTTAATAATGAATATTGTTACGATGGTGATTTTATATTCATTTTAAGATAATTGTGTTTTTAAAATTAATATATAGTTTATGAAGAAATATTTTGAATTCGTGCAAGATGATTTTGAACCAATTAAATCATTCTATTTAAAAGATAATCTAAATGATAAAGTTTGGAATAATTTTGAATTGAATAGGGATATAAGAGAAAAACTCCTAAAAATAGGACAGGACTTTTTTGAAGATACCGAGATAAAAACTGATGTTGTTGATATAGTTTTATGTGGATCTCTATGTAATTACAACTGGTCTGAAAAATACTCTGATTATGATTTACATATTATTGTTAATATGAAAGATATTGATGATAATTTAGAATTGGCTGAAAAACTATGTGATTATGCTAAAAAAATGTGGAATACTAAACATGATATTAAAATTGAAGGATATGATGTTGAGGTTGCTATACAAGATAGCGGTGAGTTGGATAATAGTATAAGAGATGGTAGAATGGGTGGAGTTTATTCATTATTACACGATCAATGGATTAAAAAACCACAAAAAGTAGAATTTGAACCAGATGAAAAATTAATTAGAATGAAGGCTGAAACAGTTATGAGTTCTATAGATGAATTAGATATTGAAGAAGATTATGCTGAATTTAAAGACAAATTAAATAAAATCTGGAAAAAAATTAAAGATTTTAGAAAAAGTGGATTAGAAAGTGAAGGTGGTGAATTTTCAGTTGGTAATCTTGTTTTTAAATTACTTAGAAGAAATGGATACATTAATAAGGTAATCGAAATGAAAAATCAATCATATGATAAACAATTTAAATAAAAAACATGAATATTAAAATATCAGAATTAGAAAATATGTTTAAAGAAATCTTCAGTGAAGAAGATGGAAAAGTTTCTACTATTGAAACTGTTTATGAAACTCCTAAAGATGAAGATTTTATAAAACTAATATTATCATTACAAGGTTTAAATAGCGAGAATGCTTCTATAATACATACAAAATTTATATTTAAAGTAGATAAGGATAAAAGAAATCTAGTTGAAAACACTTTCATTTATCTTTATGACATTAACTGCGTTTATCATAAAATTGATTTTGATAATATAATAGATCTTCAGGAGAAAATAGAAGATGTTGTAAACTCTGGTGACTTTGGAGAAGACATTCAAATACTTTCCGATTTTATTGAATCTCCAGCTCTATTCTTAAATTATTATATGAAAAGGGCTAAAATTACAGATTATTCAATATTCGATGTTGAATATAGTCCAAAATTTAAAACAACACCTTGTGATGAAACTACATTTGATTTTAAAATAAATATAAATAATAATTATTTTATGAATTTGTCTATATGGAAAATTGAAGCAGAAGATAAAGATGATGTTGATAAATATAAATTTCAATTTAAATTCATGGATGAAATAAAAACAGTTGAGAGTGATACTCTAAATAATATACATTATTTTATCGGATCAAATATAGCAAAATTATTAGACACTAAATTAAAAAATAAAGATTAAATATGAATTATAGAGATAACCAACCAACTTTTAATGTTGGTAATAGAAAAGTTGCTAACTTTAAAGATTACTTACAAAATAAAGATGAGTTAAAAAAAGCACATCTTCAATCTAAACCTAACTCTGAAGACCAACAACATATTGGTAATAAGAGAACTGAGTATAATCCAGTTACTCATAAATTAACAGACTATTCAGTTGATGAGATTGAAGATACGTTAGATGCTATGGAAGAAGAAACTAATGAAGGCATTTTCTCTGATAGATATAATGATTCTGATGAAGTTACAAGAGAAGAGAAAGAAATTTGTTTAAGAGTTTATAAACAATACCAAAGAGAATGTTTAGATAGTGATGGTGATTACTCTATGATGTTTGAAGATTGGTTAAAAAGATAATAAAAAAGAGAGTCATTTGACTCTCTTTTTGTTCATAATAACTTATCTAATTTTAAATCTCTTCTAACTCTTGTTGTTATATTACCCAATGTTATTTTACTAAACTCTTCTGGTGTTGTATCATCTATAATACTATCATATTCATTGTGCCACTCATAAAAAATATCACAACAATATTCAATAACTTCTAAAAAATTTATATTTGGAATTGTATCATCAAACTGACATACCATTACATTACAATCATAACCAAAATTTTGTGAATGGTAATGTGGTAATGTTATTGTAAAACACATATTCCAATCTATGGTTATAATATAACCTAATTTATAAATCTTATCTAATTCATCAATTACCATTTAATAATTCATCAATTTTTTTATCTCTAATTACAGATTTAACTATAGGTAATGATTTATTAAATTCATCATCAATATAATATACTAATCTATAATTAGGATTATTCCAATTCAATGTAAAGTCAACTCGGTTTCTACGAGGTATATTGTCGAAAATTTCATCTTCATATAAGTTAAAATCAGTTATATTAAATAAAATATCATCAAATAGAACAATTGTCTCTTCAGAGTATTTTAAATAAGGATCACAATATGAATTAAGATTTAGAAACTTACCTGTTTTGTATGTAATGCCGGTGTGTTGTTTAGCTTTATCAAAACTATCAAAGTGGAATAATGTTGAGTCGCCAATTTCAGTGCTAATTCTAGAATTAGTGACCAAATTTTCATATTTAACACCACTCAATACACTTGAAAAAATAGGATTTCTATCAGACATATTCTTATTCATCAAATCTATTAATAAAAAGTTATTATTATTAATCATTTGTTTAGTAATATTCTTAACTATGGTTATTCTCATCTCATTTAAGATTACACTATTAACTTGTGAATTGAAGTCAATACCAATATCTCTCATCTCAATAGGTATCTGACAAGAAATAGAAAACTTCTCAGAATTATCCAAAGGTCGATCACTCCACTTTAAAAAGTAATCATCTAAAAATATGTTCTTTAAATCCATCATAACTTTTCACCTGTTTCTGGGTTATAATTACATATAAGTAATTCAACTCCCTTTTCGTTATTTGAAAAAGATGCAGATGGTCTATGAAACTCTTTTGATGTCCAGAAGAATTTATCTCTTGGGAACCATTCTTCTAGTTCTTTAAACCAATAGTATGAAAGTGACCATCTAGATTTAGTTTTTAATAAAATATCAGCTAATCTTTTGTGTGATGAATCACCAAACATATTTTTAGAACCATAATCTTGATCATGTGTTCCGTCACCATCCGTATATTTATATGGTGGATCTAAATATAAATATGTATCATCCGAATCGTATTTTTTTATCAACTCTTCAAAGTCCATACATTCTATATTATTTAGTGAATCTAATTTTTTATGGTATTCCTCCTTTTTAAGCTTATTTATCAATGTTGTCAATTTTAACTTATTTGTTTTTGTTATACCTGAAAAACCAGCACCTCTACCATGACATGCATTGAAAGCGGATGTTATCATAAACGAATATATTACGCCTTTATTATAATCAGGTATATTAAAGTTCATATCATCATAAAAATCACAATCTTTACTTTTTGTTTTTGTATATAGATCTCTATAATGTTTTTTATATTTATCAGTATCAGTTTCAATTGTGTGTAAAAATTCACCTGGTTTAAAAGATTTTTCAATCTCACTTAACATTTTATTATAATCCTTACAACAAGAAATAAAATTTGTTTGTAATTTATTAAAATCATTAAATACTATATTCTCGCAGTGAGTAAAATCTTCATTGAAGTATATAGCCATTGATCCTGAAAAGACTTCAACGTATGTTTTTATATCCTTTGGTATGTGTTTATATATCCAATTAGACATTGAATTTTTACCACCAAACCAACCTGTTAATGCCGCCATAATTATATTTTATTTTTATAAATATTTATATACTCATCTTTTATATAAGTTTCAAAATAGGGGATTAGTCTTAGACAATCATCATCTAAATTATTATGTCTTGATATGTTATCTGTTGATTTAAGTGGTCTTAGATTATTTAGTGAATTTACAATATGTGGTGGTGTATCTTTTTTGAAAAGACTAATGTGAACTATATGATCTATATGCCAATCTCCATAATTATCCCAAGACATATCACCAATAAACCTATTACTAATATACTCTTTTAAATCATTTGGTGTATATTTTAATAGGTTGTATGTTCTATCATTTTTAACACAACCAATTCTTGAAATATATCCTTTTAGTACTGATCTCCAAGCTTCTACATGTGGATTTTCCTTTCTTCTTTTATAAAAAGATTTATTTCTACATGATTTACAAACTTTTTTATATCTACCATTTTTATTTATTAAATAATTTGATAATTCATTATCAACTTTACATTTTGAACATTTAATATAACCAATTCTTTCAATCTCTTCGGTTATCTTGTCATATTTTTCTTTTGTCTTTAATTTATTTTCTTCTGATCTATTAAAATTATCACTACCATATCTATCCTTTAGTGTTAGTTTATTTTTAAATTGAGCACAAGATGTATTACAAGTATAAATGTTATATTTTTTAATATTTTTTGTATATTTTTGATAGGATAGTAATTTTTCATTACCACAAATATCACATTTAACATTTATCTTTAAACTAGATTCTATCGGTAGCTGATTAATAGGTATTTCAATTTTTTGATTACATTTTATATCGAAATATCCAATTGATTTGTAATAATCAATATTCATATGGTTTATTGAAGTAATAACATTTTCATCTAAAATCATAAAACATAAATTATTTTTTAACTATAAAGTATATATTAAAAAATAATTCTTTCCTATGGAAAAAGATAAAAAATATTTAGAAACTAAAAGAAAATATAATTCAACTCTATCCACCTTTCAAATATCTAAAGAATTGCATAAAGAAGTTAAAGAATATTGTAAATTAAATAATTTAAAAGTGAAGGATTTTTTGGAAGAAGTTATTAAAAAATCTATCTAAAGAATTCCTCTAAACCAGTTTTCTTCTCAACTCCTCTTAATTCATCTCTAACCTTCATCAATATCTTACCGAGGTGATTTTTACCCCTACCATTACAAACTCCCCAGAAAGTATCACCCCAATTATTGGTTTCTATTATATTCATATCACCAGTTGATAATAATAATTCTAATAAATTAATATCCTTAAATTTTTCACGAATTGCCCAATTCATAAATCCTAATTTTCTAACATCCCAATCAGATCTTATTATGATTTTTTGACCAATTTTTTTAACTAAACCTGGACTTGGTGTGAGTGAAATCATTTCTCGAAAATCTCCAACACTGTAATGTTTCCCATTAAATATTTGATCATTATTGAATTTCATCGCAACATAGAATGCTTCTACACTTTTATAAATTAATCCATCACATTGAATTTCACATGGATAAAAATTAGATAAGAATGACCATTCACCTTTAAATCCTTCTATGGAGTTCATATGTTTTTCTTAATTATATCTTCTAAAAAATCCTTCACTTTTAGATTATTTGATTTACAATAGTACTTTAGATCTTTATGTAAATCCTTTGATATTTGTACAAATGTTTTGTCTGAATTATACCTTTTCTTAGATATTTTATTTGACTCTTTATATTTTTCCATAAGGAGAGAAGATTATTTTAATATATATATTATATAAAATATAATCTAATAGTTATGAAAATATGTATAAAATGTAAGAAAGAAAAGGAGTTAATGTAGTAGAATAAATAGAGACATTAAAAAAGATAAAATAAAAAACCCACAATAAATGTGGGTTTTTTTCTTGTGGAGGCGAACCCGCAATGCTCGGGATGTACTAATCAGCTGTTTGTAATTACTCATTCACAGGAATAGTGAATTTTTCTAAACTCACAAAATAGTTAGTTGAACTGACCCATCACTCTAACAATTCTGGTTTCACATTTACTGTGTGATACAGTCGGAGAATTTTTTTCGATTAGTTTCTCTTAAACTAATTCAAGCTCTTCAGCTTTGATTGCGTTTAGGGCCGCTACTAAATCTTCACGAGTTCCTACTTCATTTGTGTTGCCATTTACGACGTTATCATCTAATTTATTAATCGGTCATATGAAGACCCGATTCCTGCATAACCACCTACATACTGCTAGGCGAATCTAATGACGCCCCCATAGTTGTTTGTAATTATTTCTACAAATGTATATATAATATTTCAATTATACAAAAAAGTTTAAAAAAAATAACCCACCTAAGTGAGTTATTTAATTTTATTAAAATGGTAAACCAGATTCATCTTCATAATCATCTTGATTAGAATAGAAATTGAAAATTAAAAGTGGTTCTATTTTTTTAGTCTCCCAAATATCACACTCTAAATCAAAGTCAACTAAAATATCCTTATCAAACTTTTTTATTGTTTCATAAATGTGTATAATATCATCTAATTTATAAAAATAGTCAATCATACCATATGATGGTGGAATAATTTGAATTTTTAAATTCAATCCATTATTGGTTATTGTAGAATTCTTAATACCAGCTTTAGTTAACATTTGTCTTAGAAGATATTTAAGATGTTCTATATCTTGTTCTTTATCATCATTTTCATCATCATCTTCATATTGTCCTTCTTCATCATCCCAGTATTTTTCAGTTAAAAATTGTTCATATTTTTTTAACTTTTGAGACTCATATTTATCATCATCAATATCAAGTGTTGTTATCTTTTGACCACTTTCTTTACCTAAAAATATTTGTAAATAAGTTTCATCAAATAAACAAGATGCTGGTTTTTTGTGTAATCTCATAACTTTTCTCAACTCTGTTAAACTTTCAATGATATTATCAAGTGACTCATTATCTAAATCAAAGTTAACATATACATTTCCATAGTCAGTAGAGATAGTTTTATCTAAATTAACGCCTTTTAAAGAGTCAACAAATTCTTTATTTGAAGATTTTACTCTATTAATCATTTCTTTCATAGCTGCTCTATCTTGAACAGTTCTAACAGTTGGTAATGAATCCCAATTAACATTAACAGATGCTTTACATAGATCTATTAAATAATCCATATTTTGAATTTCTTTACCAGTATGTTCGTTAAGATATCCAACAGATACATTTGTACATTCTGAAATATCATCAATAAATGAAGCGGAGTCTGTAAATACCCCAGTTGGATCTGGTTTAAGATTCAATCCATTTTTATTATATTCATCACAAAGAGCGTTTGCAAATTCATCAGAACAACAAACACCACCAGCTTGAGATGTAATCACAGAGATAGTCTTTCTTCTATCAAAAGAAACACATCTTTTAATATTTTTTAAATAAGAAACCTCATCATATTTATCAGCTAAAGCTCTTGAGCCAATACCACCTCTTTCTTCCCCAATAAAGAAATAATAAAGACCTGGTACATTTTTTGCCATCATATATAACATAACAGTTGTACCTGATTTATCATCAGCACCCAATACTGTTGTACCATCAGTAACAATATGTTCTTGATCTTCAACTTGTATAGAATAAAGTCTTGTAACAGCTTGTTTTCTATCAGCTGTATCCAAATGACATGTAAACATTGTTGTTGGATTATCACCAATTATTTTGTAATAATTACCAACTATATCTTTATCTAATTGAGGTAGGAATTGAAGAACTTCATCTTCATGACCGTGAGGATATGTTTTTGTAACAAGTGAAAGAAAAGTAGATCTTGGATCTAACGGATTATATTCAAATTTTGAAACATTGATTGGAATTTTTTCGTCAGCTAATGACTCTCCATTTTTAACTTTATTGTATAAGTTAACAAAGTTTTGAATATCACTTGGTGTAAAATAATTATGAAAATAATATCTGATAAAATTACCACATTTCATGTCCATTTTCTTACCATTTGAGGTAGTTACTTCAAAACAAAAATCTTTTTTTGAAACATTTACATCTGTAATTTTTAATCCATTAAAGTGTTCGCTATCATCATCACCCATGCATAGAATTTCAAATGAAATATAATCACCTAAATCCTCTGTTTTCTGTAATACTTCTGCTAATTGCTTAGATATTTTTATTTTTGGTAGACTTGTTTCTTCCGCCATTTTTATATTTTTATTTTTAGTATATATTAATTTTTAATATTTATATTTCCCTTTGTAAATTGAACATATCTAGCATTTCGGTGATCTACTTGAGCTTGACCAATTGCGCTACCAGATTCCTTTTTAACATAATTCTTCTTACAAAAAACAATGTCGCAATTTTCTAAATCAGTTGCAACTATTCTCTTTTTACCTTCTTCAGTGATAATTTCTAAATGACTATTTTTTCTAACTATATCAGCTGCTTGTAAGATAATATTTTCCGGAACTTTATCATCTTTCAAAGTTTTTATTATTAGATGTGTTCCTACAACTCTTCTATCTGGTTTATCTCCCTCAAAAATATCACCAGATTTAGTCTTATAAAAGTTATCACTATTTAACTGACTAGTGATATGCATCCAAATATCATTTTCACTAGGTAAATTACCACCAATTTGTCTAGAAAATTTACCAGAAAAATTAGTTGTTAAATAATCATTGGTTTTTGCGTTTCTACCCCAATAGACATCATATTTCATATCAGGATTATTAACATCAATTAAAGTTTTGTGTTTAAAATCAAATCCATTTCTATTAAGTTCAGCTACATCACTTTTAGGTGTAGCATTTTCTGTAATATACTCAATATATTTTTTAATCATTTTTATTAAATATTTTTATCTAATTAACCAGTCTCCACTTTTTATCATTTTAAATGATGTTGTGGGTAAAATCCACTCATATATCCAACATTCGATACCATCTTGTGTTTTTATTATTTTTCGTTGATATTCTTCTCCTTCAAATTCATCTAGTTCTGGAAGAACTTTTGTATCAATTTCATACAAATCTCCCCAAATTACACTTTTATTATCTAAGACAACACCTGGGTAAAATGGATCAACTCTCCACATTGTACCCAATACACTTTTTCTACCAATATGTTTTGGTTTTCCTAAAAGGTTTCTGGCAGCATCTCTAAACATGCCATATGCAAATAAATAATTACTCATTATTTATATATTAAACTTATAAAATCACTTTTGAAAGTTTCGAGAATAAAAAAAGAGACATTAAAATCTCTCTTTTTTTTTATTATTATTTATAGTAAATGTATTTATCTTGACCACATCCAAATATTCTATAATATCCTCTATCATACATTATCTCAACTCCGGTTTTATTTTGATCAGCTCCTTCTTTTACCAATCTTTTTTTATTATATGTGAATCGATGATGTCTTAGGCCATCAACAACCCACCAATAATTTGGTTTAGTCTTGTGTATATAATCAAATCCTAAATTTTTGTATAAATTACCATTAAAATGTGAAGTATCAGCAAAGGATATTATTTGATCATAATCATAGTTAGATATAAAATACTTAAATAATTTAGAAGCTGATCCAATTACAATAGTATTTATTTTATTACAAAATCTTATTAATTCAAATTCATTTTTATTATTAATACTTCTCCGTCCAAAAGTCATTAAAGAGACAATTTCACCGTTATATTCCAATCCTAAATTTACACTAGATGTGCATTTACCTTGTATGTGATTATTATCTAAAAAAATATCTTTTCTATTACTTTCTATTTTGATTAATTTGCAATTTCTAGCGTATATTTTATTCTCTATTAATCCAATACTATTTAATATCATTGATTTCATAATATTGGTTTTGTATAACCAATCATCCTCCCAAACATGTATTAACCTTATATTATTTTCATTACAGATATTTGACTTATTTAGATGGTAATCATTATTTTTATATAATTCAGAATGCCAATATAATCCATTAAATTCAATAGCTATATTTTTCGATGGTATGAAAACGTCTAATTCAAATCCTAAACTTCTATCCTTCTCCAAAATTTCAACATTTAAAGATTTTAGCCAATTTATAATTTTTTTTTCTTCTTGTGATTGACCACTATTTACTGGATTACAAATTGTACAAATATCATAATCATTTACAATTCTTCTCATTAAGGAATCATAATGTATTTTAAATTCGTGACCACAATTACCATTTAATGTTAGAATTCTATTATTTAATTCTATAAATTCTAAACCAAAATTATCATATTTATGTATATGTTTATTTAGATGAATCATTCTTAATTTATCAGAGAATCCAATATCACTCAATTTTTTCTTATAAAAGTCAGATTGTACAAAATGTTCTGTTCCATATTTATTCAAACTAGTTTTTTTAGATTTATCTCTTATAGATTTTAATTGAAAAATGTGTTCAACTCCAAATTTCCCCATCACATTATCTTTCCATTTCTTTTTAACTTCATCATTTTGAAAAGATGACTTTTTACCGTATCTTTCTAAATTGGTGGATTCTTGTCTCATTTTAATATCATCTAGTTTAGCAATATTATCAACACCATATTTTTCAATAACCGTATTTTTTCTTTTTTCTTTAGTTAAATTATCAGATTGTGCACATTTTGGTGAACAATATTTTCGATAACCATCTAACCAATTTTTATTAAATGTAGTTTTATTCCCACATTTACACAAAATTTGTTTATTTATATTATTTACCCAATACCATAACCTTTCTTTGAATGTAATATTAGATATTTTATTAGTATATGAATATACTTCTTCTTTAAGTTCAGGATAATTATTCTCAAAATAAGACTCTCTTAATCTAATTGATGATCCATCTAATATTTTATCTATTTCGTCTATTTTGTTCATAATTTATATATTAGGAGAAACGTTTGCTCGTTATATAACATTTTATTATAAATGTTTTTGAAAAAAAAAGAGAGAACTATTGTTCTCTCTTTTTTTTATAATCTATTTATGATTAGTTTAATAATTGATTTGGATCTTCAACAACAATCGTCATAAATTGTTTTTGTGGATACCACCCAACTTCAGCAACTGCATATCTTGATCTTAGTAACATTCTTGGAGCGAAAGTAGCTTCAGAAATAACTGAGATAGATTGTGCCATTAAATAAGGTACGAAAATGATACCTGGTTGGTCAGCGTTGTTTTTTCTTCCTAAAACGATTCTGTTATCATTATATCTCATGTATGGATCAACATAGATAGAAATATCTCCGATTGAACCTACAGGGTATAATTGACCTTGTCCGTTTAATTTAGATCTAACTGGGTTAATAGTATAACCAGCGATATCTTGAAGTGCAGCAGCTAAACCTCCGTTTGTGATAAGGTATTGAGCAGGTCCTACACGACCTTCAGTAGCGATGAAGTTAGAAGCGTGAGCAATTTTAGTAATCAATTTTCTTTGAACAGCGTGAGTAGTTTCACCAGAAACTGAAGTAGACGCATAACTAGTGTTCAAGTCAAAGATAGTTGAAGCAGAAGCAGAAACGAAAGTGGAAACACTCGATCTTAAAGGAGCACTACTTGATCTGTTTAATTCACCCATTTCAAAAATCTTAGCAACGATTTGTTTAGAAATTGTTTGAGATAATTCATTAACAAGAATAGATTCCATTTTTTGAACGATATCCATACCTGTGTTAGCTTTAATATCTTCGATTTCAGTTCTTCTTAAAGCTGAAGATACTTCGATAGTACCAACTGCGATAGTTTTAGAAGAAATTTTTGGTCCAATAACACCTGAATAAGATTGATCATCTTGTAAACGACTCATTGGGTAATCACCTGAAGAATTCTTAGCTGTCCAGTTTGCAGAGAAACCTGGGATATGATCTTCTAATGCAGATACTAATTCAATTGTAGGTAATGCACCTAAAGCAGTAGCACCTAAAGCCTCAATTTGAGCATCCATAGCAGAATTGGCAAAAGTATTTTTATTTGCATCAAACCCAAATGTGTTATATTGACCAGCTGTATTTGCTTGTCTATAAGCTTTCAACATTGGATTACCATCAATTCTTGAGAATCCTAAAAATTCAACAATTCCTGCTTTAGAACCAGTAGGCTCAGATACTTTATCACCAGTGGAGATATCGTAAAACACTCTACCACCAGATAAACCACCTTGAGTTTCTTTGATACCAGCAGCTACTAATGCATTTCTAATACCATCTCTAATAGCTTTTAATTTTACAGGTCCTAATCCACCTTCTTTAGTATTAATTTTAAATACTTGTGGTCTCTCATCTGTTAATTGATCAACGTCATCATAAACGAAATCTACATAAAGTAAATCGATTTTCGGACCTGGAGTTGGTTTAACAGCTACTAAATCTAAACCGATTGTTTGAGCAGCAATTTTCATAGCTACTGGTAAAAGGTTTTGACCTACGTCTCCTGAACCAACTTGACCAGACCATCCTGTATTTGCTAATGTAGTACCTGCTGGACCACCCAAAACTGGATTTGTTACGTTACCCATACCTGCTACGTTTGCAGCGTTTACATACGCATTTTCATTAATAGAGTGAAACTCAGCATATTCAGCCATCCATTCAACTCTATCACCTGTTACTCCCATGTTTTCTAAAACTGGAGCCCATTTCTTAGTTGCTTTCGCATTGTCTATTCTAATGTGTGACATAATTTAATTTATTTTTTTTTATTTTTTTATTTTCTATATATTTCCTTATTTTTACTCGTTTTTTTCAAGTGTGGATTTTTTATAGATTAAATATTTTTGAATCTTTCCATAATAGCATTTACTTCATTATCAGATAATTTATCCTCTTGAATTAAAGCATCATGTGAAACTAATTTTTTAGTAACAGATTCGTTTGTTTTAATATTTCTAGTTGCCCAGAAATGTTCAACTTGTGATTCAGTCATTAACATTTCTTCTGGATATAATCTAGCCTGTGAAAGGAAAGATTTTTTAGAAGATTCGTTTAACTGATTCCAGATAGCCTTAGTGTTTTCAGGCATCATTCTGATTACTCTTTCTTCAAGAGTTTCATTTTTAGTTGATAGTGCTTCAGAAATTAATGTAAGAACTTCTTTTCCTGTGAAGTAACTTCTTTCGTTTATGTGAAGTTTAACAGTTTCTTGCTCTTCGTTAGTTAATGCATAAAAACTATCAACTTGTGATTTAGATAAGAATTTTAAGAAATTCATATCTGATGTCTCAGAAACTTTACGTTTTTTAGCTTCTTCGATTAATTTATCGATAGATAAAGATAATTCAGAATCACTTTCACCGTTAAATGATTTTTCTTCATAAGCTGGTGTACAATCTTCTTCCTTCTCTTCTTCTTTTTCGTTTTCCATGTTTTCCATGTTTTCTTCTTTAGAGTATTCTTTCTCATCTGATAAATGAGAGATACCTAAATCTTCTCTTTCTTCTTCTCTTTCTTCAACTTCTTCTTTTTCAGATTCAATTGCTGAAATTCCAGCATCTTGTAATGTTGGGAAATTTTCATATGATTCGAATACTTTACCACCTTTTAATGTCTCAGTAATCATTTCAGAGTATGAAATAGATTTATCTAAATTCTCAGCGATATACTCAGAATAAGCGATGTTATCATCTAAATTCTCAGCGATATACTCAGAATAAGCGATATTTCCCTCAACGTGCTCTGCCAAATACTCAGAATATGCAATGTTATTATCAACGTGCTCAGCGATGTACTCAGAATAAGCAATGTTTTTATCCAAGTTCTCAGCGATATACTCAGAATAAGCGATATTTTTATCTAAGTTCTCAGCGATATACTCAGAATAAGAGATGTTTTTATCTAAATTTTCAGCTACGTATTCAGAATAAGCAATATTCTTATCTAAATTTTCAGCTAAATACTCAGAGTAATTAACAGCTTTTTCAAGATTTTCAGCTAAATAGTCATTGTGTTTAATAAGTTTGTCTGTTGTTTCTTTCAAAGACTTATTCTCATTAACCATAATTTGAACTTTTTCAGCTAAATAATCTAAATACTTAACAACTTGTGTATTAGTAGTATTTAACTCATCATAATACTCAAGTAGTTGCTCTAATTTCTTAGGTGTTAAATTACCTTTAGAAATAGCAGTTTTAACTTCCTTTTTGGTAGAAGCTAATTCATTAACTAAATATTTAGAATAGTCAGTTAATTGTTGCTTGGTAACAAATTCATTTTTATTCATGTTAAATAGATCATTTATTTTTGACTCATCGGACATTTCATATATCCTAAAGTTAGATTGTGGATTATCATAACCTAATGACTCATTTAAGACCTTAACACTCATCTTTGCAGATGCGAATCCTGGGTCAGCTACGATATCATAAGTAAATAATTTTTTAAGAGATACTGTTCCATCAGATTCAGTAATACCTGCTGCTCTAGAAGAAACAAAAACAGGACACCCGTCATCAACAAGCGCCTTAGCCTCCCTACCCCAATAAGTACTTAATAATCTGATTTCTCCAGCAACGTGATTAGATTCAGCAACATAATTAGCTTTTGTAATTATGTGAGAAGCTCTTGATAATGAAGTATCAAAAACATCTGGATGATCAAATTCACCGTAAACGGCTCCTAATCCAGACATCCTCTCATTCATCTCCTGCAAAGCTGGAAGAAATTTATTAGCTGTGTAAATTCTTTCATTACGGTTTTTAACCCCAAATTCAGTGAAAATACCACCTAATATATAATCATTCTTAGCTGCAGATTCCTTAATTAAGGAATTAGTCGAATTTTCTACAATTAAAACTGGTTTCATTTAATTTATTTATTTTTTATCTAAGTGTATATATTGTAGATAAAAGCTCCCTTTTAAAAAAGGTGGATTTTTTATATAAATTTTTGAGCACAAAAAAACCCAACTTAAAAAGTTGAGTTTAATTTTTATATTTTTGAAATATATTAAAAGTCACCAAAGAAGTCATCTTCTTCTGTCTCTACTGAAGTAGTTGTTGTTTTCGATGTAAAACTATCTTCAAAATCAAAATCTTCAGAAGATGGTTTTGCCTCAGTTTTAGCAAAAGACTGAGAAGATTTACCAGTTAAGAAATTGATAATCTCAGTAATTTTACCATTTTGCTCATCATTTAATTTCTTAGGAGCAAATTCTTCTAAATCATGATCTCTGTCTAATAAGAAATCTTTAACTTTTGATTGGGCTTCAGATGTAACTCTTAATTTACCCTCGTGTTCAGTTGTTGGTACATTTTTAAATGCTCCTTTTTCCTTAAAATAAATTGGTAAAGAAGTTGTCTCACTTTTAAAAGTGGACATTTTATAATCTGGATATTTTTCATCTCCAGTTTGAATTTCTTTAACAATCATTACGAAATCTTTACCCTCAGCTAAATCAAAAACATTACAAGGAACTCCTGAGATTTCTCCGTTTTTCTCCTGTGAGATTTTATCTTTAATTGTTTTACCGTATTGAAAGATCATGATTTTACCAACTAATTCTGGTTGTTGCTCATCTTCAATTACAAGTACATAAGAATAATATTTTTTAGAATACTTTAATTGTTTTGATTTTTCAATTAAAACAGCATTTTTAGAGTTTTGCATTGTATAATACAAATCTGTTAATGCACATTTCTCATTGAAGTTTTTTGGACTATCAAACCATCCACTTAATTCTTTAGGGTTTTTGATATCAACATAGTGAGTAATTTTCTCAACTGCTAATTCACCAACTTTACTTTCTTTAGTTAAGTTAGGTAAAAATCTTACTACCGATCTCCAACCTCTCTTTTTGTCTTTAACCTTTGATAAATCCACTCTGTAGATTCCATCATTGTTTTTAGTACTTCCTTTTTGCTCATTTAAGAAATCCATTTTGCTGTCTAAACCACCATTAAATAAGTCGTCAAAATTTTCATTTGTTGCCATAATCGCTTTTTATTTGTTTTTAATACCAACTTTGTTGTTGGTTAATATTTATATTAATTTTTAATATAAAAGTTTTTAATTTCAATTTTTTTCATTAACTTTAATACCTTTGAATAAATTTAAAACTATTCCATTTGTCATTATCAGACGGTATTTAATCAAATCATCATATTTTTTTACTTCTTCAATACTCAAAACTTCCAAATCATCATATTTAGAATGTGATGCCACCAAATTAGAACTGGAATCTTTCCATTCTTTATAATATGTTAAAACTCTTATTTTAGATCCAATTATATCCATTTGATTAATTATTTTATGATAAATATTCTATAAGTTTAACCTCTAATAACCTTAATTCTTTCAGCTTGATATTTCATTATATCAACTGATTGATTATCTTTTAAAATGATAATAATTCTTTTAAACATCTCAATAGTAATTTTAACATCGGTTAAAGCATCGTGATAACCACTCATATTCAATCCTAAAGCAGGTCCAATTTTAGAAAGTGATGAGGATATAAGACCATTATCTCTACTAGATGTTCCAATGAAATTGATTAACTCTTTGTATTTAATATCAGTCTCAGCTAACTTTTGAATAAGTGGTAAGTAATATAATTGAATTAACATCTTAGTATCAAAAACTTCATTATTTATTTTGTGTCCAAATCTACCAGATAGCATATTCATATCAAAACTGGCATTTTGCGCCACAAATAAACATGGTTCATATCTTTCTAACCAATTAAAAAACTCATTAACTACTTCCTCTTCATTTCTCCATTTATATTGACCAGATCCATAATGATTAAAACTTAATATTCTTCTACTTGTATCTCCAGGTGAATTATATCTAGATTTTATATCATTTGTTAATTTTATTTTTTGATCATAAGTATCTAATTCAGTAAAAGAATTAGAATTAAAATCATATTGAGTTGCAATTGCTGAAACTTGAGTGAGTTGTTGTTTTTTTGGACCACCGAGTCCGCTAGTCTCTGTATCAACCCAGATCCATGATGTGGTTGATTTACTTTCTAACCAATTTAATATTTCAGGTATGGTTTTATACCACATTTTATTTTCATTAATCATTTAGTATATATTAAAAAAATTTTACTACTAAAGTTGTTTATTTACCAATAAACACTATATTTGTAGAAACAATTAAACATTATCAGTTATGGAAAGATTTTCAATGAAAGAGGTTATCAAACAAAAGTATGGTGAAGTAGAGAAATCTAAATCTGGTAAAGTTGCTACTAAAAGAGCATCTAAAAATGTAGAGAAAAAAGAGACTGGTAAATATGTTACCAAAATTGTTGATGGTGTTAAATATATGGTTCTAAAATAATTATTATGAGTAAGTTGGAAAAATTAATATCAGAAGTTAAAAAGGCGGAGATGAAGTCATAAAAAAACCCACTCAAACTGAGTGGGTTTTTTTGTTTAAGATATTCTTAAACTAATTCTTCATCATCTGCTGGTAATGTTATTCTAACTAATTGTCTTTTAACATCTTCTTGAACTGGAAGTGATTCGTGAATAAAAGTACTATTACCCCAATAAAGAGTATTACTTTCCATTTCATAACAATCCATTTTAGAAAGATCTAAGTGAGTACGTATTTTTACCGATAAAATCTTCAATCTAATCTTTCTTAGATGTTTTCTCAACTTTAGCAGCTTCGTTTTTTTTATAATATCCTGTTCCGACTGCAAAGGCGTCTCCGTTATTTACATAAACGTTTCCTTGTGCTTCTTCCTTCTTTCTCCTCCATCTATTGTATAGATAGGCGATAATCGTCGGTATAAGAGCCACAGACATTACCAATGCTCCTCCTATCGAAAGACCTATTCCGTTTGATACTAAT
>SXGQ01170404.1_pt1 | contig 22733 bp, 18 predicted proteins | sample 3178371 | NCBI WGS metagenome assembly SXGQ01 (sample SAMN11356859, study PRJNA531348) | freshwater metagenome | isolation source: freshwater sample F1-20 | place: China: Fuxian Lake, Yuxi | collected 2017-12-25 | reverse complement strand
GGTCTGGAGCTGGAACGCGCCGTCGAAGTGCAGGTTCGCGAGCAGGTCCTGACCGGGGTCGTTGCCCAGCTCGACAACGAGCAACTCAACAAGCGTGGGCGCGGTGAAAAGCTGCTCGAAATTCTGCTTGAGCTGCGGGCTGAGGCCGAAGCTCACGAGGCGGCGCAGGCTCACGTCCTCGGGCGCGCGGGTGAAGGCTTCGAGATGCGCGGCGTCAATCGCGGCCTGCCGGACCTTCTCGATGTCCGCCGGGTGGCCGAGGCCAGCGAGCGCGAGGCGGTCGTGCAGCTCGAAGACCTTCGAGCGGCCCGCGCCCACGCCCAGCAGCAGGATGCCGTCAGGCAGGCTGGCGGCGAAGACGGGCGAGCCGCCCCGGAGCTGTGCGCGCACGTATTCACGGCGGTTCGCGACCGCCTCCAGCCAACGATAGGGTTCCTCGGTCATGGCATCTAATTTTGGAGGTATGCTAGCAGCGGGGCAGCGGAATCGCCATGAAAAGAAAGGGGAGTGGCAGTCTGGGAAATAGCGTGCAGGGAGGCGTTCGCCTTTCAACGGCGCCCTCGGTCACGGGAAGTTGGGTGCAAAAAGTTGAGCGTTGGACGTTTTCCCAATTCCCAATTAGCCTCGCTACGCATGTCGCAGATGCTCAAGTCCTCCGGCGCGATGGGCGCGGCCACGCTGGCGAGCCGCGTGCTGGGCATGGTGCGCGAGATGGCTTACGCGCGCTTCATGGGCGACGGCTGGGTGGCCGGCGCGTTCACGCTGGCTTTCACGATTCCCAATCTCTTCCGCCGCCTGCTCGGCGAGGGCGCGCTCACGGCGGCGTTCATTCCCATCCTCAAGGAGAAGGAAAAAAATGCCACGGAAGCGGAGCTGTGGCGCGCGGCCAACGCGATTGTCTCTGCCGTGCTCGTCTTCTCCGCCGTGGTCATCGGGCTGGTGCTCGCGGGCCTGTCCATCGCGCTCGCGACGACGCAGTTCGACGCGAAGACGCGGCTGATGCTGGAGTTGCTGCGCGTGATGTTTCCCTACATGGGGCTGGTGTGCCTCGCCGCCGTGTTCATGGGTGTGCTGAACGCGCGCGGGCATTTTTTCATCCCGGCGCTGGGCGCGGCGCTGCTGAACGTGGTGATGATTGCCAGCGTGTTCCTCGTCGCGCCGGAGTTCGGCACGCGGGTGGACGAACAAATCTTCGCGCTCGCGTTCGGTGTGCTCGTGGCGGGCGTGGCGCAGGCGGCGTTTCAACTGCCGTCGCTCAAGCGCGAAGGCTGGCGGCTTGCTTGGGTGACGCCGTGGCGCGACGAGACGGTGCGCGCGGTCGTGACCAAGATGGGGCCGGCCATCATCGGCGTGGCGGCGTTTCAGCTCAACGTGACGCTGGTGCAGCTCGTGTCGTTCTGGGTGGACCCGGTCATCGTGGCGTCGTTCAGCTACGCGGTGCGGCTGATGGAATTGCCACAAGGCGTCTTCGGCATCTCTCTCGCGACGTATCTGCTCACGAGTTTGTCCGGGCTGGCGGCGGAGAAGAAGCTGCCAGAGTTCCGCGCGACGCTGGGGCAGGGGCTGTCGTATCTCGTCGTGGTCAACGGGCTGGCGACCGTGTTGCTGATGACGCTCGCTGTGCCGATTGTCCGGCTGCTGTTCGAGCGCGGGGAGTTCGGTCCAGCCTCGACGGAGCGCGCGGCGGAGGCGCTGCTGGCGCTGGCGCCGGGGCTGGTGGCGTTCTCGATGGTGAACATCCTCGCCCGCGCCTTCTACGCGCTGGGTGACACGCAGACGCCGATGCGCGTGAGCGTCTTTTGCCTCGGTGCGAACCTGCTGCTCTCGGTGCTCTTCATCGGCGAATTGCGCCAAGCCGGACTCGGCCTCGCGAACTCCATCACGTCCTTCTTGAATGTCTGGCTGTTGATGCGCGCGCTGCGCACGAAGCTCGGCACGCTGGAGCTGACCGAACTGAAACGCAGCACGAAGCCAGTCGTCGCCGCGATGATTGTCGGCGGCATATTCGCGTGGGGATTGCACATGCTGTGGGATGGGCAACTTGGCCACGCCACGCTGTTGCTAAAACTCGGAGCTGTCTTCGTTCCCGCCGCCATGGCCGCTGCGATGTATTGGGCCGTGCTCTGGGCCGACAAGCTGCCCGCCGCGACGGAGGTGGCCGGGCTGATTCAGCGGAGGCTTCGCCGCCCAAGCGAATGAACGGCCCAAAGTCTCCCGCGCGATTGCCATGGCGTTCAGATTCAGCTAAACCCCTTCCCACGTGAAGAAGCTTGCCGACAACATCCAGCGCGTCGGGCTGGTGGCGAATGTGGAGAAAAGCTCCTGCGTGGCGGTCGTGCAGCAGGCCGCCCGTCTTGTGCGCGCCAGCGGACGCGAGCCGGTCGCCGATCTCGCCACAGCACGGCTCGCGAATCTCAAGGTCCCCACCGTTGCCGACGCCGCCGCAGTGGCTCGCGAGACGGACCTGCTGATCGTCTTCGGCGGCGACGGCACGATGCTTCGCGCCGCGCGCGACACGGCGGACGCGGGCACGCCACTCCTCGGCGTGAACCTCGGCGGCCTCGGTTTCCTCACTGCGATTTCTGCCGCCCAGTTTGCGAAGGAACTACGCACGGTTTGGCAGGGAAAGTTTACCGTCGAGACGCGTCCGCTCATCGAAATCAGCGGCGCGCTCGAGGGAAAGCTCTTGTCCCGCGCGGCGCTCAACGACTTCGTGGTGAGCCGTGGTTCGGGTTCGCGGCTCATCGAACTTGAAGTCACCGTGGATGGCGAGGAGCTCACGCGCTACCGCTGCGACGGCCTCATCGTCAGCTCACCGACCGGCTCGACGGCCTACTCGCTCGCGGCGGGCGGGGCGATTGTAAGCCCGAGGGCGGAGGTGTTCACCATCACGCCGATCTGTCCGCACACGCTCTCGAACCGCTCGGTGGTCGTGAGCCTGAACTCCGCGATCGGCATCCGAGCGTTGAGCGGGAAGATCGAGACGCTGCTTTCTGCGGACGGCGAGGTGGTCGCGCCGCTGGCGGCGGACGAGACGGTGCTGATTCGTCGCAGCGAGCGCTCGGTGCGGCTGCTGCACTTGGCGGGCGGTTCGTTCTTCCGGACGCTGCGGCAGAAGCTGAACTGGAGCGGGGCGCATGTGTGAAAAGAGTTTTTAGTTTCCAGTGTTCAGTGTTCAGTTTGCCGCGTGCCACCTGCCAGCCCACACTTGTTGAAAGCTGACCGCTGCCCGCCATCATCATGGTCCGACTCAAAGACATTGCCTATCGCGCCGGATGCTCGGTGATGACCGTCTCCAAGGCGCTGCGCGACGCGAAGGACATCTCCGTCGCCACCAAGGCGCGCATCCAGCACATGGCCGAGGAGATGGGCTACGTGCCCGACGCCGCCGCCGCCGGCTTGCGCACGCGCAGCACGCGTCTGCTGGGGCTGATCATCCCCACGCTGACGAATCCCATCTTTGCGCGCATGGTCATGGCCATTGAGGAATGGGTCTACCAGCACGGCTATGCGCTGCTGCTCATGCACTCGCACAATGACCCGACGCGTGAGGAGCAGTGCATCCGCAGGCTGATGTCACGGCGCGTGGACGGGCTGTTCATCTCGCCCGCGTCGCGCATGGAGTCGAACGCGAAGATTTACGAGGAGCTGCAAGCCAGCGGTGTGCCCACGGTAATGCTTGGCTCGCGCGCGAAGTTCTGCGCGGGATTCCTCTGCGTGGAGAGCGATGACACGACGGCCTCGGCGAGCGTCACGCGGCACCTGCTGGACCTCGGCCACCGGCGCATCGCGTTCTTCGCGGGGCCGCAGATCTCGCCGTGGGCGCACGACCGCTTCGCCGGCTACAAGAAGGCGCTGCGCGAGGCAAAGGTGGAGTTCGACGACCGGCTCATTTTCCAGGCTGGCTCGACCATCGAGGAAGGGGAGAAGGCGGCTGTGCAGTTCCTTGGCGAGTCCACCGACGCCACCGCCATCCAGGCCGTCAACGACATGATCGCGATCGGCGCGGGGACGCTGCTGCTGAAGCAGGGCTTGAAGATTCCGCAGGGCTACTCGCTCGCGGGTTTTGGAAACGTCCTTGTCAGCGAGCATTTCCGCGTGCCGCTCACGACGGTGCGCCAGCCCAAGTTCCGCCTCGGCGTCGCGGCGATGGAGCTGATGCTGGCGAAGCTGCGCGGCGAGAAGGCCGAGTCCAAGCGTCTCCCGGCTGAGCTTGTCATCCGCCAGAGCACGGCGGCTCCGGGGCGGAAGTAGGCAGGGCAACTCTTCAAGGCGAACTCTGTTCCCCCCTGTAGCGGGGGTCTGTGACCGCCGTTTCCTGTGCGCTTGCTCCGTCCGACGGCGGTCGAAGACCGCCGCTACAGGGCACGCTTCCACCCCGCGATGAACATCCCGCCGCCGCCGGTGACCTGTGGCCAGAGGCAGTGCTGCGGCTGATGTGGCTTGTGGGATTGGAACGGGTCTGCGGTCGGCAATGGCGTGAACTCCGGATGCGCGGCCTGGAAGGCGGCGGCCACTTCCTCCGTCTCGGCGCGCGTGAGCGTGCAGACGGAGTAGATGAGCTTGCCGCCAGGCTTTATCGAAGGAGAGACGTGGTTCAGGAGTTGCGTCTGCACCGCAGCGAGTTCGCGCACGTCGTCGGGCGTCGTGGTCCAGCGCGCGTGCGGGTTGCGCTGCCATGTGCCAAGGCCGGTGCAGGGAGCGTCGAGCAGCACGCCGTCGAAGCGCGTCTTGGTGGGGAGCTTCGCGCCACCATTCCAGAGCGCGGCGCGGTAGTTGAAGCACTTGGCGCGTGCGGTGCGCTGTTTGAGTTTCTTCAACCGCCACTCGGCGCGGTCGCTGGCCCAGATCATTCCCTTGCCTTGCATCTGCGCCGAGAGATGAAGTGTCTTGCCACCTTCGCCGGCGCACGCGTCCCACCACGTCTCGCCGGGTTTGGCAGCGCAGACGATGCTGACCGCCTGCGACGCCACATCCTGAATCTCGAAGTCGCCGGCGTGGAACTCGGGGCGGCGGAACAAGTCGTCCGCGCCCGCATAGGAGAGCGCGTCGAGCAGCGGACAAGCGCTCGTGTAACCGAGCACCTGGGCGAGGGCCTTGGCGCGGCCGGGTTTCACGCGGAGCCAGAGCGTCGGTTCGGCCTGGATCGCTCGCAGCCACGCGGCGGTGACGGGCACGAGGTCGATCACCCACGTGGGCAGCGTGCGGGCGAGGAGGTCCGCGTCACGGAAGGTCTGCGGGTTCATGGCGAACTCGGCGGTGAGTTCGAGCGCGGCGCGGATTTTAGAATCGAGCCTGAGCGAGGCGTCCAGCCAGCCGAGCCAGCGGAAGTAACCGAAGACAGCCTGGCTGACCTGCGCCGCCTCCTCTTTTGAAAGGCCGCCGGCGTTTCGCAGGTGCTGGCGCAAGACGCCGTCGGCCGGATTCTCCCGAGAGGATTGCTCGACGATGGCAGTGGCGAGCTTGAGCCAGCGCTGCGGATCGCGGGCCGGCAGCGAGGGATCTTCGCCATCGGGAAGGTCCGTCGCATCAGAGCGACGGTGGCGGGGCGGGCGGTAAGTGGGTGAAAGACGTGATTCCGGCACAGCGTCACGTAACACGCGCAGAGGGATGCGGCAAGCGCTGCGTCAGAGGAGTGCGGTCTTCAGGCCGCGCTCCCGCGCTTGCGAAAAACAGCTTGCGTGTTTCGGCGGGTCGGTGTTTCTCCCGGCAAAGCAATTCATGAAAACCACCTTGCCCCCGAACCCTTTCAAACAAGCCCTCCGCGCGGGCCGTCCGCAAATCGGGCTGTGGAGCAGCTTGTGCAGCAGCCTCACGATGGAGGTCATCGCGGGCGCGGGCTTCGACTGGCTGCTGATTGATACCGAGCACGCGCCGAACGAGCTGCCCGCCGTCTTCAATCACTTGCAGGCGTGCGTCGGCGGCACGGCCGCTCCCGTGGTGCGCGTGGCGTGGAACGATGAGATTCTTTTCAAGCGCCTGCTCGACATCGGCACGCAGAACTTCCTCGTGCCGTGGGTGCAGAACGCGGACGAAGCCCGCGCCGCCGTGCGCGCCGTGCGTTACCCGCCGCAGGGTCTGCGTGGGGTCGCGGTGACGCACCGCGCGAATCAGTGGGGCCGGGTGACGGACTACTATCAGCGCGCGAATGACGAGGTCTGCGTGCTGGTGCAACTCGAGACGCGCGCGGCCCTCAGTCAGATTGAAGCCATCGGTGCAGTGGACGGGGTGGACGGCCTCTTCATCGGGCCGAGCGACTTGGCAGCGGACATGGGACATCTCGGCAACAACCGGCATCCTGATGTGAAGGCGCTCATCGAATCGGCCCTGCCGCGCATCCTGCAGACGGGCAAGGCAGCGGGAATTCTCGCGCCGGTGGAGGAGGACGCGCGGCACTGGTTGAAGCTGGGCTGCACGTTCGTCGCGGTGGGTTCGGACTTGGGAATCTTGGCGCGCGGCACGGAGGCGCTGGCGGCGAAGTTTAAGGCGTGAACATTTCAGCCGCGATGCTCCCGGACACGACGCGCCTCTTCTCGCTCTCCCCCACCGGGGGAGAGGGCTGGGGTGAGGGGGCCGGGCGCACGGAGATAGCGGGGCGTTCGATTGGCTCAAGACTCGCGTTCCTGGGAAGCGTGTGTTGCGCAAGCAAGCTCTCCGTAGTTCCCACGCCGCCCCCTCACCCTAACCCTCTCCCCCGGTGGGGGAGAGGGGACTTGCCGCTGGTGGCTCGGGCGATTCGGTCAGAGCGGAGCTTGGGATTGGGAGCTTAACCCATGCACATCCCCGCTGAACAACTTGCCCTCCAAGCCGCCGCCATCCTCCGCGCGTGGGGGCTTGATGACGACAGCATCGCGGCCACGGTGGAGGTGATGCTTTACGCGGACTTGCGCGGCATCGAATCGCACGGCGTCTCCACGCTCACGCTCTACGACGAGTATCGGCGCTCGAACAAGCTCACGCTGCGCCCGCAGGTGCGCGTGGTGCGCGAGACGCCGGTGATGGCGTTGGTGGATGGCGATGGGGGTCTCGGTCATTTGCCGTCGCAGCGTGCGATGCGGCTGGCCATGGAGAAGGCGGCGAAGTGCGGCGTCGGCGTCGTCTCAGTGCGGAACTCGAACCACTTCGGCGCCGCGGGCGCCTACGCGATGATGGCGGCGGAACGTGGCTTGATTGGATTCGTCACCTGCGCGACGTGGCGGCCGGGCATCGTGCCGACGTTCGGCGCGGACGCGATGCTGGGCACGAACCCGATCGCCTTCGCTGCGCCGGGCAAGGCCGGACCGCCCTTCTGCCTCGACATGGCGACGAGCACGGTGGCTTTCAACAAGGTGAAGCTGGCGGCGTGGCACGGGAAGGATTTGCGCCCCGGCTGGGCGATGGACGCGAACGGCCTGCCGCTCACGGACGCGGCGGCTGCGGTGAAGAACATCCGACTCACGCCGCTCGGTGGACTGCCGGAGATGAGCAGCCACAAAGGCTACGGGCTGGCGACGATGGTGGAGATTTTGTCCACGACCTTGGGCGGCTCTTTCTTCGCAGCGACGCGGCCCAAGGAGCATCCCGACGCTCCCCGGCACAACGTCGGCCATTTCTTCCTCGCGCTGGACCCGAAGGCATTCACGGAGGAAGGCGAGTTTGAGTCGGGCTTGGATTCAATGCTCGTCGCGCTGCGAGCAACTCGCCGCGCGGACGAGAGTCAACCGGTGCTGGTGGCTGGTGATCCTGAGCAAGAGCAACTGGGGGCCCGGCAGAGAGACGGGATTCCGCTGTCAGAGGAGATGCGCAAGACGTTGCGCGGGCTGGGCGAGGCGGTCGGCGCGCCGTGGCTGCTGGGCCAGTGACGGCTCAGAAGTTGAAGAAGTTCGTCATGCCCAGCGCCGCGTTGTTGATGAAGCGGCCGGTGGCATTGGGGCCGGCGACGGGTTTGGCTCTCACCGCGCTGCCGTCCATGAGTGTCCACATCAGGCGGCCGCCGTGGGCACCGGTCTTCGCCAACTGGCCGGTGAAGCGGGAGGGGTCCTCGTAATATCCGGCGGGGGCATTGGCGTCGTGGGCGACCACGTTGGTGCTCATGTCGGAGGTGACGAAGTTCTTGCTGGGCTGCGGCCACTGCTGGACGCGTTTGCTGGGTGCCCATGCCGCCACAGCGCCGGTGAAGGTGTTCACGCCATCCAGCCGGCCCCACATGAGCGTGACGTTGGCGTTGCGCTCGTCCACGGGCCGGTCGTTGAAACGCATTTCATAGCGGCTGGTGGCGGTTTTGAAATTGCCGGTGAAGCGGGACTCTCCATACAGCGCGGGGCAGCGGAACAGTTTCACCTCCTGCGCGGTGGTGGTCCATGTGCTGGTGGGCGGGAGGCCGGCGTAGCTGCGGAGGAAAAAAGCACCATAGACGCGAGCGTCAAGGTCCGTGTCCTGGCTCATGTAGCGCGGGTAAAGCGCCGTGCTCATCCCGCCGGGAAGAAAGTCATCGTGATCGCCGTGATAGAGGTTCACCGCGAGGATGAGCTGCCTGCTGTTGTTGGCGCAGACGCCGCCTTTGCCAGACTGCTTGGCCTTGGCCAGTGCGGGCAGAAGCATCCCGGCGAGGATCGCGATGATGGCGATGACGACGAGGAGTTCGATGAGGGTGAAGGCATCGGACTTGGGCCGGGTGGGTCGCACGGGATCCATGGGGGCGAGTTGAGTGCTGATGGTCCTGAAGTTAATGGCGCTCATGCGTGCGTCAACAGCAGATTTGCCTGCCAGCGGTCTGGCAAACGGCTTGTGAACGGCCGCTCCCGCCCTAGCATAGCGCCATGCACGCGCTCATCTCCAAAGTCGAGGCCGGCATCCGCCAGCGCGGGTTGCTCAAGGCTGGCGGCGGTGTGCTAGTGGCGGTGTCCGGCGGGGTGGACTCGATGGTCCTGCTGCATGTGCTGCACGCGTTGGCGGAGAAGCAGGGCTGGCGAGTGGTGGTGGCGCACTTCAACCATCGGTTGCGCGGCGCGGCGAGCGAGGGTGATGCCAGCTTTGTGGAGCGCGCGGCGCGAAGGCTTGGTTTGGATTGCGTGGTGGAGAGCGGCGAGGTGCGCAGTCTGGCGAGTGAGCGAGGCTGGTCCGTGGAGATGGCGGCGCGGGAATTGCGACATGAGTTCCTGGCGCGGACGGCGAAGCGGCTGGGCTTGGGCACGGTGGCACTGGCGCATCACGCGGATGATCAGGTGGAACTTTTTTTCCTGCGGCTGCTGCGCGGCGCCGGAGGTGGTCTGGCGGGGATGAAGTGGCGGGGTTCATCGCCGGCAGACAAGTTGGTGGCACTCATTCGCCCGCTGCTCGACCAGCCAAAGGATGCGCTGCTGGAGTTTGCGAGGGAGGAGAAGGTCCGTTTTCGCGAGGACGGCTCGAACGCGTCGGTGGACATTCTGCGGAACCGTGTCCGCCGCAATTTGCTCCCGCAGCTGCGGAGACACTACCAGCCTGGGTTGGATCGCACTGTTTTGCGCACGATGGAAATTGTCGGCGACGAGGCGGAGTTCGTGCAGGAGACCGCGCGCGGCTGGCTGCGCGACAAGGCGCGGGTGGCGTTCGCGCGCCTGCCCGTCGCCGTGCAGCGCCAGTGTGTGTGCCTCGAACTCACGCGGCTCGCGCTGGCCGCCGACTTCGAGTTGGTGGAGCGGCTCCGGCTCCAGCCCGGCGTGAAGCACTCGTGGCAGGACGGCTGGCTCGTGCGCGATGCAGCGTCCGGCAGTGTGTCGTTCGAGCACTCAGTGACCGCCGCGCTAAACGTGGAGGCTCAAGTAATGGAAGTGCGTGGCCCGCGCGGGGCCGAGTCCTTCGCCGGGGTGCAGGTGACATGGCGAATCCAAGCGCGCGGCGCGCGTTCCGTAGTTCGCGCGGCGCCGAACCGCGAGCGTTTCGACGCGGACCAAGTCGGCCCGCGCATCGTGCTCCGGCACTGGCGGCCCGGCGACCGTTTCCAACCCAGCGGCATGGCGCAGCCGGTGAAGCTTCAGGACCTTTTCACCAACGCGAAGATTCCCGCCGCCGCCCGCCGCCGTCTGCTCGTGTCGGAAGCGGCGGACGGCCGCTTGTTCTGGGTGGAGGGCCTGCGAATCGCCGAACCGTTCAAGATTACCGAGGCCACGCGGGCGCAGTTGGAGTGGCGCTGGCACCGCGCGCGAGAACTTTTTTAGGAATTTTGGGTTGGCGTCGAATAGTGTCCCCGCCCGCTATCGTCAATCCATGCGTCGCGAATTATTTTTATCCTATGAGCAATCAGAAATCTACTTGGTGCAACTCGGCTGACCACTCTTTCTACACCTCCCGCCGCAACTTCCTGCAGGTCGGTGCGCTGGGCACTTTAGGGCTGACGCTCGGCGACGCGCTCAAGGCGCAGGCTTACGAAGCGACGCCCTCCAAGGAAGGCAAGGCCAAGAACGTCATCAACATCTACCTGCCTGGCGGCATGGCGCACCAGGAGTCGTTTGACCCGAAGATGTATGCCCCCATCGAGTATCGCGGACCGATGGGCACCATCAAGACCAAGCTCGACGGCGTTCATTTCTCCGAGCTGATGAAGGAGACCGCGAAGATCGCTGACAAGATCACGGTCGTCCGCTCCATGACCCACGGCGAGGCGGCGCACGAGCGCGGCACGCACAACATGATGACCGGCGTGCGCCCCAGCCCGGCGCTGGAGTATCCGAGCTTCGGCTCCGTGGTTTCCCACGAACTCGGACCCCGCAATAACCTTCCGCCCTATGTCGCGATTCCCTCGATGACCGCGAATGGCGGCACGGGCTACCTCGGATCGGCGTTCGCACCGTTCAGCCTCGGCTCCGACCCGGCCAGCGCCGGCTTCAAGGTGCGCGACCTCAGCTTGCCCAGCGGCATTGATGACAAGCGCTTCGCCACCCGCCGCTCGATGCGTGCGACGGTGGACGAGCACTTCTCCAAGCTGGAGAAGACCGACGCCCTCGACGGCATGGACACCTTCTATCAACGCGCTTATAGCCTCATCTCCTCGGAGAAGGCCCGCGAGGCGTTCGACATCGAGAAGGAATCCACCAAGCTCCGCGACGAATACGGTCGCAACACCGCCGGCCAGCGGATGCTGCTCGCCCGCCGTCTCGTGGAATCCGGCGTGCGTTTCGTCTCCATGACCTACGGCGGCTGGGACCATCACGACAACATCAAGCGCGCGATGGAAGGCCAGATGCCGAACTTCGACCAAGCCTTCGCCCGCCTCATCCGCGACCTCGACGAGCGCGGCATGCTCGACAACACCTTGGTTTACGTCACCTCCGAGTTCGGTCGCACGCCCAAGATTAACCAGACCGCTGGTCGCGACCACTGGCCCAAGGTTTTCTCCATCGTCATGGCGGGTGGCGGCGTCAAGCGCGGCTACGTCCACGGCTCCTCCGACGCCCAGGGCGCGGAGCCGGAGAACGACCCGCTCACGGTCAGCGATTACTCGGCGACGGTTTACAACCTCATCGGCATTGACCCGGAGCGTCGCCTGATGTCGCCCGGCGGCCGTCCGCAGGCCATTGTCCTTGATGGTCACGTCCAGAAGGACTTGCTCGCCTGAGCGCGCATGGTGCTCCGCCGAAGAATTGATTGAAGACGGGGCAATGTCCGATACACGGCATTGCCCCGTTGTTCTTAAAACAGAGACGACCGACCGATTTCGAGCGACTGGCTACTGAACACTGATTACTGAACTTTCCATGAACACCCGCACCTTCGCCCTCGCCCTCTTCGCCGCCTCCGCGCTCGCCGCCGGGGCCGTCGCTCCCACGCTGCAAAACACCACGCCCAACGGGGTGCAACGCGGCACCGAGGTTGAGTTGAAGTTCAACGGCTCCCGCCTCGCCGACGCCGAGGAAGTGCTCTTCTACGAGCCGGGCGTGAAGGTGCTGGAGCTGAAAGAGGTGAAGGAGGGCTTCGTGCTGGCGCGAGTGAAGATTGAGGCCGACTGCCCGCTCGGTGAGCACAAGATTCGCATCCGCACCAAGACCGGCGTCTCGGACCTGCGCACGTTCGTCGTCGGCGCTTATGCGCAGTTGGAGGAGAAGGAGCCGAACACCACGTCCGACAAAGCCCAGCCCGTCGCGATGAACTCGACCGTGCTCGGCACCATGACCAACGAGGATGTGGACTACTACCTCGTCACCGCCAAGAAGGGCGACCCCATCGCGGTCGAGGTCGAGGGCATGCGCCTCGGTCGCACAATGTTTGACCCCTACGTCGCCATCCTCACCAAGAGCGGCAAGGTGCTCGCGAAGGCCGATGACACCGCGCTCTTTATCCAAGACGCCTACGCCACCATCGTCGCCCCGGCGGACGGCGAGTATCTCATCGAGGTCCGCGAGACGAGCTACGGCGGCGCGGGCAATCCCTACCGCGTCCACATCGGCAGTTTCCCCCGGCCCAGCGCGGTGTTTCCGCCCGGCGGCAAGGCTGGCGAGTCGCTCGAAGTGAAGTTCATCGGCGACGCGTCCGGCGACATCGCGCAGACTTTCAGCCTACCACAGTTGGGCAAGTTCAAGTTCGGCGTGTTCGCGGAACGCAAGGGCCTCATCGCGCCGAGCTTCAACACGGTCCGCATCTCGCCCTTCGCGAACGTGCTGGAGAAAGAACCGAACGACGACGTGAAGCAAGTGTCCGTCGCGCCCGGCGAACTCCCGCTCGCCTTCAACGGCATCATCGCGAAGAAGGGCGACGTGGACTGGTTCCGCTTCACCGCCAAGAAGGGCCAGACCTTCGACATCAACGTTTACGCCCGCCGCATCCGCTCGCAGCTCGACACCGTGCTCGCCATCTGCGACGCCGACGGCAAGTCGCTGAGCAGCAATGACGACAGCGGCGGTGCGGACAGCAAGTTGCGCTACACCTTCCCGAAGGATGGCGAATTCACCATCAAGATTACCGACCACCTCGGCAACGGCGGCCCTGACTGCACCTACCGCGTCGAGTTGACGACGATCGCGCCCGAGGTCAGCACCTTCATCGCGGACACGGGCCGTTACGACACGCAAACGCGCAAGTCCATCGTCGTCGCGCGCGGCAACCGTTTCGCTTCGCTGCAAGCGCTTCGTCGCACCGACCTGCCGAGCGACTCCAGCGACCTGGAGTTCCTGATGGAGAACTTCCCCTCCGGCATCACGATGCACACCACGCCGGTGCCCCGCGACCAGACCACTTGGCCGGTCGTCTTCGAGGCCCGCGCTGACGCGCCCATCTCCGGCAAGCTCGCGGACCTCGCCGTCCGCACCGCCGCCGCCGCGCCCACGCAGGCCAAGGGCGGCATCTGGCAGAACTACGACCTCGTGCAGCAGGGCAACGACGGCATCTATTACCAAACCTGGACGGACAAGATTGCCGTCGCGGTCGTCGAGGAACTGCCCTTCAAAATCAACGTCCAGCCGCTCAAGGCCCCGCTCGTGCAGAGCGGTTCGCTCGATGTGACGATTGTCGTCGAGCGCAAGGAAGGCTTCGACGAGCCCATCAAGGTCATCAACCTCTACAACCCGCCCGGCACCGGCAGCACGCCGGACATCACCATCCCGAAGGGGGAGAAGTCGGCGGTTTACCAGCTCAACGCCAACGCCGGCGCGGCCACGAAGCCGTGGAAGATCGCCTTCCTCGGCTCGGCCACTGTGGCTGGCGGCACGGCCTACGCCTCCACGCAGCTCACCGACCTCGAAGTCGCGCCTGCGTTTGTGAGCGGCAAGTTGGCGCAGACCAACACCGTCGTCGGCAACCCGGTGAAGTTCACCTGCGCGCTCGACCAGAAGACGGCCTTCGAGGGCCGCGCTGAGGTTAAGCTCATGGGGCTCCCCTCCGGCGTGACCGCCGAGGCCAAGTCCATCTCGAAGGATGACAAGGAAATTGTCTTCGACATCGTCACCGCCACCAACGCCGTCAAAGGGATGCACCGCACCGTGTTCGTCGCGATGAACCTCAAACTCAACGGCCAGCAGGTTACGCAATCCTTCGCCAGCGGCGGCGCGCTCCGCATCGACCCCATCCGCCAGCAAGTCGCAGAAGCCAAGCCCGTCGCCAAGCCCGCCGCGAAGACGGCCCCCAAGACCGGCAAGTGAACGGACTCGTCACTAATTACTAATCACTTCCCATGAGAACCTTCCTCACCGCCCTCACGCTGGCCCTCCCGCTCGCCGCCCTCGCCGCGCCCTCGCTCGTGGACGTGCGCGTCGTGCCGCCGGACATCAACCTCTCATCGAAGCAGGACTCGCAGTCCGTCATCGTGCAGGCGGTTTACTCCGACAGCACCACGCGCGACGTGACCGCGCAGGCGCAGTTCACCCTCGCGGACAAGACGCTGGCTCGCCTCGAAAAGTCCGTGGTCCATCCCGTCGCCGACGGCAAGACCGAGCTGACCGTCAAGTTCGACTCCAAGACCCTCAAGCTGCCGGTGAAGGTGGAGAAGTCCGCGTTCACGCCCGCCATCAGCTTCAGCCTCGATGTGATGCCCGTCTTCACGAAGGCCGGTTGCAACACCGGTTCGTGCCACGGTTCGGCGCGCGGCAAGGACGGCTTCCACCTCTCGCTCTTCGGCTACGACCACGAGGGCGACTACGGCAAAGTCACCCGTCAGCAGATGGGCCGGCGCATCAACCTCGCGCTGCCCGAGGAAAGCCTGTTGCTGACCAAGGCCGTCGGTGCCGTGCAGCACACCGGTGGCAAGCTCTTGGAGCCGAAGGACGACCTTTACCAGACCATCGTGAAGTGGCTCGAAGCCGGTGCGCCCGCTGACCCGAAGGACACCGCCTATGTGACTGGCGTCGAGATTTTCCCCGTGCAGGCCGTGCTGGAAGGCAGCGGCGCGGCGCAGCAGTTCACCGTGCGCGCGAAGTATTCCGACGGCACTGACCGCGACGTGACCAAGACCGCGAGCTTCGTGAGCAACAACGACGTGAGCGCGAAGGTCACGAAGGTTGGCCTCGTCACCGCCGACAAGCGCGGCGAGGCGTTCGTGATGGCGCGCTTCGATGCCTTCACGGTCGGCGCACAGATTCTGGTCATTCCCAAGGAGTCGGGCTTCACCTTCCCGCAGGTCGCGGAGCACAACTACATCGACACGCTCGTCCACACGAAGCTGAAGAAGATTCGCATCACGCCCAGCGAGGTGACGGACGATGCGACCTTCCTGCGCCGCGTGACGCTCGACATCACCGGCCTGACGCCGACGCCAGAGGACGTGCGCGCGTTCCTCGCGGACAAGAATCCGAAGAAACGCGAGAAGCGGGTGGACGAGCTGCTGGAGCGGCCGGAGTTCACCGAGCTGTGGGTGATGAAGTTCGCCGAGCTGCTGCAAATCCGCACCGACAACAACAATTTCCAATACAAGTCCGCGCTCCAATACTACGACTGGCTCAAGGACCGGTTCGCCCGGAACGTCCCGATGGACCAGCTCACGCAGGAGTTGCTCACGGCCAAGGGCGGCACCTTCTCGAACCCGGCGGCGAACTTCTACAAGGTCGAGACCGACGTCCTGAAACTCTCCGAGAACGTCGCGCAGGTCTTCATGGGCATGCGGATGCAGTGCGCGCAGTGCCACAACCACCCGTTCGACCGGTGGACGATGAACGACTACTACGGCTTTGCCGCGTTCTTCGCGCAGGTGGGCCGCAAGACCGGTGAGGACCAGCGCGAGACCGTTGTTTTCGACCGTGGCAATGGCGGCGTCCGCCACCCCGTTGGTAACCGCGACATGCCGCCGAAGTATCTCGGCATGGACGGCGGCAAGCCTGCTGAAGGTCAGGACCGTCGCGAGGTGATGGCCAAGTGGCTGGCCTCGCCGCAAAACCCGTTCTTCGCGAAGAACCTCGCGAACATCGTTTGGGCGCACTTCTTCGGCCAGGGTATCGTGGAACCGGTGGACGACGTGCGCATCAGCAACCCGCCCTCGAACCCCGAGCTGCTCGACGAGTTGGGCAAGCGCTTCACGGAGTCGAGCTACAACTTCAAGAAGCTCGTGCGCGACATCTGCGCCAGCCGCACCTACCAGCTCACGCCGAAGTCCAACACGTTGAACGCCGAGGACACGCGCAACTTCGCCAAGGGCACCATCCGCCGCCTCCGCGCCGAGGTGCTGCTCGATGTCATCAACCAAGTCACGGTCACGCGGGACAAGTTCCGCGGCCTGCCGGTCGGCTCCCGCGCGGTGGAAATCGTGGACGGCCGCACGACCTCTTACTTCCTCACCACCTTCGGCCGCGCCAGTCGCGACACCGTCTGCGCGTGCGAAGTGAAGATGGAACCGAACCTCTCGCAGGCGCTCCACCTCCTCAACGGCGACACGGTGAACAACAAGATTCAGTCGGGCGGCCTCGTCGCCGCGATGACGAAGGAAGGAAAAGCGCAGGAGCAAATCATCGAGGAGTTCTACTGGCGCGCCCTCTCCCGTCCGCCGACGCAGACCGAGCAGACCAAGCTGGCGGAATACTTCGCCGAGGCGAAAACGCCTGCTGACAAATCCGTTGTGCTGAACGACCTCTTCTGGGCAGTGCTGAACTCGAAGGAGTTCATCTTCAATCACTGAGCTGAAGCTGGCGGTCGCTTGAACTCGTGCCCTTGAGTGCGGTTCGCCAGCGCCGGCGGACTGAACGCTGATTATTGATTACCAATTACTTCGCATGAAAACGCCACTTCTCCTTGCCACTGCAGCGCTCGCCCTCCCGCTCGCCGCTAGTGCCCAAAAAGTCACCTACGAGGAGCACATCCTCCCGCTCTTCAAGAATCAGTGCCTCAAGTGCCACGGCTCGGACAAGCCCAAGGCGGACGTGGACCTGTCCACATACAGCGCGCTCATGAAGGGCGGAAGTTCCGGTAGCATCGTGACGGGCGGCGACCCCGATGGCTCCGTCCTCTACAAAGTCACCACGCACGCCGCCGAACCGACTATGCCGCCGAAAAACAAGATGGCCGAAAAAGAGCTCGACCTCATCAAAAAGTGGATTGCCGGTGGCTTGCTCGAAAACTCCGGCAGCAAGGCTGTCGTCGTCAACCGCCCAAAGGTTGATATGACGCTCACCGGTGCGGCGTTCGGCAAGCCCGAGGGCGCGCCGCCCATGCCGGGTGATTTGTTGCTGGAGCCGGTCGTCCGCACCGCGCGCACCAGCGCCAGCACCGCCTTGGCCGCCAGCCCGTGGGCTCCGCTCGTCGCGCTCGGCGGGCAGAAGCAAGTTCTCCTCTACAACACCGACACCCTTCAGCTCGCGGGCGTGCTGCCGTTCCCCGAAGGCTTCCCGCACGACGTGAAGTTCAGCCGCAACGGCAAGCTCCTCCTCGCCAGCGGCGGACGCGGCGCGAACAAGGGCCTGGCCGCTGTCTGGGACATCACCACGGGCGAACGCATCCTCACGTCGGGCGACGAGCAGGACGTGCCCCTCGCCGGCGACATCTCCTCGAACCAGAAGTGGATTGCCCTGGGTGGCCCGGACCGCTTGGTGAAGATTTACGCCACGGCCACGGGCGAGCAGTTGCACAAGATGAAGAAGCACACGGACTGGGTGCTCGCCGCTGAGTTCAACCACGACAGCACCTACCTCGCGACGGGCGACCGCAACGGCGGCGTCCTCGTCTGGGACCCCGAGGCAGGTCAGGAAGTCCAGAACTTCACCGGCCACCGCGCCGCCATCACTGCGCTCGCGTGGCGCACGCCTGACCTGCTGGTTTCGTCGAGCGAGGACGGCACGGTGAAGACGTGGAGCGTGCAGGAAGGCGCACAGGTCAAGACCGCCGCCGCCCACAACAGCGCGGTCAGCGTCCGCGTCACCGTGGACGGCCTCATGGTCACGGCCGGTCGGGACAAGACGATTTCCATCTGGGACAAGGAAGGCAACAAGGGCAAGACCTTCACTATCACCAACGATGTCCCCGTCCGCGCCACGCTCTCGCACGACGGCAAGCGCGTCATCGCCACCGATTGGACGGGCCGCGTCTATGCGTGGGACGCTGCGGATGGCAAGGAGTTGACCGGTCTCTCGCTGAACCCGCCGACCATCGCCGAGCAGCAGGAACTCGTCGCCAAGCGCATCGCCGACCTCGAGGCCGACCTCCCCAAGCTCCAGGCCAAGCTCGCCGAGGCCACTGCCGCGACCATCAAGGCCAAAGCGGACGCCGATGCCGCCAAGACCGACGCCGCCAAGCGCCCCCTCAACCTCGCCGCCGAGGTCGCCGCCAAGAAGCAGGAAGAGGCGATGAAGGCCATTGATAACGCCGGGGCCGAGCTGAAGATCGCGAAGTCCAGCGTTGAGCGTCTCAAGCTTGGCGCGTTCTACGCGCAGGTCTGGCGTGCCAAGGCCGACTTCTCCGCGCACAAGGACGAGCAGAAGCGCCTCCTCGCCGAGGCGGAATCCGCCAAGGACGCCATCAAGCAGGCGGAGGCCGACATCAAGGCGGCCAAGAAAGTGAAGGCCACCACCAAGGAGGAGAAGGACAAGATCGCCAAGCGCATCAAGGCCCTCGAGCAATCCATCACCGATAACAAGAAGCTCTCCTCCGCCTCCAAGGCCGCTGCGGACAAGATGGTCAAGCCTCTCGTCGCCGAGGAGAAAAAGCTTCAAGCCCTCACCTCGGACTACCAGAAGCTCAAGGCTGCCTCCACCGCGACCCCTCAGAAATCCGCCAAGCTCTGAGCCGGCGCGACCCTGTCTTTCCCGTCGGATGCGCTGCCCCCGTCTGGGCCGCGCTGCGCATGGTCCGTCGCACCACTTTGGGGCAAGGAATTTGGACTCGTTTTTGTTTCCCCTCCTCGTTTTTGCCGATACACTCGAGCTGGCTTTTGGAAAGCGCTCTCCGCGTGACAGCAATCCTTCGAATCCGTCACGCAAGCGCCGCTCGCCAAGTGCATCGTTAGTTGAAGCACACGTGCAGGCCCTCGTTTTCCGAATCGTCAATGCCAGTGTAGCTCAGTGGTAGAGCAACGGTTTTGTAAACCGTCGGTCGTCGGTTCAATCCCGACCACTGGCTCCACCTTAAATAAGGGTTTTTTGACCATTTTGAGGCAGGGAAGCGATTTGGAATTGTCAAAAGTGCAACACTTATGCAACAATCCGCGCACGAAATCCATCTCCCCGAGAACCAAGCCCCGCAACTCCGATTGGCCCCGCAAGGTCGGCTTTGGCCGGCAGTCCGTCACCGTTTACCGACGCGAGAGTCCGTCCGGTGGCTTCGGCTACATGGTGGCGAACTACGCCGCCGGGAAACGTCGCTTCGATTCCTACTCGACCGAAGCGGAAGCCCTCGCCGAGGCACAACTGCTCGTGCGCCAGTTGAGCGAACGGCAGGTTGTCGCCGCGAGCATGACGAATGGGCAGGCTTCCGAGTATGCCGCTGCCGTCCTCACCTTGAAGCCTCACGGTGTCACCCTGACCTCTGCCGCCGACACGCTAGCCAAGTGCCTTGAAACCGTCCGCGACCTCTCCAGCCTGCTCGCCGCTGTGCAATTCTACGCCGCCCGGCAGAAGCGCGTCACGCCCAAGCCCGTCTCCGAAGTCGTCGCGGAACTTCTAGCCGTGAAGGAATCCCGCAATGCTGCCACCCGCTACCTTCAAGACCTCCGCGTGCGCCTCGCCCGCTTCGCCGACGCCTTCCGCAAAGATTGCTGCGACGTGACGACCGCCGAAGTGCAAGCGTGGCTGGACAGCCTCAGTCTCTCGCGCCAGTCCTACAAAAACTTCCGCACCGTGGCTCACCTGTTCTTTGAATTCGCCGTCGCGCGCGGCTACGCCGCCGACAATCCCATTGCCGGGTCGGAATCCTTGACCGTGGGAAGCGGCGACGTGGAGATTTTCACCCCTGCCGAGATTCGCCGATTGCTTGCCGCCGCGACGCCGGACTTCCTGCCCTGCCTTGCCTTGGGAGCGTTTGCCGGGTTGCGGAGCGCCGAGATTGAACGCCTCGCATGGGCGGACATTCGCCTTGCCGAGCGTCACATCGTCATCGGCGCGAGCAAGGCCAAGACGGCCAGCCGCCGCGTTGTCCCCATCTCCGATAACCTCGCCTCTTGGCTCGCCTCCTACGCCGCGCAGACGGGCACAGTCTGGAAAGGCACGCACGAAGCATTTTACATCACGCAGCAAACGACCGCCGCAGCGACCGCAGTTCCGGCGGATGAGCAGAACAGCACTCCCGCCAGGCCCGCCTTGAAATGGAAGCAAAACGCCCTCCGCCACTCCTACGCCTCTTACCGCTTTGCGCTCACGAATGACGCCGGGCGCGTGGCCGGCGAGTGCGGCAACTCCGCTGCCGTGATTCACCGGCACTACCGCGAGCTTGTGAAGCTCGCCGACGCGGAGCGGTGGTTTGCGGTTATGCCCGACGCGGAGGCAAACATCGTGACCATGCCCCTTGCTGCGCGTGCCTGATACCTCACCCCAGCGCCCGTGCCAGCGCCTTCGGGTGCGCTGATTGCACCGGCGGCAGGTCCGCATCTTGGAAGGCCAGCGCCAACCCCTCCGCGTCCGCGTTCAGCAGATGCTTGTCTGACGTGACCAATAGCGGAATGCCGGCCAAGGCCGCCTCACCCTGCAACACCGCGTCGTGAAATTCCTCCGGTGGCAGCAACCCCTTGCGAAGCTATCCCTCCGCGAACCGCTCGGCAATCGCCAGTTCCGTGTCCGTCAATTCCAGCGGAAGAATGCGCCACGTCAGCAGACTGGCAAGTGCCGTCCGTGCTTGCTCGCGCTTCCGTGCCGTCGGCCCGTTCACGAACTGCTCGTGCAACTCACCCGCCGCCGTGGGCGGCAGGCGCAGCGCGTAGCCGGCTCGTTGGAAAGACTCCCTGAACTCGTGGCCAAAGTCCGCGTTCGCCGCCAGATCGAGGACGACGTTAGTGTCCAGCGCCAGTTGCTTTCGCGGCGTGCTGCCCGGCATAAATCATCGCCATCGCCTGCCGGAAATGTTCCCGGCGCTGCTCACCCGTCTGCCCATTGGCTCGCCGCCGCGTCTCCGCAGCCGTGCGGCTCCCTTAGGATTCCTCCGGGTAGGACAGCTTTTTCTGTTTGATGGGCGACGGCATCGGCTCTTCCGTGCGGCCAACTTCCCCGAAACCCGGCCCGAAGTCAACGTAGCGCAGGGAAACCCCTTGGCCGCGCATGGCCCCGACTTGACGACCATATCGCTCTCCGATAAAATGACCGGGTGATCGCGAGCTTTGCCTGCAAGAAAACGGAACGCCTGTGGCAGCGCGTCCGCAATCACGGCCTGCCGCCCACGATTGAAAGCGTGGCCCTGCGGAAGCTGACCCAGTTGCACGTTTCCCGTTCCCTGAACGATCTGCGCGTGCCGCCGGGCAACCGGCTGGAAGGCTTGAAAGGCGCACAGCAAGGCTGTCACAGCATCCGCATCAATGACCAGTGGCGGCTCTGCTTCCGCTGGCAAGGCGAGGACGCGCACGAAGTTGAAATTGTGGACTACCACTGAACCCTATGAAAACGAACAAACTGCCCCCCGTGCATCCGGGCGAAGTCCTGCTGCACGACTTCATGGAGCCGCTGGGCTTGACCCAAAACGCGCTCGCCAAGGCCATTGGCGTGACCGCGATGCGCGTGAGCGAGATTGTGCGCGGCCAGCGCGGGGTGACGGCAGACACCGCCCTGCGCCTGTCCCGCTACTTCGGCACCCGTCCGGCATGGTGGCTCGACTTGCAAAACCACTTTGACCTCGCCACCGCTGCCGATGAGTTGGAGGCCAAGATCGCTCGTATCAAGCCATGCGCGTTGCGCCCGGTGGCGGACGCGGTGGCGGCGTGAACTGTGACCGCTCGTGAAATCCGCGAAAGTCAGCCAGCTCCGCTACAACCTCAGCAGTGTCCTCGAATGGATTGCCGAGGGCCAGCAGGTTAAAATCGTGAAGCGCGGCCAGGTGGTCGCCATCCTCTCGCCCCCGCCACTTCCCCGAGCCAAACCAAAGCCGTTCAATCTCCCCGACTTCGCCGCCCGGCGGAAACGCATCTTCGGCAACCGCGTGCTACCGGGCAAACCCGGGGCCGAAGAACGCGATGGGAAGGCATGAAGCCGTGAAGCCAACGGTTCCAAAAAACTCAAGACGGAGCGCGTTGAAGAATACGCCGGAAAAGGAATCTTGGCAGGCGTTGCGGGAGCGCTACACATGGCACCTTCGCCCGCCATTCAAAGACCAATTTGACCGCTCGCACTGGTGGAAGGGCAAGCAGGTAGCCAAGCAGCGTCCAGCACTTCTTCCTCGCTTCGTGCTCGGCAAATCTGCACCCGCCGCATTTGCGGCGCGTTTGTGGCACGTTGCAGTCGAGATTGATCCTGCCCTGTTGTCCGCCCGGCTCCAGGCTCCAGGCGGCTTCACCCGCGGCTGAAATCCAACCCCGTCAGCGTTCCCGTGCTCGTTCCGAACTTCTCAGTCACAAGGCCGAGACGTTGGAGCATGTTCACGTAGAGGTTGCAGAGGGGCGGCGGATTCCTCGGATCGAAGTGGAGATGCTGGCCGTGCTTGAAGCCGCCGCCGGCGAGGAGGACAGGCAGGTTTGAAGTGGAATGACTGCTGCCGTCGCCGAGGTTGCTGCCGAGGAAAACGGTCGTCCGGTCCAGCAGATTGGGCCGGGCAATTTCTTTTCTGTAAATTGATTGAGCCTCAAACTGAGGGCGGGTTTTGGTTTTCCATGTTGAGGTAGATTATTCCGGTTTCCCAGTCGTCGCTGGTCTCGGCCAGGAGGGCGGAGATCAGGCGCAGGAGGAAGCTTTCATTGG